>Ga0315284_10000370_pt1 | contig 61206 bp, 48 predicted proteins | sample YL17G09_16_MG_FD_203696 | JGI IMG/M metagenome (GOLD analysis project Ga0315284, IMG submission 203696) | Sediment microbial communities from Yellowstone Lake, YNP, Wyoming, USA - YL17G09_16 | ecosystem: Environmental > Aquatic > Freshwater > Lake > Sediment | place: USA: Wyoming | collected...
GTTGCGAAGCTTCGCAACCGATGGGGTGAACTATTCCTGCGCGTCGGCCCGGGCGCAAGGCGCAAGATCATGCAAGTCCTGCCCCGCCTTGGCCAAACGCAATTGTCCTGCCTTCCCCCCTCTTCCATCTTGTATTCTCCCTCACTGCGTGCAATAATGCTGTTTCATCGGTCGGTCTCTTTACGGTTGGCTGACCGATAAACTGAGCGTCAGTCGCCCCGCAGTATTGACTGATCGTCGGCCAATGGACTGGCCGATAGTCCGAACGACTCGCCGACAGCCTCCTGTCGGCGGGACACGCTAAAGCATGTGCGCAGTTTCGGGCCTCGGGGCCTAGGAAGGGCCAAATGGACAGCTTTCTCATCTCCGGCGGGAATCGCCTCAAAGGTACAGTCGAGATCAGTGGCAGCAAAAACAGCGCTCTGCCTATCATGGCAGCCTGTCTCATGGCCGAGGGCAAAAGCACTCTCAGGGGCGTCCCGCGCCTCTCCGACATCGACTCCATGACCAGGCTCCTCATCGAGCTCGGCTGCGAGGTCGTCCGCCACGACCCCGCCGGACCGGAACCCGGCGAGGGCCCCGCCCTCAACGGACCCCTCGATATCACCGTCGTCGACGAGCAGAAGTCTGAGGCCCGTTACGACATCGTAAAAACAATGCGTGCGAGCATCTGCACCCTCGGACCCCTCCTCGCCAAACGAAAACGCGCTGTGGTCTCCATCCCCGGTGGCTGCGCCATCGGCGACCGCCCCGTCGATCTACACCTCCGCGGCCTCCAGAAACTCGGCGCCGAGTTCCGCACCGAAAACGGCAACATCGTCGGACAGGTCCGCTCACGCCTTAAAGGCTGTCACTTCTACCTCGGCGGCGCTCAAGGACCCACCGTCCTCGGAACCATCAACATCATGTGCGCTGCCGCCCTCGCCGAAGGCGAAACCGTCCTCGTCGGCGCCGCCTGCGAACCCGAAGTCGTCGACTGCGCCCTGCTCCTCAACAAAATGGGCGCGAAGATCACCGGCTACGGAACTCCGGAAGTCCATATCATCGGTGTCGATCAGCTCAAAGGCTGCGAACACCGCGTCATCCCCGACCGCATCGAGTGCGGAACCTTCATGGTCGCCGCCGCCATCACCAACGGCGAACTCGAGCTCAAACACTGCAACCTCGACCACCTCGTCGCTGTCGCTGATCGCCTCGAGGAAGTCGGCGTCAATATCTCCCGCGAAAATGGCGCCGTCCGCGTCACCTCCGCCAGACGGCTTAACTCCGTCGAGATGACCACACAGCCTTACCCCGGCTTCCCCACCGACCTCCAGGCCCAGCTCATGGCACTCCTCTGCCTCGCCGACGGCATCAGCGTCGTCACCGAACGCATCTTCCCCGACCGGTTCCTTCATGTCGGCGAGCTTAACCGCATGGGCGCCCGCGTACGCAAGGAAGGCGCTACCGCCGTCGTCCAGGGCGTCCGCGAACTCCAAGGCGCCAATGTCATGGCCAGCGACCTCCGCGCCTCCGCCGCTCTCGTCCTCGCGGGACTCGTCGCCAAGGGAACCACCAAGATCGACCGCGTCTACCACATCGATCGCGGCTACGAAAAAATCGAGCAGAAACTCGCTGCCGTCGGCGCTCACATCGAGCGCATCAACGACAAAGCCTGGGGCTGACGCAGAACACGCCGCGAAAATACCTTACGCCTCGCCCGCAACAGGACCCGGGGCTCCTCTTTGCTGCGACGCCTTCTCTCGCCTTCTTTCCCCTGTGTTTTCAACCCCCGATGCCCCCCTGTCCGATAACCATTCTGTTGCCCACGCACCCCCGCTTTTTTTCTTGGCCAATTACCCGTCGCGGCATTTGCAAGCCGCCGCCGCTTCGTTTAGACTCTGCCACGCTCGGAATTACGGCTGGTCCCCGGAAGGCTTGTTGACGATGTTTCGGGGCTGCTTTGAACCGCCTTTCCGAGATTGCAGTGTGGCTTGTGTAAACTGGTCCTGGGCTCACACCAGTTACGGGTTGAAACGATGTCGGCAGACCGGCAAGGAGTGCCCAGTTGACCCAGCCGTGGCGGTGAACCGTGACGACCTCGAACTGAGTTTCCGCACCGAAGACGTACACCAGAACAGTTCTCCCTCGCATGCTGCAGCGATTCACACGTTCGCGATGCTCTGCTGACCGTGATCTACGCCGGCTAGGTAGCGCCGCGCAACGGTGCCGCTCAACGCAGCGAAGAGTCAGCCTCCCGCAGTGGCGTGTGGGCCGGCAAAGGTGATTGGAGGAACGCCGTGTTCTTCAAGAGCTTCGACCGCAATCGGTCCCCGATTTCTGTCCGTCCCTCGTTCAAAAAAGGTGCTGCTGCACTGGCCATGGCGGTGGCCTCCGCCCTCCCGACGGTCGCCTTCATCTCCGCGCCCGTTCGCGCCTCCACCGACATCGAGCAGGCCTTGGTGCTCCTGGCCGATCAGGCCAAGCCCACCGACGCCCAACTGCTCGCCTCCGGCGCTGAGCAGTACAGTAAGGGCCTCTACGAAGAGGCTCAGGCTACTCTCCAGCAGGTCAAACTCGACGCCCTCCCCGAGGCCGAGCGCGGCAAGCTCGCCGACACCCTCCGCAAAGTCGAGGCCGCTCTCGCGCAACGCAAGGCCGCTCGCGCTGAGTTCGAACTCGGCGAGCAGGCGCTGGCCGACAAGAAAGGCGACGAAGCCATCAGCCACTACCGCGCCGCCGCCGACAATCAGTTCGCAGACGAAGCCACACGGACCAAAGCCGCCTCGCAGATCGCCGTCGCCCAAGCCTCCCTTAAGACCACCAAGCAGGACCTCAGATCCGTGTACAAAGAAGCCGTCGCCGACTACAAGGCCGGCCGCCTCGATGCCGCCAAGACCAAATTCGAACAGGTCCAGAACGCCGACTACAACCCCGGTCTTTTCGACAGAAAACCCAAGAGCTTCCTGAAGTCCATCGACGAACAGTTCGCCGCCGCCAAGACGCCCGCGGAACCCGTCGCCGTCACCCCCTCCCCCGCAACCCAGCCCACCGCCCCCGACATCGCCCAACGCACCCCCAAGCAGGCATACGAGGAAGGTGTCGCCGCTTACAAGCAGGGCGACTACGCTGCCGCCAAGGCCAGCTTCGCCGAAGCTCAGGCCGCCAATTACAGGCCCGGCCTCTTCAAAGACTCCCCCTCGCGTTACCTCTCCATGATCGAGGCCAAGGAAAAGAAGGCCGACGAAGCCCAGGCCCTTGCCTCCGCGCAGCCCCCTCTCGGCCCCACCACCCCCCCCGTCGAAACCCTCACCCCCGTCCAACGCGAACTCCTCGAAACCGCACGCCTTGACAGGCTCCGCCGACAACAACGCGAATATGAGGCCCAGCAGCTCGTTGAGAAGGCCGCACAGGCCAAACAGGAAAACCGCCTCGACGACGCCTATACCCTCTACGCTCAGGCCGCCGAACTCGACCCCGGCAACCGCGCCGCCGCAGATGGCAAGTCCGAAACTCAGCTCGCCGTCACCGGAGGTGGCGAAAAACCCCTCATCGATCGCCAGATCAACCAGATCACCCTCCTCAAGCAGATCGTCTCCTATAGCTTCAATAAGGCCGTCGACGACGCTAACGCCGCCATCAAAGCCAAGCAGTTTAACGCCGCCCAGGAAGCCATCGACGCCGCCATCGTCGCCAAGGAATCCCACCCCGGCATCTTCAAGGCCGACGAACTCGCCGCCTTCGATCGCGCTGTCATCAACACGCGCGTTGCACTCGCCAAGACCCAGGAAATCGAGACCGGCGTTGCCGCCCGCACCGCCACCGAACAGGCCGCCATCGACGTCGCACGCCGCGCCGCCGCTGAAGCCGAAGAACGCCGCCGAACCGTCCAGGCCCTCGCCCGAACCGCGCAGCAGCTCATCCGCGACCAGCAGTACCAGCAGGCCCTCGGCGTCATCAACCAGATCCAGGCTATCGACCCCTCCAACGACTACGCCATCGGGGTCAAGCAGCTGGTCCTGGATTTCGCCATGATCCAGGAGCAACGCAGGACCCACGAGAAACTCGACCAGCAGTTCCGCCAGCAGGTCAACCTCGCCGAAGAACGCAAAATCCCCTATAGCGACGTCCTGATCTATCCCACCAACTGGCCCGACATCAGCGATACACGCGATCGCACGCTCCTCGAAGAACGCCACAGCGGCTCCGAGACCCTCGAACAACAGGCACTCCTCGACAAACAGCTCCCCGAAATCCGCTTTGACGAGGCGCCGCTCGCCGAAGTCATCGAGTTCATGCGCGATGTCACCGGCGCTAACCTCTTCGTCAACTGGGGCACGCTCGAAGCCTCGGGCATCCAACGCTCGACCCCCGTCACCGCCCGTCTCCGCAATGTGAAGTTCTCCAAGGTCCTCTCCACCGTTCTCGCCGGCGCGGGCGGCACTTCCGCCAAGCTCAAGTATGCTGTTGATGACGGCGTCATCACGGTCTCCACCGCCGATGACATCAACATGAGCACCAGAGTCATCAGCGTCCATGATATCCGGGACCTCCTCGTCGTCGCACCCGACTTCGTCGAGCCCCCGGACTTCGCGCCCAAGAGGGAGATGGACTTTCGCAACGCCGGACGGTCAATCCCCGGTGCGGCCGGCGCTGGAACCAGCCGCTACAGCCCCACCAACCCCCCGGCCGCCGGCGGACCCGTCGCCTCCAGCGGCGCAGCCCAGCATACCTCCCCGAAAACTCAAGAGCTGGTCGAGGAAATCACCAGCATGATCCGCTCACAGATCGACCCCGAAAGCTGGATCGACAACGGCGGAAAGTTCGGCTCCCTCCAGTACCTCTCCGGCCAACTCATCGTCACCCAGACGCAGGATAACCAGCGGCAGCTCATTAGCCTCCTCGACAAGCTCCGCGAGACCCGCGCCATCCAGGTCAGCATCGAAGCACGATTCCTCACCGTACAACGCAACTTCCTCGAAGACATCGGCGTCGACATCGACTTCTTCTTCAACATCAACGACCCCGGCAACTTCAGCCCCATCGCCGTCAGCCAGGGCAGCAGCACCTTCACACAGGGACCCTCCACCCCCGCGCCAGGCACCATCGGCTCCAGTGCTCAGCCCGCCGTCACCATCCAGGGATCCTACCTCGATGACTTCCAGGCCAACTTCCTCATCCGCGCTACTCAGGCCGCTCGACACAGCGCCATCGTCAACGCCCCGCGCGTCACCGTCTTCAACGGCCAACAGGCCTTCGTCATCGTCGCCCAGGAAACCGCCTACGTCGCCGACCTCGAACCCGTCGTCGGCGAAGGTGTCGGTATCTTCAACCCCATCCCCGATGTCATCGCCAGCGGCGTCCGCCTGATCGTCCAACCCACCGTCTCGGCCGACCGTAAGTACGTCACCCTCGCCCTTCAGCCCACCCTCACCCAGTTGGTCTCCCTCACCAACTTCCCCGTTTATTCCTTCAACGCTCCCACCACCGGTGGAACCGGAGGAACCGTCACCATCGCCAGCGGAAACCTCCAGCTCCCCATCATGAACGTCACCGCCGTCAACACCATCGTCAGCGTCCCCGACGGCGGAACACTCCTCCTCGGCGGCCAGACCATCTCCGGTGAAATCGAAATCGAAGAAGGCGTACCCATCCTCTCCAAGATCCCCTTCATCAAGCGCCTCTTCACCAACAAGTCCGTCGCCAAGGACGAACAGATCCTCCTCATCCTCTGCAGGCCCAACATCATCATCCATCGCGAAATCGAAAATCAGCAGTTCCCGCTCCTCAATACGCGCACACGATAATCCCCCCCCCAGGGATCAGCGGGCGGCCGCCACAATCGGCCGCCCGTTCTTTTTGGGCTCACCGCCACCACCTCCATCGTACTCACATCGCTTACCGGGAGGACGGGGAAGCTACTTCCATGCCAGGCCGTCCAGCCAGATGCTCAGCGGCGGCGCGCCCCACGAATCAAAGCCGATGGTCAGGTAGTTGATGGTGATCGTGTCCTGGCCATCGCGTTTCCATTGGACGTCGGGCGCCAGGGGCACGACGATGTAGATCCAGCCTTCACGGGCTTCGTTGTAGGGCGGGCTGGCGAGCAGATCGGTCTTCGGCGTGAGGCGAAGGAATCTGTCCTCGGATTCGTAGAGGGTGATGATCGGGTTGAGGTCCTGCCAGGCGGGGATGTTCTCGTTGATGGCTTTGAGCCAGAAGACGAGTTGGGTCTTGCCCGTCCTGGTCCAGCCGGCCTTTCTGGATTCGGGGTATAGCAGGCTGACGCGCCCGCCGCCGTAGGGCTCAACGAGCGCATGGAGCGAGGAATTGCCGGAGATACGCATCTGGCGGTCGTTGGAGAACGCGACCTTGGATTGCGGGTCGATCCACGACCATTGGGCGGCCTGGCCTTCCGTGGCAAGCTCTCTGACATCCTCGACGACGTAAAAATCGCGCCACGCCAGGTCGGCCAGCACGCCGTTGTTGACGGTCAGGCCGACGCGGTAGAAGCCGGGGACTTTGAAGGTGTGGTTGATGCGCGGTGTGGTGAGGACCGTGCCGTCGCCCATATCCCAGCGGTAGGCCAATCTGTTGTTCCCGGGGTCGGTGCTGCCGGCGGCATCCAGGATGACCGGCTCGTTCACCTTGGCAAACGAGGGACCATCGAGGACGGCCTTGGGCGACGCGGTAATGCCTGGATTGTCGGCATGCTCGAAGAGGTTGGTGACGTTGCCGGCGTTGTGGATCGTCGCGTCCTTGTTGTCCTTGAATATATTGGCGGCCATGTCGATCCAGTCGGCGTGCTGCATGTAGATGCCCCAGCGATTCTCCTGGAGCTTGTTCTGCTGGATGATCCAGTGGAAAGCGCGGAACTTCTTGCCTTGAGTGTCCATGTCGCCAATGAGGGCGATGCCGGCCCCGTTGTTGCCGGTGCAGGTGTTGCCACGGACGAGGGTGTGCGACGAGGGGCCGAACATGAAGACGATGCCGGCGTGGCCGGAGTCGGGAAGGTGCGGGGAGTTGTGCATGCCCGTGGGCAGCCCGTTGAACGAGGCTTCGTTGTCGATCAGCACCGTCTGGTCGGATGCGCCGAGCCAGAAGCCGTAGGAGCCGTGGTTGGCCTTGTTGCGGACGTAGGTATTGCGCGGTGACCAGGCCTCGACGCAGTTGTTGTTCGCATAGGAGCAATCGTTGCCTTCAAAGTAGTTCCCGGTGGAGACCCATTGGTTGAGGACGCGGATGAAAATGCCGTCGCCGCCATGGGTGCAGTCGTTTTCGAGCAAGCGGTTGTCGTTGGAGCCGGATTCGATAAGGACGGAAGTGGAGTCGCGGGCGTGGACCTCGCCGGGCTTGATGCGCAGGCCGTAGGAGAGGTTGTTCTTGCGGATGGTGTTGCGGCTCGAGTTCCAGAGCTTCAGGCACGTGTTGGAAGTGTGGGAAAAGTCGTTGTTTTCGAGGGTGTTGTCGTTGCACTGGACAAGCGTGCAGGCGTCCCAGACGTTGTTGGCCTTGTTGTTCTTGAGGGTGGATTTGTGGACCCGTGTGAGGAGGATTCCGCCGCGTCGGCCGTTCTCGCCCCAGCCGAATTCGGGGTCGTGGAAGTTGTCGGAGAAATTGCAGCCTTCGATGGTCCAGCTGGCGGCGTCTTCGACCTTCAGCGCGGTTTCCCACCCCTTGGCGTTGACGTTCTTGAGGGTGACATTCCTGACGCCGGCGGCAGAGATGGCGACGCCCTTGTAGTCCTTGGAACTGCCTTGGGCCGCGCCGACGATCCACGCGCCCCGGCCGTCGATGGTGATGTTGGAGGCCTTGATGACGATCGGGCCGTAGATTCTCCTGGGATCGAGGGTGGTGGATTGTGTGATCTCGGTGGGCGGCAGGGCCTCCTGGGCGAAAGAGGCGGCTGCGAGCAGAAGAGTTGCGATCACCGCGAAGCGCAAGCCGGTCATGATGCACCTCCGAGTAGATGATGGACTTGTCTGCCTACTTTGTACCTGGCCCCTGGTCGTTTGTCATTGGCACGTTGGTTGTGGCCTGCGGCAGATCTTCGGTGGAGCAGCGCTCGGCAGATAACGTGGACCCTCAACTGAGCGGCAAGCGTTCGCGCCAAGCGGAGTTCGTGGTAAAGATGGGCCATGGAACTCATCGGCAACCCGGAGGCGTTTCCCATCCTGCGGCATTGGGACTTCTTCAACCACGCGGGCGTGTCGCCGTTGCCGCGGTGCGCGGCCCAGGCCATCCGAGCCTACGCGACGCAGTCGGAATCGGCGGCGTATCTGGATTCCGGGTGGCATCGCGAGCTTGCGCGGCTGCGCCAGACGGCGGCCTCGTTCATCAATGCCCGCCGCGATGAGATCGCGTTCATCAAGAACACCAGCGAAGGCATCGCGACGGTCGCCCGTGGGATCGACTGGCGGCCAGGAGACCGCATCGTTACGACGGACGTGGAATATCCGGCGAATGTGTATCCGTGGATGGACGCGGCCAGGCGCTCTGGCGCCGAGCTGGTAATGGTGGCTGAGGAAACCTGCGGCGACGGGTGCCGGCGGGTGCCGCTGGACAAGATGCTCGCCGAGGCGACGCATCCGCGGACGCGGCTGGTGACGCTGTCGCACGTGGAGTTCGCCAGCGGGCAGCGGCATGATCTGGCGGAGGTCGGCAAGTTCTGCCGTGAGCATGGAAAGCTGTTTTCGGTGGATGCGATCCAGTCGATGGGGGCGCTGCCGGTCGATGTGCAGGCGATGAGCATCGACTACCTGTCGGCCGGCGGGCACAAGTGGATGCTGGGACCGGAGGGGACGGGAATCTTCTACTGCCGGCGTGAGCTGCTGGAGCGGACACGGCCGCTCATCGTTGGCTGGATGAACGTGATCAACGCGGAAGATTACGGGCATTATGACCTGACGCTGAAGAGCGACGCGGGGCGGTTTGAGTGCGGCGGGCACAACATCGCGGGCTTTCTTGGACTGAAGGCGACGCTGGACATCCTCAGCGCCGTCGGCCTAGACGCTCTCTCCCAGCGGATCAGGCAGTTGACGGATCGGCTGATCGCTCAGCTTCGATCAAAGGGGTATCAGGTGGTGAGCCCGCGAGAGGAAGGCGAATGGAGCGGCATCGTCAGCTTCGTTTCGGATCGGCACGATCACAAGGCGATCGTCGAGCGGCTGCGGAAAGAGCACAAGATCGAGATGGTGGTCCGCGAGGGCCGGCTGCGCTGTTCGCCGCATTTCTACAACACCGAGCAACAGATGGATCGGCTGGGCAGCGCCCTGCCAGGGCATTAGGCCGCGCTGCCTGACCGATGCACTCGTTGCCCTTCGTCGACCGGGATGAGACAATAGGGGGCAGTTGTCTTGGCGGCGCTCCAATGCAGAGCGCAGGCTGATGTTTCGTCAGCCGGGTCGCATTCGACCTGCTTCAGATTCGGAGTCACAGATTGCATCTGTGAGCAAGACGGCGCGGGCACGGGCCCAAGTCCGTGCCCGCTGATCCTGTCAATGAGCCGGGGAGCCAGCCGTGTCGGGCTTTCTCAAGTGGCTGTTTGGGCGTAGCGGTGGGGCACAGCCGCGGCGCAGGCCCCAGCGAAGGGGTCCCGAGCTCGGGCCGCAGGAGCTGGCCAGACGCCTGGCGATGCCCTTGCGGGAGTTGGAGAGTGTGCGGCCGACGTATCGGTCGTTTCAGATCCCCAAGCGCAGCGGCGGCCGACGGACGATCATGGTCCCGGACGACCGCCTGAAGTCGCTGCAGCGGCGGATCCTCCGGCGGGTGCTGGCGAGGCTGAAGAGTCATCCCGCGGCGACTGGCTTTGAGCGAGGACACTCGATTGTGACCAACGCGCTGCCGCATGTGGGCAAAGACGTGGTCATCCGGATGGATCTGAAGGATTTCTTCGGATCGACCAGCGCAGAACGGGTCAACGAGTACTTCATGAGCATCGGCTGGAGCGAAGAGGCGGCCAAGCTGCTGACACGGCTGGTGACGCACGAGGGGGCGCTGCCGCAGGGGGCGCCGACCAGCCCGCGGCTGAGCAACCTGGTGAACGGGCGGCTGGATGCGCGGCTGGAGGGGCTTGCGCAGAAGCGGGGTGTGAGCTACTCACGATACGCAGATGACATTGTGTTTTCCGGGGCAGCGGGGGGCGAGAAAGGCCGGATCAACGACCTGATTCACGCCGCGAAGATGATCATCGCGGACGAGGGGTATGTGGTGCATGTGCACAAGAAGTTGCGGATCTCGCGGCGGCATGATCGGCAGGTGGTGACCGGGCTGGTGGTGAATGAGAAGGTGAACCTGCCGCGCGAGGTGCGCAGAAGGCTCAGGGCAGTGGAGCATCATCTGAAGACGGGGAAGGAGGCGACGCTGACGGCGCAGCAGTTGGCGGGCTGGAAGGCGCTGCAATCCATGATCGTCACGCAGTCAGCCACGGAGTAGCGGAGATCTACCGCGGCCGGCCAGGCCCGCATATCCGTTGCAGATCAGGGGAAGGATCGAGGGCAAAGAAGACGGGACTGCTGGGGTTGAGGTGTTCGGTGAGGCGATCGGTCTCGATATCGACCTGGCCGGTCGTGGGATAGTCGAGAACCGGGGCGGGCGGGGCTGTGGGAGAGTTAACCCTGAGCGGCGAGTGGAAGACCCAGACGCGATCGGCCAGGTTCTGCCTGATGAAGCTGTCGGCCAGGGTGGGTCCGGGCTCCACGAGGAGGTGGGTGATCCGCCGCGCGTGCAGGTCCTTCAGCACGTCGGCCAAGCACAGGCAGCAGGGGGAATCGGCGGCGATGGGAGCGACCTGCGCGCCAAGGGACTCAAGGTGGCGGAGACGCTGTGGCAACGCGCCGTAGGTTTCGGTCGAGCAGTAAACGAGGAGGGGGAACTGCCGGGCAGATCGGAGCAGTTGCGACTCGTCTGCGAGACCAAGCAACGGGTCGAGGACAACACGCAGGAGTGGCCGTGCGCGCTCGACATCGCGGGTGGTCAGGAGGGGATCGTCGGACAACGCGGTGCCCATGCCGATGAGGATGGCGTCGCAACGGGAGCGAAGCTGGTGGACGACGCGGAATGAGGCGCCGTTGCTGATCCGCAGGCGTGTGCCGTCCGGGCCGGCTACTCTTCCATCGGCGGTCTGGGCCCATTTGAGCGTGACATAGGGCCGGCCATGAAGCGCCGAAGCGAAGAACGGGGCGTTGAGCTGTCGCGCTTCGGGTTCGAGGAGGCCTGCCTGAGTTTCGATGCCGCCGGCGCGGAGCTGGGCCAGTCCGTTGCCGGAGACGAGGGGATTGGGATCCAGGCAGCCGGCGACAACGCGCGCCACCTTCGCCTGGATCAGAGCGGGGACGCACGGCGGGGTCTTCTTATCTGTATGGCAACACGGTTCGAGATTCACGTAGACAGCCGCGCCCTGCGGCGATTCGGCGCATGCCGCCAAGGCGCTGGCCTCGGCGTGCTCCCGGCCGAATTCCTGGTGATGCCCCTGCCCGATGATGCGATCGGCTTTGACTATGACGCAACCGACAAGAGGGTTCGGCTCGACGAACCCGCGACCGCGCATGGCCAGATCAAAGGCCGTCCGCATCAACTCTTCCTGAGATTTGGCTGGCATCGGCATCCAATCGGCAATTGATAGTTGCCGACCGCCAGTTGTCAATTGGGGCGGGGCGTAGGACTCTGTTGGGGCTTCTGCGGCCTGGGGGTCTGGGACGACACATCAGCGACCGGTCGGGCGGCAACGAAACTGTAGATGATCATCAAGCCTACGCCCGTGCAGAGAAGCACATCGGCCACGTTGAAAATCCAGGGAAAGACGCGCCGTTCGTGGTCCGGGTACCCGATGAAGGGCACGGTCCACGAGCCGGGCCATTGCCACCCGGGCAGCGCATGGATCATGTCGCGGACGAAGCCATACTGGACGCGGTCGTACATGTTGCCCAGGACACCAGCCAGGAGCAGGCCAAGGACGAACTGGTAGAACCGCTGGTGGCCGCTGGTGGCAAAGAGGTACGTGAGGAACAGGATCGCCGCGACCGAAACCGCGACGAAGAGAGTCCGTTGCCCCTCGCCGAGCCCGAAGACCGCGCCCGTGTTCGTCGTGACGTAAAAGTGCAGCCACCCGGGGATGAATTCGTGGCTCCGGGACGTGGGCCTTGCGCCGGAACTCGTGGCCAGATGCGCAAACGCGAACGTCTTGGTCCACAGATCCAGGCCAAGCCCCATCGACATGGTCAGAACGAAGCGGGCCAGAGCACAGGGCGAGCGGAAATTGGCGGTCAACTGATGGCTCATGAAACGGCCGTTATCGCGGGGCTAGTGTAGTGTCTCAGCTTGATGATCACTTATCGGGTGCCACGGGCGGCTTGTCCGCCCGTGCTCCTTGCGTGAAGGCACTGCCAGGCGACCTGCCAGTGGCACGTTCAGAAGATGCCGCGATTATGAGACACTACACTAGGTGATAAGGGGCAAAAGCCGGTTTGGCAAGAGGGCCCGCGCCATGGGCGACCGCGCGGCCCCTTGCCGCCGGGCGCCGCCTGACGCCATCGCTGTCCAGCCGCAGCTACGACCTGGACACCAATCTCTTTTCCATTCGCCGGGCGTGTTCGATTGAAAAGCGGGCCCACGGCTGCGCATCGAGCCTGGCCCGGCTGATCGGCTTGCCTGTGCCTTCGCAGATCCCATAGCTGCCGTCGCGAAGCTTCAGCAGAGCCGCGTTGATCTCCCGCAGCAACTGGCGGTCCTTCTCAACCAGCCCAAGCGTGAATTCCTGCTCGTAGCTGTCGGTGCCCATGTCCGCCATGTGGATCGGAAGGTTGGAAAGGTTTGACCCCCCGAACGCCTGAAGGGCTTCCTCTTCCATGGAATGGACGTCCCCGATAAGTTCACGCCGTTTGGCCAGAAGAAGATCGCGAAAGAGAGCGAGATCCTTGGACTTGAGTCCCACCAGGTTCCTGGCGGGCACACCGATCGTCCCGGAGCCGACCGAGCGCGGTGTCTCCGGACGAGCAGGGGAGCTTCTTCGCACGCCCCCAGATCCGGGGGCGCGGGCCCGTGTGGCCGGCGCCGGCCTACACCCGGCCTTCGGTAGCGGCTTAGCGGCGGCTTTCGCTGCCGGCCTGGGAACGCCTGAGGCTTTCCCGCGTGCGGGCTGGCTTGCTCGTTTCGCTTTGGAGGTCTTCCTGGTAGTCAACTTGGCCACAGACGGTCCTCTTTCTGCCCGATAAGCTCCTGGGTCTCGGTGCCTCTACCGCTGGCACGATGCCCGGCGGACTAAAGGCAGTCAACTATATCTGGAAAATGCGATTATGTCAATCGCGGCGGCCTTGCTGCCACATGCGCGGCGACGCCTGCAAGCGGGGTCGTCCCCATCAGTTGCGGAGATGACGCGAAAAGAGAGTCGTTGCGTACGAATTATCACGCCACGGCCCTGCGTTTGACTCTCCCGCATGGTCCGCTAGATTGTCGCGTTCGTCACATGCAGGCTATCCGCGATAGGCGGAATACCCCGCAGGAAACGTAAGGACCCATCATGAAGACCAGCCTGGAATGGCTAAGCGATTTTCTCCCCGCCAAACTCGATGCGCGGGAGGCGGCCGAGGCCCTGACCAGCGGCGGCTTCCCCGTCGAATCGATCGGGCAGTTCGGCAGCGACACCGTCATCGACGTGGAGGTGACCAGCAACCGCGGTGATTGTCTGTCCCACTTGGGGGTTGCGCGCGAGCTGTCGGCGTTGCTGAAACGCGAGCTTCGGACCGTGCAGGCATATGCATCCGAGTCGGCCACGCCCGCGGCGTCCGTGACCTCTGTCCAGGTCCAGGACCTGAACCTCTGCCCCCACTACACCGCCCGTATCCTGCGTAATCTCAAGGTCCAGCCCAGCCCGGCGTGGATGATCCGCCGCCTCCAGGCGGCGGGACTCCGCGGAATCAACAATGTGGTGGACGTCACCAACTACGTCATGCTTGAGATCGGCCAGCCCCTCCACGCCTTCGATTTCGACAAGCTCGACGAACACCGGATCGTGGTTCGCCAAGCCAGACAGGGTGAGAAGAGCGTGAGCATTGACGGGCGTGAGCGGATGCTTACGCCGCCGATGCTCGTCATCGCCGATGCGCACAAGCCGGTGGCGCTGGGCGGAGTGATGGGCGGCCTCGACAGCGAGGTCTCCGGCTCGACCACCAACGTGCTGCTGGAGGCGGCGAGGTTCGACCCGCTCTCCATCCGCAAGACGGCCAGGGCGCTGGCCATAATGAGCGACAGCTCGTACCGGTTCGAGCGGCAGATCGACCCCACGCTGCCCGAGCGGGCGAGCCTCCGTGCGGCCCAGCTCATCCTCGAAACCGCGGGCGGGGAACTGCTCGCCGGCGTCGTGACCGGGGGGACCAGCGGATTACAGCCCAAGTCCCTGACGCTGAGGCTCGCGAAGCTCAAGTCGGTGCTCGGGTTCGATGTGCCCGTGGAACAGGCGATGGATGCGCTGGCCCGGCTGCAGTTGTTGCCGGTGTTACAGAACGACCGGATCCAGGTGACGGTGCCGAGCTGGCGGCTGGACCTGAATATCGAGGTCGACTTGGTCGAGGAGGTCGCAAGGGTCATCGGGTATGACAAGATCCCGGTGCGTGATGAGATTTCCATCCGCCTGACCCCGCCCGATCCGGATGCCGCCTCGATGGACGCCATACGGTCCGTGCTGGTCGGCGCGGGCTACTTCGAATCCATCACCGTGACTTTCGTGAGCGATCAGCTCGTGAACGATTTTGTGCCGGCCGAAGCCGCGTCCCTTCTCCACGCTGACGCGACGGTGCGCAAGGGTGATGCGCATCTGCGACCGAGCATCCTGCCGGGCCTGCTCGAAGCCATCCGCCGGAATCAAAGCGTCGGTGAGTTCGGGGCGAAACTGTTCGAGATCGGCTCGACCTTCTGGGCGAAAGCCGCAGGCGGGGTCGACGAACGCCGGCGACTGAGCCTGGTCGGGAGCGCCGACTACCGCGAAGTCCGTGGCGCCGTGGAAGCTCTGCTCCACACCCTCAACGCGGACCGTCTGGTGCAAATCGCGCCGGATCAGCGCGCCGGCTTTGCCACAGGCGCTTGCGGCCGGGTGGAATGGGCCGGGCAAGTCGTCGGATATCTCGGCCGAATCGACCGCTCCATTGCCGAAAAACTCTCGCTGCGCGAGCTGCCCGCCGCGGCAGAATTGGAGTTGGAGGCATTGCTGCAAGGGACGCAGCATGTACCCCAGCTTCACGCACTGTCACGATTCCCCGGCGTGCGGCGGGACCTGTCGCTCGTCGTCTCTGAATCCACGCGCTACGAGCAACTCGAAACTCTCGTCCGCAGCCTGAAGCCCGATCATCTTGAGGATGTGGAATACGTGACCACCTACCGCGGCAAGCCGCTGGAGAGCGGCCAGAAGAGCGTGACGGTGACGCTGGTTTTCCGGTCGTCCGAAGGGACCCTGACCAGCGAACAGGTGGAGGCGTCGGTGCAGCGGATCGTCCAGGCCGCCCAGGGGCAACTCCACGCGACTCTGCGAGTGTGAAAAGCCGGGCGTACGCTCCCCCCTCCCGCCCGAAAGAAGGCGGAAAACCCCTGGCCTCCCATCACGTCTAAGAGGCTGAGTCGTATAATCAAGAGGATGGGCACTCCTATGACCAAAGCATGGGTGGCAGTGGGCGTATTGTGCCTGTGGAGTATCGCTTCGGGCCAGGACATGGTGCGCGAGGCCATTCCGCAGAAATGGATCGAGCAGTATCTCCCGGAGAAGCTGCCGGAATTGAGATACCCGGCGTACTACAGCGACCTGGATAAGGCCAAGGCGCAGGTCTTCGCCGGACGATATAAGACGGCGCTGATCACGCTGCAGAAGGTGACCAAGGGCGACGCGGCCCAGATCGCGCTCGTCAAGGCCGAGGCGATGGCCGCCGTGGGCAGACGCGAAGAGGCGCTGGCGGCCCTGTCGGAAGCGGCGGTACCCCAGCGGCCAAGCGTGCAGGTGATGAAAACGCGCGTCCTGGCGGAAATGGGACGCTTGGACGAGGCGATCGCCGGCCTGAAGGCGCTATTGGAGAAAGAACCCCAGTCGCTGGCGGGGCACTACTACCTGGGCGCCATCAGCGAACGGACCGGTGATCTGACGACGGCCAGGCAGGCGTATGAGTGGGTCCACAAGACATACTACGACCAGTGGCAGGGCCAAGGTGCCAGGGAATTCGAGGATGCCGAACAGGTGACGCTGATGGGGCGGGCCTTCGACCGCCACGCGGCCCTCACCGGCGCCTATGCCAACAACCCCGGCCTCAACAAGCTGGTCCTCAGAGTCTTCGTGAAGGCGTATGACGTCATCGACCGGGCATACTGGCCTGCGCACGTCGCGGCGGCGGAGTGTTTCCTGTTCCATAACGATCCCAAGGAAGCGACCGCCGAGATCAAGTTGGCGCTGGCGGCTAACCCGAATGACGCGCGCTGCCATGAGCTTCTGGCCCTGATCGCCCTGGAGAGCTTCGATTTCGACGGGGCCGAAAGACAGATCGCGATGATGCGCCAGGTGGATGCGACCAGCGCGGCAGTCGATCTCGTGGAGGCGAGGCTGCTCCTGCAGGAGAGACAGCCGGTCCAGGCGGAATTGCCGGGCAGGCGCGTTCTGGCCAAACAGCCGAAAAGCATCGAGGCGATGGGCCTGCTCGCCGCCGCCTATGCGCTGGAACTCAAGGAAGACAAGGCCCTCGAGATGCTGGCCGCCGTCGAGAAGCTCGACCCGCACAACGCCAGCGCCTACCACGACGTCGCCGACGTGCTCGGCGCCATGCGACAGTATCCGCGCGCCGAGAAGATGTACGAAGTGGCCATCGAACGCGCGCCCTGGTGGACGGCCCCGCGCAACGGCCTCGGTCTGCTGCTGACCCAGAGCGGCAACGAAGAGAAGGCCAAGGTCGTGCTCGAAGCGGCCTATGCCCTGGACCCCTATAACTTCCGCACCACGAACTATCTCATCCTCCTCGACAAGCTGGCCAAGATGGCCAGGCGGGAGAGCGAGCATTTCGTGGTGTTCTACGATGCCCGCCAGGACCCGGTGATCGCGGAGTATTTCACGGATTACCTGGAGAGCATCTACGGAGCGGTCTGCGCTGATTTCAAGTTCGAGCCGCCCGACAAGACCCTCATCGAAGTGTTCCCGACGCACGAGGCGTTCTCGGTCAGGACCACGGGATCGCCGTGGATCGGGACCGTCGGCGCCTGCACCGGGCGGGTGATCGCGCTGGTCGCCCCCAGACGCGGACGCAACACGCTGGGACCTTTCAACTGGACGCAGGTCCTGCGGCACGAATACACCCACATCGTCACCCTCACAGCCACCGAAAACCGCATCGCACACTGGATGACAGAGGGGCTGGCCGTCATGGAGGAGCATTCTCCCATGCGATCTGAGTGGGCGCCGATGCTCTACAAGGCCGTCACGAAAAACCAGCTCTTTGACATGGACGCATTAACCTGGGCGTTCGTGCGGCCGCGCAAGCCCCAGGATCGGACGCTGGCCTATGCCCAGTCCTGGATGATCTGCAGGTACATCGAAGAGAAATGGGGACGCGACGCGATCCTTCGGATGATGGCGGACTTCAAGACCGGCAAGCCGCAGAACCAGGTGCTGCTCGACGTGCTGAAGGTAAACAGCGCGGACTTCAGCAAGGAGTTTTTCGCGTGGGCCCAAACGCAGGTGGCCCCTTGGGGGTACGACGCCGACACGGCCAAAAAACACGCCGAACTGGAGAAGAAGGGCGAGCAACTCATGCAGGCCCGGCAGTATGCGGACGCGGCGAAAGTCTGGGAAGAGGCGGCCAGGCTCCAGCCCATGGAGCAGTTGCCCCGTCAGCGCCTCGCCGGACTGTACCTGTCGCAGGACGTGAATCTGCCGGAGAAAGCGGTGGAGCATCTGGCCATGCTCCATGGCGTGGCGCTCAAGGACAACCGGTTCGGCAAGCGGCTGGCGCGACTGTACATGGACGACCTCAAGGACCCGAAAAAGGCCGAGCAATACGCGCTGGACGCCGTGTACACCGAGCCGTATGACCCCGACGCGCACGAGCTCCTGGCGGAGGTCTACCAGAAGACCGGCAACACCGCGGCCCTGGAACGGGAAAAAAAGATGATCCCGATCGTCAAAGAGTGGGTCATCCAGAATCGGCAGAACGCCACGCTCGAAGCGACGCCGCGCTAACATGCCGGCCGCTCGGGTTTGGGCTTCGCCGCCCACGAGTTATCATCGCGGCCTATGCACGCGAAGAAACTCACGCTGGCTGGATTCCAGAAGTATATTTTCGATAAATATGAGAAGGTCGACCGCGCCCGCGGCACTCCCAAAACCTTCCTCTGGTTCATCGAGGAGGTCGGGGAGTTGGCCACGGCGCTCAACGGAAACGACCACGCCAACGTCGAGGAAGAGTTCGCCGACGTGCTGGCGTGGCTGTGCACCCTGGCCAACATCAACGACGTGAATATGGCGGCGGCGGTGTCGCGAAAGTACCTGGGGGAGCGCCCTCCGAAGGGGCATAAGTAACCGTCAGCCTCTGACGGCGGAACCAATGCCAGCCAGCGGCGTCTGAGGGTCCAGAGGGGCGGGTGCGGTGTCGCCCTGCCCGCAATTGACGCTTCGGGGGTGCGCACGTAGATTTGGAGAATATGCGATTCACCGCAGCGGGGATCCTCCTCTTGTCCCTGGCCGCAGCGGCCTTGGGACAGGCGGAGGGCGAAGTCGAGAGCATCGGCTTTGACGGGCACTACCGCCCCAACGCCTGCATACCCATGAAGCTCCGGCTGCGGTCCACGGTCGGGACGCCGCAGACCTACAAGCTCGCGGTTCTGCAGGAGGACATGGACGGCGACCGCGTGTTGTACTCGCGGCCGTTCACGCTCAATGGCAACCCCGAGGGCGCACGCATCGAGGAGCGTGTGTGGGTCTACTTCATGCCCCAGCCCCGCGAGCTGCGAGCATCGCTGACCCCACGCGAGATGACCAACATCATCCGCATCTTCCTCTGCACCCCCGGCGGCAAGCAGTTGGTGCAGATCAAGTTCCTGCCGGGATGCCCCCAGTTGAAAAACCTCGATCAGCCCACCCAGATGATGGGATCGCGCGGGACCCGCCTGATCCTCATGGTGGGAACCTCGCAGAGCCGGCCCTTCCGGACCGTCTACGAGTTCGCTCGCGGCGTGCTCGAGGACGTGCTCTTCCAGCCGATGTCCCTCAATGACCTCCCGGAAAACGTCCTCGGATACGAGGCGGCCGATGCCATCGTGTGGCTCGACGCCGACCCGACCGCCATGAAGCCCGAGACCGCGGCCGCGGTCCAGGAATATGTCAGAAACGGCGGCCGGCTGGTCGTCTGCCAGAACGCCCAGACCTGGCGGAAAATGCTCGACAGCGACCTGCGAGACCTCCTGCCGGTCGTGCCGACGGGCGTCGCCGATGAGAAGGGCCTCCTGTCGCTCCGCAAACTCGCGGACGTGCAGCCCACCAAGCACGTGGACCCCGTCACAAAAAAAGAGACCCCGCTCGATCCATGGGCGGATAAAGCGGACGCCGTCGCGCCCATCGTCCGGGCGGAGGTCAGACGTGCCCCCGACGGGCAGATCGATCCCAGGGTGTTCGTCAACATGTGGCAGGCCAGCGACCCGTCCTCGCCTTACCTGGCCAGGTGGATCTACGGCCTCGGGACCGTGGCATGGGTCGCGCAGGATTTCGGCGATCCGTCGGTTCTGTCGACGACCGTGCAGCGGCATACCGGCTGGCAAAGAATCTGGGACCGCACCTTCGACTGGCGCAACGATACCATCACGGTCGACATGGCTCGCGCAGGCGTCAACAAGGAAAACTACGAAAGGAAATACCGCGACGTCAACTACGCATCCGACCTCAGCGCACCCATGCTCAGGGGGATGGACTCCCCAAAACGCGGGGCGGCTCTGGTGGCGCTGGCCGTCGTGTTCTTCATAGGCTACTGGCTGCTGGCGGGCCCAGGCAGCTACTTCTTCCTCCTGGCCAAGAAGAAGTCGCATTACAGTTGGGTGGCCTATGCGGCATCGGCGATGGCTGCAACGGCGCTGACCGTGCTGGTCGTTCAGCTCGTGCTGCGCGGGCCGCCCGAGCTCCACCACGTCAGCTTCGTCCGGGTCGGTCCAGACGGCCAGGCACTCATCCAAAGCCAGTTCGGCCTGTACATCAAGCGGGACGGAATGCAGAGAATCGAGCTGCGGGAAACCGACAGCAAGCAAACGAGCTATCTCATACCGTATCCCGCTCACCCCGCTCAACTGGGAGACACCGGGGGATTCATGGCGTACCTGGAGTATGACGTCCCCATGCGGGACCGCAGCTCCGGCGAGTCGCCCGCCATCAACGTGCCGTTCCGCAGCACGATGAAGAAGCTCAAAGCACAATGGGTCGGCACTTTCCCAGGGGCAATCGTCGGCCGGGCGCGCCTGGCAGATTCCGGCCTCTCCGGGAAGCTGACTAACAAGACGGGAATGGATCTCAGGTCCGTGTATCTGGTCTATGTTCCATCGCCGTCGCAGCGCAAGCGAGAGGATGACGCGATGATCACCATTCCCGACAGCGGGACTGGCCCGACCTGGCCCAAGGACACGTCGCTGGATCTGGGCGCCCTCATGGCTCAGGCAGGCATTCTGGGCATGGAGAGCGGCAAGAAGGAAGGCGTGCCGGTACGCGGCCTGCTCAACACCGGCTGGATGAACAAGGACCACTGGGGCGGGTCCTTTCTGCGGCAGATGACCGCCGGTTCATACAACGACGCCGTGCAGGGAGCGATCCTCATGAGCGTCTTCGATCGTCTGGCGCCCTCCCAAGGCGCCAACCGCGAAAATGTGTACGATGACCGCTATGAGCTCCTGCGCCGCAGCGGCAGACGATTCGATGCGTCCGGCGCAGTCAGTTGCGGGCAACTCCTCGTCGTCGCCAGGTCGATGGATGGCGCGCCATTGCCCTTCCCGCTCCACGTCGAGGGCAGAAGCGTGGCCGGCCAGGGCGTCACCTGTTTCCAGTTCATCGTCCCCCTCGATCGCAGCGGCAGCGCGACCCAGCCGGCGGAAGAGAACGAGAACAGCACGGACGGATAGCAACCAAGGCCAGCTCCTATGGGCATAGTCATCAAAACAGTCAACCTCACCAAACGCTACGGAACGCTCGTGGCGCTGTCGAACCTCAATCTCGAGATCGAGGAGGGGGATTGCTACGGCTACATCGGGCCCAACGGAGCGGGAAAGAGCACCACCATCAAGATCCTCGCCACCCTCCTCCAGCCCACTTGGGGCGAGGCCAGAATCTGCGATTACGTCGTCGGGTATCAGTCGCGCCAGATCCGCCCCATGATCGGGTATGTGCCAGACTACTTCGGCGCCTACGAGGACATGGTCGTCCAGGAGTACCTCGAGTTCTTCGCGGCCGCGTACAACATCAACGGCACGGCCCGAACCAAGGTCGTCAGTGATGTCATCGAGCTGACGGACCTGGCCAACAAACGCGATTCGCTGGTCGACGGGCTCTCACGCGGAATGAAGCAGCGTCTGTCCATCGCAAGGGTGCTCGTCCATGACCCCAAGGTGCTCCTCCTCGACGAGCCGGCCGCCAACCTCGACCCCCGCGCTCGCATCGAAATCCGCGAGCTGCTCAAGGAACTCCGCCGCATGGGCAAGACCATCCTCATCTCCTCACACATCCTGCCCGAACTGGCCGACCTCTGCAACAAGATCGGCATCATCGAACAGGGCGAGCTGCTCTACAGCGGGCCCGTCGCCGACATCCTCAGGAAAGCCAAGGCCGGCACCATCCTCCACGTCGGCGTCGCCCTCGGCCAGGAACAGGCCGCCGCCCTCCTCTCCACCGATCCCAAAATCGAAGACGTCCAGACCCGCAACGGCTACCTCCAGGTGTCCCTCAAGACCGGCGTGGATGATTACTCCTTCGTCCCCCAACGCCTCATCCAGGCAGGATACCGCCTCACCCTCCTCAAGGAGGAAGAAGTCAACCTCGAAACAGCGTTCATGCGCCTGACAAAAGGAATGGTCCAGTAAACACGAGGCCTCGTCGTTCGCCCGCAAAGGAAACTCCACAGTGATCTCGCTCCGCGGCTACGATCCGCTCGGCATCTTCAGCTTCTTCTGGCGGCTCATTCCGGCCAACCCCATTCTGCTGCGCGTCGTCCAGTCCGGCGGAAAACGCAAACGCGATCTGCTCATCCGCTGCGCCTACCTCGGATCCCTCCTCGTCCTGGTCATCTTCCTCCTCCTCGGCAGCGCCGGCAGCCTCGCGGGCGCTGACCTCGCGCAACTGGCCAAGCAGAGCGCCAACATCTTCTGGTGGATGAGTTACGTGCAGTTGGGCCTGGTAGCGCTCCTGGCCCCCGTCTTCACCGCTGGTGCCATCACCCAGGAGAAGGACAGCCAAACCTATGACATTCTGCTCTCCACCCCCCTGACCAACGGGCAGATCGTCCTCGGATCGCTCCTCTCCCGATTATTCTTCGTCGTCGCCCTCCTGGTCAGCGGAATCCCCATCTTCTCCATCACCCAGATGTTTGGAGGCGTCGCCATCAGGGACATCGCCATGTCCTGCCTCATCGCCTGCGCTACCGCGTTCGTCACCGGAGCGCTCGCCATGGCCATCGCCGTCTTCAAGGTCGGAACTCAACGCACCATCTTCGGCTTCTATCTCGGCATCGGCCTTTACCTGGCTATCCCCCTGGTCCTCGAAAACATGGGGTACTTCCAGTACCGCTGGGAACTGTCCGGAACCGGCAAGGTGACCAGCCACATCAGTTGGTTAGCAGGGATTCACCCCTTCCTCGCCCTGCGAGTCATCTTCGGCGAGCCGGGCTATCGCCCGCCGGAGCCGGCGATGGTCCAGAACCTCGGCTGGCTCTGGAGCTGGTACCTCAGCAGCCCCCACACCTTCTACGTCACCTTCATGTTCATCCTCAGTCTCGTGCTGGTCACGCCGTCCATCGTCGTCCTCCGACGCCTCGCGCAATCGACCCGCACATTCCGGCAGTGCATCATGCAGTTCCTGCGCCTCTCCACAGGCGACCGCTCCCGCAAGCCCCGACGCGTCTGGCTCAACCCCATCGCCTGGCGAGAGGCCAAGACCCGCGCCTCCGCCACACGCGCGGTGGCGATGCGATACAGCTTCATGACGCTCGGAATCGCCGCCGCCATCGTGCTGCTCGTGCTGGCTTCGACCCCTCAGACGCCTCCGGTGTATGTCGGCGGAACCGGGTACGACGCCGCCCAGGGCACCGTCGTCATCGTCAAGAACGGCCAGCCGACACCCTACCGCGTGCGGGCACTTCCCGACCGCAAAACCGGCCAGCAACCCACACGTGTGCTCCTCGACGAGGAACAGGTCGCCCTCGACGAGCTCCGCCAGGGCCGCGTCGTCGACGAAAACGCGCTGATCGTAAGCGACAGCGGCGGCGTGCGATCCATCACCTCCATCCGCCTCTCCGAACCCGCCAGCATCCTGGGCACAAGGCTCACCAAGCAGTTCCTCCTCGGCGCGGTCATGGTAGAGCTGGCGGTCATCCTCCTCATCCTCACCCAGTCGGCCGCCTCGACCGTCACTCGCGAAAAAGAGGACGGCACCCTCGATCTGCTCCTCTCCACCCCTGTAACCAGCCGCTACTACATCTGGGGCAAGCTGCGCGGACTCGTCAGTTTCGTGATGCCCCTCGTCGCCGTCCCCGTCGCGAGCATTCTCTTGTTCGTCATCCGTGATCTCTTCGCCCCTCCCGCCCTCGGCGGTGCCGCACGCCAATGGACCGTCTTCCCCGAAGCCATCCTCGTTCTGCCCGCCACTCTCATCATGGTCACCGCCTTCGCCGCCATCCTTGGCATGCAGATGTCCCTCCGCTGCCGGAAAACTGTCATGGCCGTCATGAGCAGCGTTGGAATCGTTGCCGGCGTCTGCGGGGCGCTCTGGATGTGCGGCATGCTCGGCGTCTCGTCAAGTGAATTCGGACCGTTGGGCCTCGTCATCGGCGCTTCCAGCCCCTTCACCCTCATGGCGCTGCTCATCAGCCCCGCCGACATCGCCGGCAAAACCTTCAGCGACCCCGCCGCCAGCATGGCCGAGCAACGCATGCTCATGTTCTTCTTCGGTTGGGTCGCCGCGGGCCTCTACGGAATGGTCGTCTGGGCCATGTACAAGTCGATGGTGAAAAACTTCGATATGACCATCCGCAAGCAGGCGACGTGACCGGGAATGCCCCCCGCCGCACCGGTATGACGCCCAGGAGTTGACATGAGCACATTGACCTGCCGCCGAAGCGTTCTTGTCGGGGTTCTGGTTCTGCTGTCCGGGTGCGGGACAAGCTGGCCGCAGACCGAGCCATGGCCAACCCCCCCCGCCGCACCGGCGCCGACGACGCAGACCGCCCCTCATGCCCCCCCCAGGCCCTTCGTCATCTGGGACGCCACCCTCTTCAAAGACAAGCCCCCCACTCCAGGCATGAGGCCGATCATCTGCACCGGGAACTTCGATCGCACAGAAGCCGGCCTGCGGAAGCTCACGCGGCAGGCCGCCGACGCCCGCACACCCCTTGTCTTGGACATCGAAGACCTGCCCATCGACCTCCGCAAGGACAAGCCCCAGGCCGTCGCGGAATCACTCCAGAAGCTCCAGCAGTACGTCGAGTGGGCCAAACGCGAGGCGCCCAACCTCCAGCTCGGGTATTACAGCCTCTTGCCCCTGAGCGAGTACTACGCCCTCATGGGGCACGGCTACGCGACCAACGACCCCGGACAGACCGGCGCCTGGTGGCGCAAGCAGACGCCCCCCGTCGAACAGCGCCTCAAGGACTGGCAGGCGGCAAGCCGCGCGCTCGAGCCGCTGGCGGCCAAGGTGGATTTCATCTGCCCCGGCATGTATGCCCCCGATGAGGACATCAAGGGATGGTCCTACTACGCCAAGCCCAAGCTCGCTGAGGCACGCAGGTACGGCAAGCCTGTCTATCCCTTCCTCTGGTTCCAGCTCTTCGGCAGAGGGCCCACCTACAAACCCGTCAGCCCGGAGTTCTGGCGGGCCCAGCTCCAGGCCGTCTACGACGAAGGATGCGAAGGCGTCATCATCTGGGGCGGATGGGACTTCGTCGCCGGCCGACGCGGAGATTGGGATGAGAACGCGCCCTGGTGGAAGGTGACTCGCGACTTCATCGCTCAGCACCCCCACCCCCAAACGCCTTGAGCCTGTTCCCTCCCCCGCACGCCGCATGTACAATACTGCTGGAGCAACGCCCCTTGGGGCGAGACTCGGCAACTCTTCCTTCGCGTTTGAACGGCCAATGCCCATGAACGACAAAACCAATCTGCTGTATCCGCGGGAAAAACACTCCCCCTTCTGGCAACATGCACACCTCTATTTCGACCGGGTCTATAAAACGATGCACCTGGACGAAGGCTGGCGCACGGTCCTCTCCTCGCCCAAACGCGTGATGACCGTCTCCTGCCCCGTCCGCATGGACGACGGGCGAGTCCAGCTCTTCACCGGCTACCGCGTCCAGCACAACAACGCGCGCGGACCCTTCAAGGGCGGCATCCGCTTCGATCCCAGCGTCGGCCTCGACGAGGTCATGGCGCTGGCCATGCTCCAAACCTGGAAAAACGCGCTCGTCGGCCTCCCGTTCGGTGGCGCCAAGGGCGGTGTCGTCTGCGAACCCCTCAAGCTCTCCCCCGCCGAAAAAGAACGCCTCACACGCCGTTACACCAGCGAAATCATGCCCATCATCGGCCCTGACCACGATATCCCCGCGCCCGACGTCGGAACCGATGCCCAGGTCATGGCCTGGGTCCTCGACACCTACTCCATGATCGTCGGCCACCAGGAGCTCGGCGCCGTCACCGGCAAACCCCTCTCCGTCGGCGGATGCGCCGGCCGCGAAGAGGCGACCGGCCGCGGCGTCATGAATGTCCTCGGCAAGTTCCTCGCCACACAGAACAAGTCCTTCGCAGACGTCAGCGTCGCCGTTCAGGGCTTCGGCAACGTCGGCTACCACACCGCCCGCCTTCTCGACGAGCGCGGCGCCACCGTCATCGCCGTCAACAGCATGCAAGGCGGCATCTACAACGAAAACGGCATCGGTGTCGAGGCCGCCGGAACCTACTACCGCGAAAACGGCGAGCTCGAGGACTACCCCGAAGCCGAACAGATCTCCAACGACGAGCTGTTGACCTGCGAATGCGACGTCCTCATCCCGGCCGCGATGGAAAACACCATCGACGAAACGGTCGCTCCCCACGTCGAGGCACACACCATTGTCGAGGCCGCCAACGGACCCGTCACCCCAAAGGCCGACGAGATCCTCCGCGAAAACGGCGTCACCATCCTGCCTGATATTCTCGCCGGCGCCGGCGGAGTCACCGTCAGCTACTTCGAATGGGTGCAGGGGCTGCAAAACTACTTCTGGTCTGCCAAGGAGGTCCAGGACAAGCTCCAGGGCGTCATGGAACGGGCCTTCGATGAGGTCAACGCCAACGCCGACGAGGCCGACTGCGACTACCGCACCGCCGCCTACACCATCGCCGTCGGCCGCGTCGCCGAAGCCTGCCGCGTGAAGGGTTTGTTCCCCTGAGGCCTGCGGGCTTTCGCCGTCACTCTGACGAAGCACTCGCCGCCGCGTCGAACAGCATCAGAAACTGCTCCGGCGCCAGGTCCTCCGCGCGGAGCTTCGCGTCGATCCGTGCTCCCGCCAGCAGCCTGTCGGCATCGTAGCCTTCCTGAGACAGCGACTTCCTCAGAGTCTTCCGCCGAGAAGAGAAAAGCCGCTGCAGGAATCGGCCGAAACCCTCTGCTCGCGGCCCGATCCGGTCATCTCGCGTCATACGCGCCAGCGCCGACTCGATTTTCGGCTCCGGCCAGAATGCCTGCGGCGGAAGGGTGCGCATCACCTCCACCCGCGACAGCAACTTCGCCATCACCGTCAACGCACCATAGGCCCCCGAAGACGGAGCAGCCCGCAGACGATCGGCCACTTCCTTCTGCACCGTGAACGCTAGTAGATCCACCCCCGCAATCAGCATCTCAATGATCAGCGGCGAGGCGATGTTGTACGGGAGATTCGCCACCAGCTTCACACGCTGGTTCCGCGCCGCGGCGCTGATGATCGCCGTTGACAACTGGGCATTCAGTTCATGTTTGGCCTGCAACGCATCGCCTTCGATGAGCGAAAACCGGTCACTCGGCCCGAAACGCTCGCTTAACAGCTTGACCAGGTCGCGATCGATCTCCACGGCCAATACACGTGGCCCCCGAGAGAGCAACTCCTCCGTCAGCGTGCCCGTCCCCGGCCCCACTTCAATCACCAGATCACCGGCCTGCACGTCACCCGCGTCCGCCACCAGACGCACGAGATTTTGGTCAATCATGAAGTTCTGGCCAAAGCGGCGCCGAGGCCGCAGAGCGGCCTCCGCCAGCATCGCCTGGATCTGACGCTTCGTCTGTGGCATCGCCCAAGTGTACGAGCACGCATCCCACTTGTCAGTCGCCCCTTGCCCCCTGTTCGCTTTCTTACGATTTGCCGACGATTACGCTAGAATCCCCGTCCATGAAATCCCACGAGGTCATTCGAGCGGCTGTGGACGAACCCGGCGTCAAGGCGGTGGCGGCGGCGCTCAAGGTCTCGCCGGCGCTGGTGTACAAGTGGTGCGAGTCGCCCGCCGACACCGACGACCCTGATCAGAGCGGCGCCAAAAACCCCCTCGATCGCGTCCGCGAAATGTACCACCTCACCAAGGACATCCGCCTGATTCGCTGGCTCTGCAACGATGCGGGCGGATTCTACGTCGCCAACCCCGTCCCCCAGCCTCCGAGCGCCATCGATCAGGCGGTCTTCACCGAAACGCGAAGGATGGTCCGCGAATTCAGCGAGCTGCTCGATGCCGTCACCGAGTCGCTCGAAGATGACCCCTTCGTCGACGCCGATGAGGCCGACCATATCCGTCAGCACTGGGAAGACCTCAAGGCCTGTGCTGAGAAGTTCGTGATCGGCTGCGAGAGAGGGTACTTCCGCCTGAAGAAGAAGGCCTGATCGCGCCGGCAGGCTTGGCGACCCCGGCACGGGTGCCCCTCTCGGCCATATTGCCTTGCTCCCACGTTTTGGCTACGCTCCGCCCCGCGTTGCAGCAGGAAAAACATCATGGGTGAGTTCCATCTACTCTCTCCGAAAGGCTTTCAGGCCGCCGCCGTCCATGCGGGCATCAAGACCAGCCAGACTCCCGACGTCGGCCTGTTGATCTGCGATACGCTCGCCACGGCGGCCGCCGTCTTCACGACCAATCAGGTCGTCGCCGCCCCTGTTAAGATCGGCCGCCGGCATATCGCCAAGGGCAAGCTCCGCGGCATCGTCGTCAACAGCGGAAATGCCAACGCCTGCACCGGCAAACAAGGCGAAAATGACGCCATCCACATGTGCCAACTCGCCGCCAAGATCGCCCGCTGCTCCGCTCGCGAGATTCTCCCCTCTTCCACGGGCATCATCGGACATCTCCTGCCCATGGACAAGATCGAACGCGGCATCGTCCAGGCCGGCCAATCCCTCGGCAACACCATCCAGAACGCCCTGCTCTTCGCCGCTGCGATCCTGACCACCGATCTGAAACGCAAGTCGGCGGCCGCCAGTTTCAAGGTCGGCAAACATACCGCTGTGCTCGCTGGCGTCTGCAAGGGCAGCGGCATGATCGGCCCGCGATTGGGCCTGCCTCACGCCACCATGCTTGCCTACCTCACCACCGACGCGCACCTCCCCGCCACCCTGCTGCGAAAGCTGATGCTCAAGGCGGCCGACCAAAGCTTCAACGCCGTCACCGTCGACGATCAGACCAGCACCAACGACACCGCCTGCCTCCTGGCCTCGGGCGCATCCGGCGCACGCATCGACTCGGCCGCCGCCATCCGGTCATTCCAGGCGGCGCTCAACGAAGTCTGCCAGAGTCTGGCCTACCAGATTGCCGCCGACGGCGAGGGCGCAACGAAGGTCGTCAGCATCCTCGTGGACAAGGCCGCCAGCGACTCCCAGGCCGCCTTGATCGCCAGGTCCATCGCCAACTCGCCCCTCGTGAAATGTGCCATGAACGGCAACGACCCCAACTGGGGACGCATCGTCTGTGCGGCCGGTCAGACCCCCGCGAAATTCGACCCCGCCAAAGCGGTCCTCCGCCTCCAGGGAACCGTCGTCTTCCACAAGGGCGCCCCCGCCCCCTTCAATACCCACAAGGTCAGCAAAGCCCTCAATGCCTCCGAGGTCAACGTCGTCCTGACCTGCAACATCGGCCGCGGCTCCGCCACGTGCTGGACATGCGACCTGTCAAAGGGGTACGTGACGATCAATGCGGATTACCATACATAGCGCCGAGAGTTGGTGGTGAGTGCCCAACCTCAACGACATCATCCTCATCGTCCTGGTCATCGCGGCGACCATCGCCACGCCGATTGTGGTGCAACTGCGCCGGCGGTCCCACGCGCGATTCCTCCAGGAGTTCGCCGAGACTGACATCTGCCAGCATCTGCGGCAGGCACTGAAGCTCCTGACGGAGCGCGGCCATCGTGTCATGCGAGCCGGACAACTGCGGCCCAATATGCCCCTCGAAATCCACGTCTCGCCCCCATTCGATCCGCGGAAACTGGCCGAAGAGTTGAACCTGTCCGAACCGGTGTTCGTCTCGGACCGCAATGCGCTGTGTTGCCGCGAAGATTGGTGCGAAATCCATCCCTCGCCGACCTAGACGCCCCGCGCGGTGCATAGCAAAACGCCCCCCCCAGGCCGCCTTCGCTGTTCGTCGGTGCCTCGCGCGCCCCGCCTACGCCGCGCTTCCCATGTCCTTGCCTAGATCGTCCAGCAGACGACCCACCGCAACGTCTAGCTTGCTGTCGTCTTCGTACGTGCCCGCTTCGATCTGCGATCGGATCGCCGCAACCTTCTCAGTCCGAATATCCGTCTTCAGGCTCTTGAGCAGGTGGCTCATGCCCGATAATTCAAGCTTGTCGCCAATGCTGCTGCGCCCGCCGTCCGCAGCCATCGCCTTGGGTAACGACTGCCGCGCCACGTTCTGAACCGGCGGATTATTGCCGACCGGGTTGATCTGGCTCATTGCTGTCCTCAGCTCCGCCCCAGGCCGGGCGGTCACATTGCACTGCCGATCACTGATCTGTCCGTAGAAAGGCTATCGACGAGAATTCAGGCCTGTCTTGAAATATCGCAGAATATCAAGCCATTAGCGTATGTCATTAAACAACAATATGTTACGACAATAATCTCACCCTGTACGGAGATTATTCCGACAGATCCAGCAACTTTTATCGGACAATAGATACCCCAAATGCCCCAGATTAGCCATTTTATCGGTACGGAATAAACGGACGACCCGATAAACCGCTTTCTTATTGACCAGAGGCACATATGGGACACGCAAAAAGAGCTGCCGCCAAGCCCCTTCCCCTATGTGGCCACCGGCAAGCAAAAACTGCGCTACCGCCGACCTGAAGTCAGCGGACCACACTGGCCCCCGTTAGGATCGCCTCCGCCAGCCGAGCGGTCATGATCTGGTTCCGATACACCAGCGGCAGCAGGAAACGAAGGTTCTGCTGCGGGCCACGCAGGTAATCCCCCAGCGTCGTACGCCAGCGATGTCGATAGGCCTGCAGAGCATCCTGCAGGTGCTTCTCTTTCAACGACTTCTTCAGCACCTCCGCCGCGTAGATCGCCGACCAGCAGTTCGGGTAGATGTCCTCCCCGCTCCCTGAATAGAACCCCCCCGCCGGGCCCACAAGGAGCGTCCGATTCGCCAAGCCCTCATGCGCCAGCGCGCCCCCGAGCGGCAGGTCCAGCGACTGCACCATCGGGGGCGTGATCCGCGGAGGCACCGCCACTACCTCGTGCCGCTGCAGCACACCCGCCCAGTGGTTCAGCAGATCGACCGGCGGAAACCGCTGCACCGTGTCCACCGGCTGCTCGACCGCAAGCTGCGTGTGACGCGGGCCAGGAAGCAGCCACGCCCACGAAAGCAGGCCGTGCAGGTCGAGGCTCATGGGCACCGCCGGCCGCGAGCTGACCTCCGCCAACCGCGCCGTTCTGAGCATCACAAAACTGTAACGCCGAACGATCCCCTGCTCCCATTCATCTGGCAGCCCGAGAATACGCTCCTGGTCGTCAGAGAGCTTCCCCGCCAGGACCAACGCTTTCGGAAACATCGCCTGCCCGCCGATCGTCAGCTCGATGCCCTGTTCATTGAGGCGATGGATCACCAGGTCCCGCGGGTTGAGGAACTCGACCTCCTGAGCACCTGCCACCGCCTGCATCGCCCGACGCACGTCTTTGTACTGACCGATCGAGGCAACTGAAGACTTGCTGCGAAATTCGCTTCGGATGGCCGGATCATCCGCCAAAAATCTGAGGCCGTAAACCGGCCGGACGTCGAGCTTACGCCGCAGCGGCTCAAGCAACGGATGAAGATGGAAGAACGCCGGGCTGATCATGACCAACCGGTCAGGCAGACGCTCCCCGGGGATCGTGGCGTGAACCACTCGGTACTTCGACTTGTGCTTCAACAGCGCGGCCGCCAGATACGCGGCCGGATGATCGCCGAGAACGAGCACATCAACTTGGGGGGGGCTCTTACTCATCGTGCAAGCCGTCTCATGATAACGACTAAGAGGCGCAGAAGCGAAATCGGGGCGGAAAAGAGCAGAGCGTTCTGATAGGATGCACACCCTATGGCAACTCTGAGCTATCGAACCGCGGGAGAATCGCACGGAAAGGCCCTCCTCGCCTTCGTCGAAGGAATGCCCGCCGGAGTCGCCGTCGACCTCGACCTGATCAACGGCGAATTGCGCCGCCGACAGGGCGGCTACGGACGCGGCGCAAGGCAGAAAATCGAGACCGACGTTGTGGACATCCTCTCCGGCGTCCGCCGCGGCAAGACCATCGCTTCGCCGATCGCCCTGCAGATTATGAACCGCGACGTGCGCCTCGATGATGCGCCCCCCGTCCATCAGCCTCGCCCGGGACACGCGGATCTCGCCGGGGCCATCAAGTGGCTCACCACCGATTGCCGCGAAACCCTCGAACGGGCCAGCGCCCGCGAAACTGCCGCTCGCGTGGCGGCCGGCGCGCTCGCCAAATGCCTCCTTCGCCACTTCTCCATCGATGTCTTCGGATATGTCCTATCCATCGGCCCCGTGGTCGCGAGCGTCGACTGGTCGCTCGGGATTGACGTGCTCCGGGCCAGCCGCGATGCCGGCGACCTCTTCGCCGAATGGGTCGCATGCCCCGATGCCAAAGCATCCGAGCAGATGCGCTCCGCCATCAGACTAGCCAAGATCGACGGCGATACCCTCGGTGGCATCCTCGAGGTGCGCGTCTTCGGCTGCCCCCCAGGACTCGGAACCTGCGCCCAGTGGGACGACCGGCTCGACGCCCGCCTGGCCGCCGCCGTCATGGGAATCCAGGCCATCAAAGCGGTCGAGATCGGCCTCGGCAAAGAGGCCGCCCTCCTCCCCGGCTCCAAAGTCCACGATGAGATCGCCTTCGATCCCTCACAAATGGACCGCCCCACCCTCGGCTTCACCCGCAAAACCAACAACGCCGGCGGCCTCGAAGGCGGCATGACCAACGGCCAGCCCGTCGTCGTCCGCGGAGCCATGAAGCCCATCAGCACTCTCCTCAAACCCCTCCAGAGCGTGGACCTCAACACCAGGCAGCCCGCCAAGGCCGCCTATGAACGCTCCGACGTCTGCGCCGCCCCCGCCGCCAGCGTCATCATCGAAAACGTGGTCGCCTTCGAGATCGCACGCGCTATGCTCCAGAAATTCGCCGGCGATACCCTCACCGAAATCAAAGCCAACTACGAGAGCTTCCTCGCACTGGCCAGAAGGTTGCCGCTGTAATGCCCAACCTGCAAGTCATCGCCGAGGGCAAGTACCTCCGCCTCGTGAATCGCGGCGGCTGGGAATTCGCACAACGCAAAAACATCACCGGAATCGTCGCAATCGTCGCCGTGACCGACGAGGGCAACCTTCTCCTCGTCGAACAGATGCGCGCGCCGCTCGGCAAATGCGTCATCGAGATACCCGCCGGCCTCGTGGGCGATCGCCCCGGCGCTGAACTCGAAAACCCCATCGAGGCCGCCAACCGCGAACTGGAAGAGGAAACCGGCTATCACGCTAAGGAAATGACGGTCCTGGCCGCAGGCGCCGCCTCCGCCGGCATGAGCGATGAGATTATCACCCTCCTCCGCGCCAGCGGCCTCACCCGCATCGGCAAAGGCGGCGGCGACGCCACCGAGCATATCCTCGTCCACGAAGTCCCCGTCCTTCGCGCTGAAAAGTGGCTGACAGACAGAGTGAAACAGGGGGCCATCGTCGATCTCAAAGTCTACTCGGCGCTGTATTTTATCGCGGCCCGCTCGGCCTGACCCACTTCCGCCCTACCCCTGCCTCCCGTTTGTGCGTAATCTCTCCACCATGCCGCAGCCCGTTTTCGCCTTTCTCGCCTTCACCAGCGGATCGTTCGAAGGAGCCATCATCCGCGACATGCGCCTCGCCAACGCCCTCCACCGCCGCCACTACAACGTCGTCGTCTACTGGATGATGGAGCACAACCGCGAACTGGTCGACCACGGCATCCGCCAACGCATGCTCTGCCGCGGCACCCGATACCAGTTCCGCAGGCCCAGCGTCATCGCCGATCGCCTCGGCGGCGTCTTCTTCGCCCTCCCCGCCTCTGTCCGCCGCGAGTTCGTGCAGCGGCATCCCGATTACGTCGATCGCCTGATGCGCCACCTCTGCCGCAACATCTGCGACGGCGGCGAAAGCGACCCCGCCCTCGTCAGCCGCCTCCTGAAGTTCATGCGCGCCGACGGCGTGACCCACCTCCTCCCCACCTTCGCCATGATCTGCCCCTTTGCCCTCGCCGCCAAACGCCGCGGCACACACCCCTTCGACTACCTCGTCACCTTCCAGGGTGAAGAAATCTTCGCCAACTACGCCCAGCGACTCGGACGGCTGCAGGACTTCCACCAACGCCTCCGCGAAGCCGTCGCCGGCTCAGGCTGGCCTGCCGTCGCCGTCAGCCGCGACTACATCCTCCGCCTCCGCGACGAAATGGGCATCGATGAATCGCGCCTCCGCGCCATCTACCCCGGCATCGAACTGCCCCAGAACCGCCAGCCCCCTTCCTTCGACCTGCTCAAGCCCAAGTTCCCCGATCTCCTCCCCAACGTCCCCATCGTCACCTACATCGGCCGACAAGATCCCGAAAAAGGCATCGACCTCCTCCTCTACGCGGCCCGAATGCTCCACGACCGCGGCGTGAAGATGCAATTGGTCGTCTGCGGCGGCTCAAGCTTCGGCCAGCGCTACCGCGAGGTCCTCAAGCACATCGCCGAACACCTCCGCCTCACCGTCCACCATCGCCGCCGAATCCCCACCGAGATCCGCGACGCCCTCTATGCCTGCAGCCGATGCATCGTCTACCCCTCCATCCACCGCGAACCCTTCGGCATGGTCGCCGCCGAGGCCATGAGCTACGGCACACCAGTCCTCGTCCCCGACCACGGCGGAATCACCGAGGCCATCCAGTGGGACGGCCGCGCCGGCGGCCTCACCTTCAAGGCCTGGGACACCGCCGACCTCGCCCGCCAGATGGAACGAATCCTCACCGACCACTCGCTCCATGCGACCCTCGCCGCTAACACCCGTGACATCGCCGCCAATTTCACCGTCCAACGAATGACCGACCAGGTGCTCGCACACCTCGGAATCCCCCTCTGAACGCCATCATCACTTCTTCTTCTTCGCTTCCTCCTCGCGATACTGCTCGAAGGCCTTCCCGATGCCCGCGTCAACGCTCATCCCGCCCTTCCGCCCGTGCGACGTGATCTTGTCGAAGATCTCGTTCACGCGCGCTCCCGGGATCTGGGTCGCACCCATGTACGCCCCGTTCAACTCGTTGATCACCTTGTTCATCGCCGCCTCGTTGGCCGCCTGCACGTTGCGCCCCTCAACACGCATCGTCCGCCCGATGTATCGCTCGGCCAGCAATCTCATGATCTTCTCGCCATCCTTGTAGAACATCTCGGAAATCCGCTGATGCCCCTGCTCGTGGGCAACCAGGTGAGCCGCCGCCTTGTTCGGCAGCCAGATCGTGACATTCAGCGCCAACTCAACTCTGATCGCCGTGATCTTGAGCGACCATGCTCTCGCCCCCTCTTCCGCCTCGCCGGCAACCTCCACCTCTAGCCGCGACGCCACCCCAAACGACGATCGCGCCACCGCCGCCTCCCCCGCCGAGAGCGACGGCATGTCCGACGGTGGATCGCCAGGATCGAAGTTGATCGTCTCCACGCTCACGGCTTGCTTGTCGATGGTAATGGCATCGGCCGCCAGAGCGCTGCCAGCAGCCATGAACACCAGACTCAGTGTCGCGATCAGGCAGAACGATCGGCAGGTCATGAGCGACATCATACCCTCGCGGCCGATGCCGTGACACCCAATAGAACGCGCCCGCCGAACCCGACCGTCCATCCGCTCAGAACGCCGGAAAATCCCCCTCCGCAACCTGCTCCAGCGCGCCCCGGTCCTTCACCGCAAGCCCTTGGGCGTCCGTCGCGACCAGTAACTCCATATCCAGCAGCCGCCGCAGTGTCCGGGAAAGTGTCTCGCTGGTCAGGTTCAGGTGGCTGGCCAGATGCTTCTTGAGGCTGGGAAGCTGCACGACGCCGTCCCGCTCGTCGGCCACCGACAACAGATACCGCGCCACCCGCCCGATCGCGTCCCGCAGCGTGATGTCCTCCACCAGCCCCAGCAGATGCTTCACCCACCCCGCCATCCCCAGCATGAGCTGCAGGCAAAGCTCATGGTCCTCGCGAAGAGCCCGGTTGAACGGACCGGCCGGCAGAAGCACGCACGTCGTGTCCTCCACCGCCTCCGCAAACGCCGGACAATCGAACGACCCGATCGCCGCCACCTCCGCGAACGTCGCCCCCGGCGCCGCCAGGTGCAGAACATGCTCTCGCCCCGCCGCCGATGTCTTGAACACACGCACCAGACCGCTCCCCACCACGAAAACCCCAGGGCACGCCTCCGCCTGACGGAAAATCATCGCCCCGCGCTCGTACCGCCGTATCTGCGACATCCCCACCAGCCGCTGCAGGCTCGGCCCTTTGACGGCGCCGAAAAACGGGCTGGCGGCCAGAATCCTCGTGGGCTCGGCGGACATACGTCTCCTACAATGTGCCGACCCGTGAATCAACTCACCTTAAAAAAACCGCCGGACTTGATCCAGATCAATGAACCCGGCCGACGTTTCCCACATTATTGGCCCCAGTGTTACGACCCGCAACTACCGGGTCAGAAAGGACTCTCGCGATGTACTGCAACCAGTGTGAACAGGCGGCTCGGGGGATCGGATGCTCCGGCGAACTTGGCGTCTGCGGCAAAGACGCCGACGTGCAATCCCTCCAGGAACTGATCCTCTACGGCCTCAAAGGAATGGCCGCCTACGCCAGCCATGCACGACGCCTCGGCAAAACCGATGAAAAAGTCGGCGCCTTCATCGAAGACGCTCTCTTCTCCACCATGACCAACGTCAATTTCGACCTCCCTGCCCTCTTCGAGATCGCCATGGAACTCGGCCGCATGAACCTCCGCGTCATGGAAATGCTCGATGCCGGCCATATCGAGAAATTCGGCAAGCCCTCCCCAGCCACCGTCCAGGAGGGAACACAGGCCGGCCCAGGCATCCTCATCACCGGCCACGACCTCCTCGACCTCTCCGACCTGCTCGACCAGGTCAAAGGCACGCCCGTCAAGGTCTACACCCACGGCGAAATGCTCCCCGCTCACATGTACCCAAGGCTCCGCGAGCATCCCAATCTCGCCGGCCATTTCGGCGGCGCGTGGCAGAAACAGCGCTCGGAATTCGCCCAGTTCACAGGCCCCATCCTCGCCACCACCAACTGCATCCTCATCCCCCCACCCGCCTACGCCGACCGCGCCTTCACCACCCGCTACACCGCCGTCCCCGGCGCCATACGCATCAGCGGCAACGATTTCGGCCCCGTGATCAGAAAGGCCATCCACTGCGCGCACCTCCCCGACAACATCCAACGCGCCTCCACCGTCGGCTTCCATCGCACCGTCCTCCTCGACAACGCCCCCACCATCGTCCAAGCCGTCAAGGATAGGAAAATCAGCCGCTTCTTCGTCATCGGCGGCTGCGACGGCGCGGAAACCGGCAGAAACTACTTCTCCGACTACGCCCAGGCCACACCCCCCGATTCCTTCATCCTCACCCTCGGCTGCGGCAAGTACCGCATACGCGATTACGATTACGGGCAGCTCCTCGGCCTCCCACGCCTCCTCGATATGGGCCAATGCAACGACGCCTACGGCGCCATCTCCGTCGCCGTCGCGCTGGCCAAGGCGTTCAACTGCTCCGTCAACGACCTCCCTCTCACCCTCGTCGTCAGTTGGTTCGAGCAGAAAGCCCTCGCAGTCCTCCTCACCCTCCTCTCGCTCGGTGTGAAGGGTATCACCATCGGCCCCAACCCCCCGGCCTTCATCACCAGGAACGTGTTCGGCATCCTGCAACAGAAATTCGATCTCAAGCTGACGGGAAAGGATGCCGCCGCCGATCTGGCCAAGGCCATCGCATAGACCGGCCTTCGCTCGGAACGAGCGGCGTCGCTACGCCGCGCGCTCCGACCGCTGCCCCAGCCGGTGACGGTAATAATCCAGGATCACCGCTCCAACGATCACGAACCCCGTCACCAGACGCTTGACCTCGTCCCGCGTGCCCAACGCCGCAAGGCCCGCGCCCAGCACCACGATGATCAGCAGCCCAAGGAATGAGCCGATCACCGTGCCGCGCCCTCCCATCAGGCTCGTGCCTCCCACCACCACCGCCGCGATCACCTCCAGCTCAAGGTCCCGACCAACGTTCGGATCCGCGAACCGATGCCGCGAAAGCGTCAGGATCCCCGCCAGCGTCGCCAGCAGCGAACTGATCACAAACACGCTCAATTTCACCGGCCTCACGTCCACGCCCGACAGACGCACGGCCTCCTCATTCGTCCCCACCGCAATCATGTACCGCCCGAAAACCGTCCATGACAGCACCAACTGCCCCGCCACAACGACCAGCATCGTCACGAAGAAAGTCGGAGGCAGTCCTCCCGCCCAGCTCAGCGGGTCCGATAGAACGTTGATGCTCGAAAACAGCAGACTCGGCTTCTGCGACGCCGTGATCAGATGCGTCGCGCCGCGTGCGATCTGCAGCATCCCCAGCGTCACGATGAACGAAGGCAGGTTCCATCGGATCACCACCAGACCGTTGACCAGCCCGCACGCCAGCCCCGTCGCCACACCCCCCAGGATCGCCAGCGGTAGAGGGAATCGCTGACTCTCGAACAACACCCCGATCACCGCGCCGCTCAGCGCCATCACCGACCCCACCGACAGATCGATCCCGCCGATGATCAGAACGTACGTCATCCCCACCGCCACCAGCACCATCGGTAGATTCGGATTGATGATCGCACTGAACTGGTCATAGCTGAAAAACGACCGCGACCGCAGCGAAAATACCGCTACCAGCACGATCAGCACCGCCACCAACGCGGCGTAGTCCAACATCAACGCCGCCAGCCGACCGCGCCCCCCGACTCGCCCCTCCGCCCGCACGTCATCCAGCCGCAACACCTCTTGCGCAGAGTCGCCATCCACGCCCGCCGCCGACGCCCCTGGCTCCTCCACCCGCAAATCGTCAGTGTTCTCCGCCATGGTTCATGTATCCGCTCAACGCCGCAGCCATGATCCGGTCCTCCGTCCACTGGCCGCGTTTGAATGTGCTCACCAACCGCCCCCTCGACATCACCGCTATCCGGTCACAGATCGCCATCAGTTCCATCAAATCCGACGACACTACGATAATCGCCTTCCCCGCCGACGCCATCGCCGACAACAGCCTGTAGATCTCGAACTTCGCGCCGATGTCGATCCCGCGGGTGGGCTCGTCGAAGATCAGAATGGGACAATCACGCCACAGCCATTTCGCCACGACGATCTTCTGCTGATTCCCCCCGCTCAGCGAAACGACCGGCTGCTCGATCGACTGCCGCCGCACACACAGGCGATCCATCACGCGATCAGACTCCCGCCGCTCACGCTGGCCGCTGATCCATCCCCCCCACCGCGACACCCTCCCCATGTGCGTCAGCGTGATGTTCTCGCGAAGCGTCCGCGGCAACAGCAGGCCTTGCTGCTTCCGGTCCTCCGTGAGCAGCGCGATCCCCTGTCTCACCGCGTCGCGCGGCGTGCGGATTCGCGCCGGCGTCACGCTGTCCCCTAGGTAGATCTCACCCCCCTCAGCAGCGTCCGCGCCGAAAATCAACCGCATCGTCTCCGTCCGCCCGCTGCCCATCAGACCCGCGAATCCCAGGATCTCCCCCCACCGTATCTTGAAGCTCACACCTCGCACATACCGCCCACAACAAAGGTTCTCCACCCGCAACGCAACACCCCCCATGTTCGCCCCTAACCGACCAGCCTCGCCCAACTCCCGCCCCACCATCAGCCGGATCACCTCGTCGATGCTCACCTCCCCTGCGCCACGCGTCGCGATCCGACCCCCGTCACGCAAAACCGTGATCCGGTCCGCGATTCGCTTGATCTCCTCCATCCGGTGCGAAATGTAGATGATGCCCACCCCCCCATGACGCCGCAACCGAATCTGGTCAAATAGAATCTCGATCTCGCGCGATGTGAGGGCGGCCGTCGGCTCGTCCAGGATCAGCACATCGCACGGCTGCGAGAGCACCGACGCCAGCTCCACCATCTGCTGCTGCCCAACCCCCAGCTCCGAAACCGGTCGGTCCACCCGTATCACATCCAGCCCCAACCCGCCCAGAATCCGCCTCGCCTCGCCGTCCATCCGCCGGTAATCGATGAAACCCAGCCGCCGCGGAATCCGCCCCATGAAAATGTTCTCCGCAACCGTCAGGGTCCCGATAAGGTTCAGTTCCTGCATCACCATCCGCACGCCCTGAGATGCGGCATCCTGCCGACTCACCGGACTGTATCGCTGCCCGCGAAGGAGAAGCTCGCCGCTGTCCGGGACCGTAAGCCCGCAGATCACCCGCGCCAGCGTGCTCTTGCCGGCGCCGTTCTCCCCCACCAACGCATGCACTTCCCCGCTGCGCAGCTCAAAATCAACCGCTGACAGCGCCTGCACGCCCGGATACGACTTGCACAACCGTAGCGTTTCCAGAAGAGGGCCGTTCATCGTCGCGCCATGCTCCGCCACCCTCGAGTACACAACCCAGAGCGACGCAACCTCCGCCGCAAAGCCTAAACCCCCCGACACTCGGCCCGCTCCCCAGACTTCACTTCAGCGCCTCCGCCGTGATCAGGTCAACCTTCGTCTCGCGATCCTCGGGCGCGGCCTTCTTCCCAAGGATCTGCAGCGCACACTCGATGCCCCATGCCGCCTGCTGGTCCGCATGTTGGTCCGCCGTCGCCAGCATCTTCCCCGCCTTGATCAGCGCCTGCGCGGCTGTCGTGTTGTCAAATCCGATGATCAAAATCTGGCTCCCCTTGCCCGCGGCCCCAACCGCCGCAACCGCCCCCTCCGCCATCAGGTCGTTCGCGCACAGAATCGCCTTCAGGTCCCCACTCCCCGGCAAAATCGCCCCAACGACCTTCTCGGCCCTCGCCGTGTCCCACTCCGCCGTCTGGCTCGTCACCACCTGCATCCCGTGCTCTTGCATCGATTCCGCAAAGCCCTTGTGACGCTGCTCCGCGTTGTACGTCCCCGGCATGCCGTCAAGGATCGCAACCTTGTCCCCCTTCTTCAGCTTCGTCGCTAGGTAGTCGGCCACCATCTTCGCGCCCTTCGCATTGTCCGGTCCCACAAACGGAACCTTCACCTTCATCGCCTGCGATGTCTGCGCGTCCAGCCGGTTGTCGATGTTCACCACCACGATCCCCTTCTCCAACGCTCGCTTCGCGGGGATCACCAACTGCTTCGAATCGGCCGGCGTCAGCACGATCGCATTCACCCCCTGCGCGATCATCTGGTCCACCAGCGCCGACTGCTTGTCCACCTCCGTCTCCACCGAGATGCCCGTCGAAATCAGGTCGTATTGGTCGGCGTGCGACTGCTGATGGGCCTTGGCCCCGTTCTCCATCGTCCTGAAAAACTCGTTGTTCAGAGCCTTCATGATCAGCGCAATCCGCGGCCTGGTCGTTTGCCCCTGACCCTTCGACTTAGATCTCTTCTCGCACCCGACGGCCAGACAAAAAACGAGTATGAACAGCGGCATATGACGCATCAGTGAGTCTCCTGGCTATCGCCCTCCGTCCAGCCCATCCTGCGCTACTCCGTCTGTACGGCAATCCGGGCCCAGTAGCCGGCCTCAAACGACCAGCCGTTCGCCTGATTCAACAGCTCCACCTTCACGCTCTTCCCCGCGTATCCCGATAAATCCACGCTCGTCTGAAGCCACCCCTCCTTCGCCGTCTCCTTCCCCACCGTCGTCTTAAGCAATTCCTTGCCATCCGCCCTCACCACCAGAACCCAGTCCCCTTGCGGATGGTGCCCCACCGTCAGCCTCAGCGCCGCCTTCTTTCCCGCGGGCACGTCGATCTGCTTGCTCAATACACTCGCCGTCTCTTCGCTCAACGGGTGCGTCACCAGCACCCCCTCCCTCCCCAGCTCGTCACGGATCCCCGGCGACATGTCCGACCCGCAATTCGCCACCGCCCACCCCGACGCAAACTTCTCCACCGCCGCCTTCATGTCCACCACGCTCCCCCCACGCTTCGCCTGCGCCGGCGGCTTGATCTGCGCCATCTCCTCCTCGGTGAACCTGCTGTTCGCCACCGGCCCAGGCTCCCAGCACTGCTCCAGCTTGCTGGGCCTCGCCGTCTGCGGCGGAATCACGAAAAACTCCTCGCCGCTGGCGTCCTTCTCGATCCGACCCCCGGATTTCACCACCGCCTCGCGCGCCACCTTCTCACACGCCGCAATCAGCTTCGGAAAGTTGTACGCCGTGTAGATCCACGACCTGCTCTCATCCAGCTTCTCCTTGTACGTCGCCGGCAACTTCGCAAAACCGATCGTCGTGAACAGCACACCCGCCGTGCTCGATGGATTGCAGTCCGAGTCCTGCCCGCAGCGGCAGGAAATGGCCATGCTCCTGTCCAGATCCCCCTTGCCATACAGCAGCCCCATGATCACGTACGCGGCATTGATCTTGGCATCGATGTTGAAGTCCTTCTTGTCGCAGGAAAACCTCCGATACGCCGCGTTCTTCTGGTACTTGTCGTCCACTTTCTGCCACGTCTTCTCCCAGCCCACCGGGTCTTCCCTGTACCACTTCAGCACATCGCTGATGCACTCGTGAAACTGGCTGCTCTCGGGAACACACCGCAAACCCGCCTCCACGATCTTCACCGCGTCCTTCTCGAAAAACGCCTCCGCGTACAGCCCGCCCATGAACTGCCCCGCGTACAACCCGTCCCCGTAGTTCATCAGCCGACCGAATCTCTCCCCCAACGCGATCGCAGTGTTCGGCAGCCCGGGCGACACCAGACCCGAAAAGTCCGCCTCGATCTGGTAATCGATGTCGTCCGCATGCTTGTTGAACTGCGGATGCCCCGAGTCCGGCGGCGCAATCCCCTTCCGCAGGTTCGAACGCCCAGCCTCGTTCGCATGCCACAGCGGATAGCCGCTGTTCGCCCAGTCGATGCCGGCCTGGCGGATCGACACCTCCAGCCCATGCACCTCCAGCGTCCGCAGAAACGTCATGTCCACATACAGGTCGTCCTGCCCGAAGCTCTCATTGATGGTCTCCGGCTTCCACTTCGGCGTCTGCGCTTCAGAGAGGATCTTCCCCTTCATCTTGAACTCGGTCGGGGCGCCGAAGGCAACACCGGCCATCTGCCCCAGCCACCCCCCCTTCATCTTGTCGCGGTACTCATTGATGGAAATCCGCCGATCCTGTGCAAAGGCCGTCTGCGCCTGGATGCACCCCGCCATCAGCATCATCCCGCCCAGCGAAAAGACAACAGTTGATCGTTTCATCGGTCTCTCCTCGTGTCCGCCCATTCCTGCCACTGCGCCATTCTGTCGCGCCGGCGATGAGGTGTCAAAAGCACCGTGCAAAAAGCCTCGGCATGCCTGGCCGGGGCTTCTATATCCAAAGCAGCATCTCAGGCACTCACGAACCCGCCTGCGGCACCGGCTCACGCGCAGAAGCCGCCGGCGCCGGCGCCTCGCGCGGACGCGTTACGATCTCCGGCGCCGCCTCCACCGGCGGAGCCGCCAGATGCTTCACATGCAGGTTCAGGTACGGGTTGAACGCTGTCCCCGCGGGTATCAGATGCCCAAGAATCACGTTCTCCTTCAGACCCACCAGCGTATCGATCGCACCCGCCAACGCCGCTTCCGTCAGTACCTTCGTCGTCTCCTGGAAGCTCGCCGCAGATATGAACGACTCGCTCTGCAACGACGCCTTCGTGATGCCCAGCAGCAGCGTCTTGGCCCGCGCAGACTTCGGCTTACGCCCCTTGGCCGCTTCCTTGCCGGAGGCTTCCGCCGCCTCGTTGGCCTCCTTCAGCTCCCCCTTCGCGACCACGTCGCCTTCCTTGAAGCCCGTCCCCCCTGCCTTCTCGATGCGCACGCTCTGGTTCAGCGACTCATTGCCATGGCGGAAACGGAACTTGTCCACCACCTCGCCAGGCAAAAACTTGCTGTCACCCGCGTCCTCCACCTTCACCTTCCGCAGCATCTGCGTCAGAATGATCTCGATGTGCTTGTCGTTGATCTTCACGCCCTGCGACCGGTAAACGTTCTGCACCTCCGTCAGCAGATACTGGTGCAACGCCTCTTCCCCCTTGATCCGCAGAATGTCGTGCGGAATCAGCGAGCCCCGGATCAGCGGATCGCCCGCCTCCACATAGTCCCCAGCATGAACCTGCAATTCCTTGTCCTGCGGAACATGGTGCTCCCGCTCCATCCCCGCCTCCGAACTCACGTTGATCGTCATCTTCCCCCGGCGCCGATCCGAACGCAGCTCCACCGTCCCCGAAATCTCCGCCAGAACCGCTGGGTCCTTCGGCTTGCGGGCCTCGAAAATCTCCGTCACACGCGGTAAACCTCCCGTGATGTCCATCGTGCCCGCCGCTTCACGCGGCTGCCGCGCAATCATCTGCCCGGCCACTACCTTCTGCCCGTCGTTCACCTCGATACGCGCCTTCGCCGGTAAATAGTGGAAATCTAGAATCTTGCCGTCGCCCCCCACGATCGTGATCCGCGGGTGACGCTCGCCCTTGTGCTCGATCACCACCAGCTTCCCGCCCGCTCCCTTCCGCTCCTCCTCGATCCGAACCGTCTCCCCTTCCTCGATATCCTCGTACTGAACCGACCCGCCCTTCTCCGCCAGAATCGGCGTGATGTGCGGGTCCCAGCTCACCATCGGCTGCCGCGCCTTGACCTTCTCCCCATGCCCCACCACCACGCTGGCGCCATACGGTACCTTGTACTTCTCAAGCTCCCGACCCTTCACATCCAGAACCGCTATCTCCCCGTTTCGCTTCAACGCCACCAGATGCTTGTTGCCCTCGGCGTCCGTCACCGCCACCGCGTTGATGTCCCGATGCTCCACCGTGCCCGCAGACATCGACTTGATGTCGTTCTCCACCAACGCTCCCGTCGCCACGCCGCCCGTGTGGAACGTCCGCATCGTCAACTGCGTCCCCGGCTCGCCGATCGACTGCGCCGCGATGATCCCCACCGCCAGACCTTCCTCCACCACCTGGTTCGTCGACATGTCCACCCCGTAGCACAACGCGCATACCCCGCGCGGAGCCTCGCACGTCAGCGGTGATCGCACGCGAATTGTCTCCAGCTTCAACGCCTTCAGCTTGTCGGCGATCTCCCCGGTGATCACCTGGTTCTCCGACACAATCACTTCGTCCGTGATCGGGTTCCGCACCGTGTCGCGGGCCGTGCGGCCCATGATCAGGTCCTTCAGCTCCACCTCGATCGTCTCGCCCTTGTAGATCGTGCTCTTCGTGATGCCGTTCAGCGTGCCGCAATCGTGCTGGTTGATGATCACATTCTGCGCCACATCCGCCAGCTTCCGCGTCAGATACCCCGAGTCCGCCGTCTTCAACGCCGTGTCCGCCAGACCCTTCCGCGCGCCGTGCGTCGAGCTGAAATACTCCAGCACCGACAGCCCCTCCCGGAAATTCGACTTGATCGGCGTCTCAATGATCTCGCCCGACGGCTTCGCCATCAGACCACGCATCCCGCCAAGCTGTCGGATCTGGTCCACGTTGCCGCGGGCGCCAGACACCGCCATCATCGCGATCGGGTTCAGGTAACGCAGCGTCCCGGCGCTCTTCGGTGGAACCGGCCGCCCTTCCCCGTCCCGATAGTCCGTCGATAACCCCGCCATCAGGTCTTCCGTCACCTGCTTGCGGGCGTGCCCCCACACATCGATCAACTGCGCATATCGCTCCTGGTCCGTGATCGCGCCGATCCGATAGTTGCGCTCAATCTTGTCCGCCTTCTTCTGGCCTTCTTCCAGAATCCTCGCCTTGCTCTCCGGTGCTCGTATGTCCGTGATCCCAAACGATAGCCCCGCCAGCGTCGAAAACCGGAACCCCAGCGATTTCAGGTCATCCAGCAACGCAATCGTCGCCGGCCGCCCAAGCTGCGCGTAGGTGTCCGCAATCACCCGGCTCGCCCCCTTCGCCGTGATTGGAAAATTGTAGAACGGCATCGACCTCGGAAGAATGTCGTTGAATATGCACCGGCCCACCGTCGTCAGAACCACGTTGCTCTTGAACTTCGGCGGACGCGGCTTGAGAACGTACGCCGGATCCTTCGCCTTGCGGTAGTCCTCAAATGACTTCCACGCCGCATCCGCAATCCCCACCGCCGAACCCTTCTCGTCCGGCACCACGCTGACGCGATCCGCCAAACGCACAAACACTCGCGCGTGCATCGCAATCTTGCCCAACTGGTAGGCCATCAGCGACTCCGGCAAGCTGCCGAACACGCTGTATTCGCCCTTGTCGCCTTCCCGGTTGCTCGTGATGTAGAACGACCCCAGCACGATGTCCTGCGACGGCGAAATGATCGGGCTGCCGTTCGCCGGCGAGAAAATGTTGTTCGGCGCCAGCATCAACACGTGCGCTTCCGTCTGCGCCTCGATCGACAGCGGCAAGTGCACCGCCATCTGGTCCCCGTCAAAGTCCGCGTTGAAACCCTTGCACACCAGCGGGTGAATCTTGATCGCGTTCCCTTCCACCAACACCGGCTCAAACGCCTGAATGCCCATCCGGTGCAGCGTCGGAGCGCGGTTCAACAGCACAGGGTGCTGGTAAATCACCTCTTCCAGAATGTCCCATACCTCCGGGTCCCGACGCTCCAGCATACGCTTGGCCGACTTGATCGTGTCCGCTAACCCGTGCTCCTTGAGCTTGCGGATGATGAACGGCTGATACAACTCCAACGCGATCTTCTTCGGCAACCCGCACTGGTGCAGCTTCAGCTCCGGCCCCACCACAATCACCGACCGCGCCGAGTAGTCCACACGCTTGCCCAGCAGGTTCTCCCGGAAACGACCCTGCTTGCCCTTGATCATGTCCGTCAGGCTCTTCAGCGGCCTGTTGCTGCTCCCCAACACCGGCCTGCGGCAGCGCCCGTTGTCAAACAACGCATCGACCGCCTGCTGCAGCATCCGCTTCTCGTTCCGAATGATCACTTCCGGCGCGTTCAGGTCCACCAGCTTCTTCAACCGGTTGTTACGGTTGATGATGCGCCGGTAAAGATCGTTCAGGTCGCTCGTCGCAAAGTTCCCGCTCTCCAGCAACACCAGCGGCCTCAGGTCCGGCGGGATCACCGGAATCACGTCCATCACCATCCACTCGGCCTTGTTCTCCGAGTTCCGCACCGCCTCGATCATCTTCAGCCGCTTCGTCAGATCCTTGATCTTCTGCTTGCTGTTCGTCTTCTCGATGTCCGCCCGAATCCTCTGCGCTTCCGTGCTCAAATCCAACGCCATCAGCAGCTTCTTGATCGCCTCCGCGCCCATCTCGGCCTCAAACTCCTCCTTGTACTTCTCATAGGCCGACCGATATTCATCCTCCGTCAGAATCTGCTTCCGCTTCAGCGGCGTCTTCCCAGGCTCGATCACCACGTAGTCCTGAAAATACACCACCTTCTCGATGTCGCTGGTCCTCATGTCCAGCATCGCGCCCAGCCGGCTCGGTAACGCCTTGAAAAACCAGATGTGCACGATCGGGGCCGCCAAATTGATGTGCCCCATACGCTTCCGCCGCACCCGGCTGTGCGTCACCTTCACCCCGCATCGGTCGCAGATGATCCCCTTGTACTTCGTCCCCTTGTATTTCCCGCACGAGCATTCCCAGTCCCGCTCCGGACCGAAAATACGCTCGCAGAACAACCCGTCCTTCTCCGCTCGGTACGTGCGGTAGTTGATCGTCTCCGGCTTCTTCACCTCGCCGAACGACCACGAACGAATATCGTTCGGGCTGGCAAGCTGAATGCGAACCGAGCCGTAATCGTTGATCCGATCGTAGACGGTTTCAGCCATGTTTCGTATCTCTTTCTTCTAGCACGGGCCCCACGCCTGTCAGTTTCACTTCAAATCCGCGTACCTTCGCCAACCGCTTCCGCTTCTGTAATCTCTGCGGCATCTTCCGCAATTCGACTGCCTTCCGAAGCAAATAGTTGATCATTTGCGGATCATTCCTGCAACAACGCCGCGGGTCGTCATCGATCCGCACCAACTCCTTGTCCGCGCCAACCGCACGAGCGATCCAACGACTCGCCTTCTCACGCCGAGTGCTCATGCGATTCTCCGGCAACTCAATCGCCAACGGCCGGAACAAACAGAACGTTCAGCTTCGCCTCGTCCTGATTTTCAGCCTCTGCTTCCGCCAAGACGTTGTAGAAGTCGTAGTTCCGGACGTCTTGATCCGACCTGACCACAACGTGATACCAATCGTCCTCACGCAAGACACCACCGGGCTCAACCTGAACGCGGTAACTACGCGGTTGTCTCTTGTCCAGCGCCCGCTGGACCAGACTCGTAATACGCGCGGCTTCGGCGGCATCAGCAATGACTGCCATGGCATCACCTTCAGCAACACGAACACCGAGTGCGCATCCCTGACCGCTTGCAGCGATACGCCTCTGTCAATTGTGACACGCCGGTTGTAGTCGGCCTCCAGCCGAGCAGCGTATAGCCGGCGCACGGTCGCACTGAGCTCGCGTACAAGACGCTGGCCCCTGGCAGCAAGATGAACACCTACCAGCCTTGCCTGCAGTCTGTGCGGCGGAGTCTGCCTTGGGCCGACCGGCGAATACCCGGCACCTAACAGGGCCTCAGTCAGCACGCAATGCGCAGCGCAATAGGCGCGCGGCACCGCGCTGCGAGGGTGTTCCCTTTGAACCTGCCTCGCAGCTGCAAGGCTATCGCGACCAATATCTGTCCACTGCATGTTCGCTTTCAGCCAATCGAACCGCCGATCCCAGTACTCACATCAAATCCCCATCTTCATCCTCTTCGCTCCGAAGGCCTTTCTTCTTCTCGAGCTGGATGTTCAAACCCAGCCCGCGGATTTCGTTGCACAGCACGTCAAACGACACCGGCGTCCCCGCCTCAAGGGTATTGGTCCCTTTCACCATCGACTCGTAGATCTTCGTCCGACCTTCCACGTCGTCGCTCTTCACCGTCAACAACTCCTGCAGAATGTAGCTGGCGCCGTACGCCTCCAGACCCCATACCTCCATCTCGCCGAAACGCTGACCGCCCGTCCTCGCCTTCCCGCCCAGCGGCTGCTGCGTGATCAGCGAATAGGGCCCCGTCGCTCGCGCGTGAATCTTGTCGTCCACCAAATGGTGCAGCTTCATCATGTAAATGAATCCCACCGTCGTCTTCTGCTCAAACGCCTCGCCCGTGCGGCCGTCGTGCAATTGAACCTTCCCGCCATACGGCATGAGCACGTCCAGGTCCCTTGAATCCAACGGCTTGCGGCTCTTCTCCCGCTCCTTCCGCCGCTCACGCACGGTCTTGTTCGCCTCCTCGATGGCCTTGTGAATCTCCTCTTCCGTCCCCCCATCAAACACCGGCGAAATCGCCTGGAACCCCAACACCGCCGCCGCCCAACCCAAATGCGTCTCCAGAATCTGCCCCACGTTCATGCGGCTCGGCACACCCAATGGGTTCAGCAGAATGTCCACCGGCGTCCCGTCCGCCAGGAACGGCATGTCCTCCTCATCGACGATCCGCGCAATCACGCCCTTGTTCCCGTGACGCCCAGCCATCTTGTCGCCCACCGACAATTGACGCTTCGTCGCTACGTACACCTTCACCATCTCCAGCACCCCGCTCGGCAACTCGTCCCCTCGCTTCATGTGCTCCAGCCGACGCACCTTCTCCTTCAGCATCGCCTGCACACGCGGCCAGAAACGCGAGTACGTGTTCAACGCCTGCTCCTTGGACTCACGCGAACCCTTCACCCAGTCCGTGCTGAACGTCTCGATCTGCTCCATCAAGATGTCCGCGTTGTCCGACGCCGCCACCTTCTGCTTCGTGTTCGGGTCAACCATCTGCTGGCCCGTCACCTCGTTGACCTCCCCGATCATCTGCTTGAAAATCGCGATCCCCCGCAGATTCATCTCCTTCTCGAACCGCTCCATGTCCTTCTTGAGCTGCTTCTTCTGCTCGTCCGTCATGTGCATGCGCCGGCTGAAACATTGCGTGTTGATCACCACGCCCTCTTCACCCGCAGGCATCTCCAGCGAATCGTTCTTCACGTCTTCCCCCGCACGACCGAATATCGCGTGCAGCAGCTTCTCTTCCGGCGTCAGCTCGCTCTTGCTCTTCGGTGCTACCTTGCCCACCAGAATGTCGCCCGGCCCCACACGCGTCCCGATACGCACAATCCCGCTCTCATCCAGGTTCGCCAATGCCCTCTCGCTCACGTTCGGAATGTCCCGCGTGAACTCCTCTCGACCCAGCTTCGTCTCGCGGATCTCGACGTCGTATTCCTCGATGTGAATCGATGTGAACACGTCGTCCTTGACCAGCCGCTGGCTGATCACGATCGCGTCCTCAAAGTTGTACCCGTCGTACGTCATGAACGCGACCAGCACGTTCCGACCCAGCGACAGCTCGCCTTGATACGTTGCCGCCCCGTCGGCGATGATCTGGCCCTTCTTGACACGCTGACCCTTCTTCACGATCGGCTTCTGGTTCAGGCACGTCCGCTCGTTCAGCCCCACGTACTTGCGCAATACGTATTCGTCGGCGTTGTCCACTAGAATGCGCATCGAGTCCACGTACGTCACCACCCCCGAACGCTCCGCCCGCACCACCATCCCGCTGTTCTGCGCCACCGGCTTCTCCATCCCCGTGGAGATAATCGGCGGCTCGACCCGCAGCAGCGGCACCGCCTGCCGCTGCATGTTCGATCCCATCAGCGCGCGGTTCGCGTCGTCGTGCTCCAGGAATGGAATCAACGCCGCCGACACCGACACCGTCTGCCGCGGGCTGATGTCAATGTACTGCACTTCCTTGCTCGGCACCGTCGCCAGGTCCCCCTGCACCCGCGCCAACACCGCCCCCTTCAGCAACGTCCCCCCGCGGTCCACCGCGTCCGGCGGCGCCAGCACGCTCTTCATCTCCTCGTCCGCACGCAGGTACTTGTGCTGACCGTTCACCTTGCCGTCTTTCGCCACTCGGTAAGGCGTGATCAGAAAACCGTAGTCGTCGATGTCCGCGTAAATCGCCAGCGACGCGATCAGACCGATGTTCGTCCCTTCCGGCGTCTCGATCGGGCAGATGCGCCCATAGTGCGAAATGTGTACGTCACGCACTTCAAACCCCGCCCGCTTGCGGTTCAAACCGCCGGGGCCCAACGCCGACAACCGCCGCTCATGCGTCAGCTGCGACAACGGATTCGTCTGGTCCACCACCTGCGACAGCTCGCCGCGCCCAAAGAAAAAGTCGATCGCGCTGCTGATGCTCTTCGAATTCACCAGCTCCGCGATCCGGCCCAGCTCGTTCGGGTCCTTCAGGCTCATCCGCTCCTGCACCGTCCGCCGAAGCTTCAGGAAACCTTTGCGAAGCTCCTCGCTCGCCAGCTCGTCGATCGTCCGCAGACGCCGGTTCCCAAGGTGGTCAATGTCGTCCACGTACCCCTCCCCGCTACGCAGCTTGAACATGTACTTCAGCGAGTTCACCAGGTCCTCGCTCCGTAGCGTCATCACCGTCTCCGGAACGTTCTGGTCAAACTTCCGGTTGATGCGGAAACGCCCCACCCGACCCAGGCGATACCGGTTCTCGTCAAAAAACTTCTCCTGGAACAGCGTCTTGGCCTTGTCCTCCTGCGGAGGGTTGCCAGGCCGCAGACGCGCGTAAATCTTCAAGAGCGCCGCCTTGTGGCTGTCCGCCGTGTCCTCCGCCAATGTGTTCAGAATCAGCGGGTCGCTCACCTTCGCCACGCACTCCACAGACTTCAGGCTCGACGCCTGGATCTTCCCGATCGCCTCCCCGATCTGCGCTCCCGCCCTCACGATCTCCTCGCCCGACTGCGCGTCAATGATCGAGGCCGCGGCATAGTAGTGCGGCTGAAGCTGCCCGATCTTCACCGTCTCGACCGTGTAAAACTCCCGGATGATCGAATCCGTCGTCCCGTACTTCTCATCCAAGGCCCGCAAAAAAGTCGTTGCAGGTATCTTGCTCGATTGGTCTATGCGAACCGCCAGAACGTCCTTCTTCGTCACCGACGCTTCGATCCAGCTCCCACGCTCCGGAATGATCCGGCAGCCGTGCAGCGGCCGGTCGCCCTCCTGAACCTCCACCAGAAAATCCACCCCGGGCGAACGGTGCAGTTGCGATACGATCACCCGCTCCGCCCCGTTGATGACGAACTCCCCCCCGCCGATCATGATCGGCACCTCCCCAAGGTAGATCGAGTCCTCCATCACCTCGTCCTTGTCCTTCCGGACAAGACGAACCTGGATCCGGAACGGCATCCCGTACGTCAGCCGCAACGCCCGGCATTCGTCCGGTGTGTACCGCGGCTCCGATAGATCGTAACTGATGTACTCCAGCCGAAGGTTCCCATCGTAACTCTCGATTGGGTACACCTCACGCAATAAATTCTCCAGCCCTTCCGCCTTCCGCTTCCCAGGCTCAACGTCCTTCTGTAAAAAACGTTGATAAGACTCGATCTGTATGTCGATCAGATTAGGGATCGGCAGCGCGTCGCCGCGCTTGCTGAAGTCGCGGACCTCGTGCACTCGCATCGGCTTATCCTTTTCCGTGAAACAGGAGAGAACCCGAACGACAACCCAAGCGGCTGGCTCAACCGCCCCAAGTTGCCCTGCACCAAATACTTAGACACCTGGACCTGCCACGTCTGGCAAGCCAATCGCTCCGCCGACAACAACAGCCACACCACTCCTCTGAGCGGCCTGAATACCGGACGCACCACCATCATCCGAATGCTCAAAATGACAAATTATATGAGTGTATCGAGTACCGTCAAGCGCAAAAACACACCCAGAACCTCTCCGCACCCCTGGGTTCGGGAGTTCCTGGTCCATCTAACGAAGTTGTGTCATCTCTCCAGTCAATCTTGACGACCAAAACCTACACCACGCCCGCCGCCGTGTCAAGTACACGATAGCAACAGCGGCCTGCCCGGCTGATCCGACGCCCCACACACGCCACCATCCGCCGGCAAGGCCGCCTCTTCCGTCCTTCCTTCGAACAGACGACGCCTGCTTGTCCTTACCTCAACTCCACCGTCGCGCCCTGATCCTCAAGCTCTTTCTTCAACTTCTCCGCCTCTTCCTTCGGCAGAGACTCCTTCACGGCCTTCGGGGCGGCCTCAACCAGATCCTTCGCTTCCTTCAAACCTAGCCCCGTCGCCGCTCGCACTACCTTGATCACCTGGATCTTCTTCTCGCCAGCTGCCTTCAGAACAACGTCGAACGTCGTCTTCGCCTCTTCCGCAGGCGCCGCCGACGACGACGGACCCACCATCATCACCGCCCCGCCCGCCGCTGGCTCGATCCCGTACGTGTCCTTCAGGTATCCCGCCAACTCCACCGCCTGCTTCAGCGTCAGGCCTACGATCTTGTCCCCAAGTTCCTTGATCTCAACAGCAACTTCTGCCATGACTACTTCTCCAAGGGACGTCTCGTGTCCCAGTCGTGTCGATTCCACGTCCCGCCCGATAGCACGCCTCACACTGAAGCGGTTTTAACCCCATACGGGGGCAGTCGGACTGTCGGACTCATCTGGCCAGCCTCCGCCCACCAACCACCAACCACCCTCGCCGACCAGCTTTCGGCCGACACTCGGCAATTGGCGGTCGATAATCTCTCACGCCGTCGGCGCCCCTACGGGAGCCGCGGCCTCCGCCGCCGCTTCTTTCTCCTTCGCCTTCTCCTCAATCGTCTTCAGGATCGACGCCATCTTGCTGGCCTGACCCTTGAGGATGCCGGCGAGTTTGCGGCCCGGCGACAGCATCGCCGCCACCATCCCGCTCAACGCCTCCTCTCGCGTCGGCAGCTTGCTGATCTGCTCCACCCCCTTCTGACCGGCGTACACCTCGCCGTCAAAATATACGCCCCGAAGCTCCAGCTCGCCGTACGCCTTCTTCTGCTCCAGCATCAGCCGCGCAATCGCCGACACCTCAGCCTTCCCGTAGATCAACGCGCTCGGACCGTCCAGCAACTGCTCAAAACCCTTCAGCTTCCCCTCGCCCAACGCTCGCTTCGCCAGCGAGTTCTTCACCACCATCATCCGCAGACCCGCCCCTCGAAGCTTCCGCCGGATCTGGTTGTTCTTCGTCGCGTTGATGCCGCGAGGGTTGATCACCCCCAAACCGTCCACGCCCTTCAGACGGGCCGACAGGTCTCGCATGATCAGGTTCTTTACGTATTTGCTCATCTCATCTGTCCTTGGTCATCTGCCATGCCCCAACGAACCCTGACAAACGACCTCTAGTGCACGTCAATGACCACCGCCGGCGTCATCGTCCCCTTGATAATCGCCTTCTTGAAGTACTGCCCCTTGGCCGTCTGCGGCTTCATCCGCCGAAGCTGACCCACCATCGCGTTGATGTTCTCCACCAGCTTCTGCTTCTCGAAACTCTGCTTGCCCACCGCCACGTGTATGTTGCCCCCCGTATCGTTCCGGAATTCTACCTTCCCCGCCGCGTATTCCTTGATCGCCGTCGCTAGATCGTTCGTCACCGTCCCCGCCTTCGGCGACGGCATCAGCCCCTTCGGACCCAGAACCTTCCCCAGCCGACCTACAAAACGCATCATCTCCGGCGTCGCGATCGCTACGTCAAAGTCCGTGAAGTTCTCCTTCTCGATCGCCGACACAAGATCCTGACCCCCAGCGCGAACCGCCCCGGCGGCCTTCGCCCCCTCCGCTAAGTGATCCCCACAGAACGCCACCACCCGCTTCGTGGCGCCCACCCCGTGCGGCAACGACAGCGACCCCCGGATCGCCTGGTCCGCCTGCTTCGCGTTGATCCCCAGCGACACGATCAGCTCCACCGTCTGGTCAAACTTCATCGCCTTGAACGACTTCACCACGTCCACGGCGTCGTCAACCGATACGGCCTTCTCCGGGACCTTCTTGGCGTCTTCCTTATAACGTTTGCATCGCTTGACAATGACAGGCATGTCTTGCTTCGCTCCTGTGGCGGGCAGAAAAGCTCCCGCCAAAAGCTCCCACTGTTACGGTCCGTGGTAAGACCCTCGTCTGACCAACGATTCATCATGCGCGAAAACCGGCTTCACCTATCACGTATCACGCATCACGTCCTAACCCTCTACATCGATCCCCATGCTCCGCGCCGTGCCCGCAATCACCTTCCCCGCCGCGTCCTCGTCAAACGCGTTCAGGTCCTTCACCTTCTGCTTGGCGATCTCCTTGCACTGCGCCATCGTCACTTTCCCCACCTTCGTCTTGTTCGGCTCCCCGCTGCCCTTCTCCGCCTTCACCGCTTCCTTCAACAGCACGCTCGCCGGCGGACTCCTCACCTCAAAGCTGAACGTCTTGTCCTTGTACACCGTCACCACCACCCCGACGATCTTCCCCTTCAACGCCGCCGTCGCCGCATTGAACTGCTGAATGAACTGCCCGGGGTTCACACCGTGCTGACCCAACGCAGGACCGATCGGCGGCGCAGGCGTCGCCGTCCCGCCAGGTGCCTGTAACTTGAACTGCACAACGATCTCTCTCTTTGCCATGGCTCAACCAATCCTATGTCCGCTCAGGGCCTGCGACTTCGTCCACCGGCTGGGCCTGGACAAGACCCGCCTGCGATTCGTCGATGATCTTCACGTCCACATGCCGCCGCCCCGGCCACGCCATGCCTTCGGACGGCTGCTCCTGCTTCTGCCGCTCCACCTCCCGCCCACCGCTCACCACAACCAGCAACCGGTAGACCGGCCATGTCAACAGCAAAAGGGCGAGGATGCTAACACCAACAGCCACCATTGACAAGCCCATCAACACGATTCCCGGCAACGCCGCAATCCCCACCAACACCCTCCCCCACCCAGGCAGACCCGCCCATCGCCCTCGAAACCCCTGATACCGCCAGAAATACTCGTGAATCTTCACCATACAGACACCTGCCAACCGGCATCATACCCGCCCACGTCAACACCAACCATGCACTGCCCCTTCCGCGACATCGCCATCGCCCACCGCACCGTCACCGGCTGCCACCTGGGCAACATCGCCTACTCGCTCAACCGCCCCCTGAAATGGGACCCCGAAAAGGAAGTCATCCTCAATGACCTCGAAGCAAATCGTTGTCTAAACCGCCCCAAACGCGCCCCCTGGCGCCTGTGATCAAACGCAGGACGAAAAAAGCTCCCGTCCCTTTTCCCTGGCCCTGTTTTTAGAAGGCATGGGTTTGGCCCTGGTATGCATGCTCCTGCCGGCCCGCCGTTGAACCATCGGGGCCTCTCGCGCATCCTATCCTGCGCCCAAGGCCGAAACGAGGAACCCCATGATGTCCGATGCGGACCTGATCCTCTGCGAACTGCTTGTGCTCCGCTGCCAGCGCCGGGACCCCCGCGCGGCCGCCGAGCTGGTCGCCTTCTTCGAGAAGCCGCTCCTGTACTACCTCCGCCGCCTGGTTGGATCGGAGGCCGACGCTTGGGACCTGCTCCAAGACACCTGGATGTCCGCCTTCCGCTCCCTGCCCAGCCTACGGGACGCCCGCGCCCTGCCCGCCTTCCTCTACCGCACCGCCCGCAACCATGCCCTGGCTCACCTGCGCAAACGCGACGCCGACCTCCGGCTCTACGCGGCCGTGGACGCCCCCCAGGCCAGCACCGATCCCGAGCCCACCTTTACCCCCGATGACGCCGCCGCCGTTCACGCCGGCCTCGATAAGCTCTCCCTGCCGCACCGCGAGGCCTTGACCCTCTTCTTTCTTCAAGACTTGAGCATCGAGGAGATCGCCTCGGTGCTGGCCATTCCGCCGGGGACCGTCAAGTCACGTCTCCACCACGCCAAAAAGGCCCTCGGAGTAGTCCTCCGGGAAGGAGCTAGCCATGTCGCATGAGAAGACCTTGCGCGAAAGCCTGTTCAGCGCCGAGCCTGTCAGCCCGGAGCGCCAGCAGCGCTTCCTGGAGGAGCTCGCCCAGATCGTGGAGCCCCCCCTGCCCCGCAGCCACCGGCTGTACTACACCCTCGCCCTGCTCTGCATCGTCGTCGGGCTTCCCGGTCCGGCCTGCGGCCTCCTGTTCGACGCGAAGCATCGCTGGGCCTGGGCCTTGATGCTGCTGACACAGACCGCCTTCGCCGGGTGGATTCTCCACATCCTCCGCCGCGGGACCGAGCCCCTGCGTACCATGCAGGGCATGAGCAAGGCGTTTGCAGGCATCGCCGGCCTCGTCGCCGGGTTCCTCATCTTCCACGGCCTCCAGAGCCCCTCGCTGGCCGGCGTGCTCTGGGCGCTCTTGGGCCTGCTGATGTTCCTGCTGACGAGCTTCATCAACCTCTGGAACCGCGTGATCACGGCCGAGCGGACCGTGCGCGAGCACATCCTGCGCGTCGAGTACCGCTTGGCCGACCTGGCGTCGCGACTGCGCCCGCCGACCAAGCCGTAGGATGCTGGGCCTCGTGACGAGCGCCTGGGCGTGTCTCTCAGTAACGTAGCCTCCGCAACAGACCCGCCAACCTCGTCTTCTTCGCCGACCACCCTCGCCGGCTCTCTTGCGGACCACCCCTCCCTCATCATTCCTCATTCCTCATTCATCATTTCCCTCACCCCTCCCCCTCCTCCATCTCCTGCACCTGTCTCAACACCATCCTCCTCAGCAGCTTCTCATCGTGCTCATCCCGATATGGCTTCACATCCAGATCCAGCGGCAATCGCTTCAACTTCTCATCCCCAACCTCCTTGATGTACTTCTGCATGAACCGGTCATACTCCCGCCACGGCACCCCCGCCGCCCTCACCGCCGCCTCCTCCGCCCGCAATGCAATCTGATGCGCATGCTGATACCTCAGCCCCAGGTGATCCAGCAGGCTCTTCTCCACCGCCTCGTGCAAAATCAAAAACCGGTCCACCCAAACCCGCTTCCCCCGACACACGAACGACCGTGGAATGTGCCGGTCAATGTAAATCGTCCGCCCATTTTGGCTGTACCCCGCCAGATACGGAATATCGTGCCTCCGATCCAGCCGCACCCGGCTCAAGATCTCCGCCACCGCTTCACCAAGCATCTTCCCGGAAACAAGCGTGTCATCAATCGCGATCCGCCGGTGACGCTGAACGCCGCGTTCGCTTTTGCGTTTCATGAATGCCTTCCCGCTATCTCCCTCTCACACCTCATCCTTCACCTCGAACCCCTTCCGATACTCTCGCTTCAGCAGCGCATTCGCCTTCTCCACCCCGGTTCCCCCCACAAACACCTCTTTCTTCGGGTCGATCTCCAACACCGAGCTTACCTTCAACCCCGCCTTGCTCGCATCCACCCCATTCGCCTCCAAATTCTCATGGAATTTCCCCAGCAGCTCTCCCCATTGCGGCAAGCCCTTCCCAACCCCCAAATCCTGCCCCTTAGCATAGCTCCCACCCACCCTGAACCCGATATTTGCCAGGTGGCACCACGCGCTCGTGTAATGGATCTGCTCGATCTCCCCGTTTTGAATGGACCGATCCCGCTTCCTCACCGCTTCAATGAAATTCGCGGCATGTTTCCCGCCGCCATCTCCCTTAAACTGCTCCAGCCGCTTCCCGCTGTTGTCATAGCTCCACCCGCCGCCCCTCGCCCCCGCGTAGTACCCATTCTCAAACTGGATCACATACCCGCTGCGAATCCCCCGGTAATGTGGCTCCTGTTTCACCCCCGTCTTCAACGGCAGATTCGTCAGCCACAGGATCACCGGCACGATCCCCGTATCAAAATACACAAAATGCGCGTTCGGCGTCTCCCCCGCATCGTCCCACGCCACCCGCCCACCGCCCGCCAACATCTTCACCGGCAATGAACACCGATCCGACAGCATATTCCTGATGTCGTCCAGAATGTGCACCCCCCAGTTCCCCATCTCCCCGCTGCCCGTGTTCCACACCCAGTGCCAATCGTAATGGAAATTCTGCCGATACATCGGCTCGTCCTGCGCCGGCCCCAGCCACAAATCATAATCCACGCTCGCCGGCGGCTTGATCGCCTGCGCCACCTTCCCAATCGTCTCCCGCATCCCGATCCGATTCCCCCAGATCCACTGCATCTTCCCAAGCTTCTCCGACTTGATCAGCTCCCGAATCTTCGGCTGCACCGGGTCCGACCTCTGCTGCGCCCCGCCCTGCACGATCCGCCCATGCTTCCTCGCCGCCTCCACAATCTTCCGCCCCTCCCAAACCGTCTGCGACACCGGCTTCTCAACATACACGTCCTTCCCCGCCTGAATCGCCCAGATCGCCGCCAGCGCATGCCAGTGGTTGCACGTCGAGATCACCACCGCCTCAATGCTCTTGTCCTCGATGACTCTTCTCAGGTCCGCCACGCCTTTCGCGCCCGGGAATCTCTTCTGTACCGCCCCCAACCGATTCGAGTCGGCATCGCACAACGCCGCCACCCTGACCCCCGCGATCTCCGAAAACCACCTGGCCGAGTCCGTCCCGCGCCCCCCCAGCCCGATGAACCCCATGTTGATCGCATCATTCGCCCCCAGAACCCGCCGGATCGGCCACGCCATCGCCGCCGCCACGCCCGCCGTCCCCATCACAAATCGCCGCCGTGAAACGCCACGCATCATAAGACTCCTCGCCTCGAAACCCGTCCCGCCAGGGACAACACCCCCGGCCATCTTCTCATATCCACTACCACCAAACCAGCCATCGGTTGGATCAGTCGCATAATGTCTCCTTCAGCCGCCCCCGTCCGCTTTTCCTCGCGAATCCGTTCCCCCGGCGACTTTCGCACCGCCGTCAGTTAGCATAGTGCTCAGCACCCCCGCTCATACGGCCGCGACCCGCCTCGCCCGCCCAAAGGAGCGCCGAAACATGATCGACACCCTCACCATTGAGATGATGTCCACCGACTTCCTCCTCTGGCGCTGCCTCCACTCCGGCCCGCTCACCCGCGCCTCCATCGACCAATGGGACCCCGCCTCCACCCTCCCCTTCGCCCGCTTCCGCGCCCGCAACATCCCCCTCCTCACCCGCCTCACCCGGACCTACGGTGGGACAAGGTGACATCCACGGTTCGGGTGGTGGGAAAAGGTGACATCCACGGTTTGGGGGGGTGGGAAAAGGTGACATCCACGGTTTTCCCCCTCAATTCACCTTGCCCCTCTCCGGCTGCATCGGCTCCCGTTGCATCCGCGGCCGACCGGCGTCGCGGAGCGTATGCTCCAGGCCCAGGGCACGTGCCGTCCCCGCCACCCACTGCTCCGTGCCGTATGGCCGGCCCCGGTTCACCCCTGCCCGCAACGCCAACACCTCGGCCTCCGCCTGCGGCTCGTTCACAATCTCAACCCACGGTGCCGGACGCTCCACCGGCCAGCCACTCAGCACCCCCGCGCCTTCGGCCCTCCCCGACGAACCCAAGCTCGACCACCGCCACCGCTCCGCCCGGTCCACCAGCCCCGCCCGTAGCGGATTGCCCTCCACGTACCGCAGCACCCGCAATAACGGCCCGTCGTCCTGAACTGGAAAGCTCTTGTACCGCCCTTGGTACAAGTGCCCAAGTCCGGCGTCCTGGTAGTGCTGCCGGTAACGCTTTACGTGCGTGTTACTCACCCATCCCAGATACGCCGCCAGATCCCTATCCCCGCGCGGCCGAACCACCAGGTGCCAGTGATTCGGCATCAGGCAGTAGCCAAACACCTCCACCGCCGCATTCCGCCGCCCCTCGATCAGGAGTCTCAGGAACGCGGCATAATCCCCATCTTTGAGGAAGATGTTCTGCCGGTTGTTGCCGCGGTTAAGGACATGATACACCAGCCCCCCAACCGCGGCCCGTGCGGTTCTACGCATGAATACACGCTAGCAAGACGCAAACACCCTGTCAAGACGCCCAAACCGTGGATGTCACCTTTTCCTTCCCGCCCAAACCGTGGATGTCACCTTTTCCTTCCTCGCGCCGCTGCTACTTGCGGCCCGTCAGCGCCAACGTGAGGATTGCCGTGGCCGATGCCGCCTATGACTCAGAGGCCCATCATCGCGCGCCTGGACGCGGCCGTGCGCTCGATCATCCCCCCGAAATCCGGGTGCCCAACCGACAAGGCCCCGTCCACCCGATTCCCCCAGCTGATGTACCATCGGTTCAAACGCAAGGCCGACCAAGAGCACGATGGCCAGAGGTGGCAGGCGGAGACCGTCAACAGCACGCTGAAAAGGAAACTCGGATCGTCGCTGCGGGCGCGAACCGCGCGCCGGCGATCCATGGAACTGCTCTTGCGGGTGATCATGCATGACAGCATGATACTGAGAAATGCAGGGGGTTAAGACAGAGCACACCTATCCCGAATGCCACTGGATTAAGCTCGATTTCACATAACTCCGCGCCGCAGCTTATATTATGGAACTAGCGCAAGCGATGGCCTCCTGTCATAATGGTGGTGCTGATTCACCCATAACAGGAGGCC
>Ga0315284_10000371_pt1 | contig 61186 bp, 34 predicted proteins | sample YL17G09_16_MG_FD_203696 | JGI IMG/M metagenome (GOLD analysis project Ga0315284, IMG submission 203696) | Sediment microbial communities from Yellowstone Lake, YNP, Wyoming, USA - YL17G09_16 | ecosystem: Environmental > Aquatic > Freshwater > Lake > Sediment | place: USA: Wyoming | collected...
GACTCCAGTGTTTTTCTTTGTTCTTCCGTCATGGGTAATGGGGTTGCTGTTTTCCACATGACGTATATATTACCACAAGCTGGAAGCATTGTATAGATATTATTTTAACATTACACTAGATTGTTTATCGCTCCCAAATTACAGCACCGACCAGAGCTTGATTGTTTTGTCTGAACTTCCTGATGCGAGAGTCTTGCCATCAGGACTGAATGCGGCTGACATTACAGAATCAGAATGCCCGAAAAGGGTGCGGATATATTTACCACTCGATGCTGACCAGATCTTGATTGTGTTGTCCGAGCTTCCCGATGCAAGAGTCTTGCCATCCGGACTGAATGCGACTGACCTTACAGAATCAGAGTGCCCAGAAAGAGTGCGGATACATTTACCACTCGATACTGACCAGAGCCTGATTGTTTTGTCTGAACTTCCTGATGAGAGAGCCTTGCCATCTGGACTGAATGCTACTGACATTACAGAATCAGAGTGCCCAGAAAGAGTGCGGATACATTTACCACTCGATACTGACCAGAGCTTGATTGTGTTGTCCGAACTTCCTGACGCGAGAGTTCTACCATCCCGCCGAAACGCGACTGACATTACAGAATTAGAATGCTCGGAAAGAGTACGGATACATTTACCACTCGATACTGACCAGAGCTTGATTGTGTTGTCATCACTTCCCGATGCGAGAGTTCTACCATCCCGCCGAAACGCGACTGATTCAACAGAATTAGAATGCCCGGAAAAAGTGCGGATACATTTACCACTCGATACTGACCAGAGCTTGATTGTGTTGTCATCACTTCCCGATGCGAGAGTCATTCCATTCGAGCTGAACGCAACAGAATATATATGTCTAGAATGCCCGGTAAGCTGACATTCACATTCTCTACTTGATACCGACCATAGCTTGATTTTTTTGTCATCACTTCCCGATGCAAGAGTCACTCCATTCGGACTGAACACGACGGAATATATATAAGATTGTCCAGAAAGTGTGCATTCACATTCTCCACTCGATACCGACCATAGATTGATTGTGTTGTCCGAACTTCCCGATGCGAGAGGAGTCACGCTATCTGGACTAAAAGCGACTGACTCTACAGAATTAGAATGCTTGGAAAGCGTGTCAATACATTTACCACTCGATACCGACCATAACTTGATTGTGTTGTCCAAACTTCCCGAAATGAGAGTCTTGCCATCCGGACTACTGAACGTGACTGACTTTACTGAATCAGAATGCCCGGAAAGTGTGCGGATACATTCTCCACTCGATACCGACCATAATTTGATTGTGTTGTCTGAACTTCCCGACGCGAGAGTCGCGCCATCCGGACTGCTGAATGCGACTGACCTTATACAATCAGAATGCCCCGAAAGCGTGTTGATACATTTACCGCTAGATACCGACCAGAGTTTGATCGTCTTATCCCAACTTCCCGAAGCGAGAATCGTGCCATCCGGACTAAAAGCAACTGACTCAACATATTTAGAATGCCCGGAAAGCGTGCGGATACATTCTCCACTCGATACCGACCATAACTTGATTGTGTTGTCCGAACTTCCCGACGCGAGAGTCGCGCCATCCGGACTAAATGCGACGGAATATATACCTCTAGAATGCCCGGAAAGCGTGCGGGTCCATTCTCCGCTCGATACCGACCAGAGCTTGATTTTTTTGTCGTCACTTCCCGAAGCGAGAGTGGAGCCATCTGGGCTAAACGCGACGGAATATATACCTCTAGAATGCCCAGAAAGCGTGCGGATACATTCTCCATTCGATATTAACCAGAGCTTGATTTTTTTATCGCCACTTCCCGACGCGAGAGTAGAGCCATCCGGACTAAACGCGACTGATAATGTAGAATTAGAATGCCCAGAAATCGTTCGGATTAATTTAAATTTTGTGCAGGTATTATCAGGTGATGATCCTGTTTTGTTTGGGCCCATCGATGACTTCGACAACAGAGAACACCTCCAAAATTATATTAGATTGATTCATCTCTATCCATAGTAAACCGCTATCAATTCCTTTTTTCCCTCCAACGTCGCTCCCATCAGGATTGTATGCGTTATTCTTCTTATCCTCGAAACGGAATTTTAATGTTAACATGTCAGACCAGAAATGTCAAATTATGATGAGTATTTCTTTAAAATCGAAACCTCTGAAAAGTCAATTGGAAAAAGTGAAAAAGGAGACAGAACCGAATGCCGCATCTTAAGTGATTTGACTTATTTCAACACACTATATCTAATTTCGCTGTACCCACAACTATTATTCGTCTCACATAGCGAAAAGGAGGCATTCATTTCAAAGACCAGGAATTATACAATTTTTTCGGATTTCATTTTTTTTCTAAAAAGATGTTCCTTGGAAGCATTTTGCTCTAATGGTTCGAGTTATTCAGCAATCTGGAAATTTCACCAAAATATTTGCTCTAGTGTAATGTTAAAATAATATCTATACAATGCTTCCAGCTTGTGGTAATATATACGTCATGTGGAAAACAGCAACCCCATTACCCATGACGGAAGAACAAAGAAAAACACTGGAGTCCTGGATTAAAGCAGGAACCACGCCACAGAAAATGGTCCTCCGAGCAAAGATATTGACCTTCATCTGATTCTTGACAACTATGGAACCCATAATCATCCGAATGTGAAAAAATGGCTTGGAACACACAAAAGGTTCCATCTGCATTTCACACCCACGGATTCCTCATGGCTGAACCTTGCGGAAAGGTGGTTTGCCATATTGACTGACAAGCGCATCCGTTGGGGTGTGTTCCGGAATGTTCCGGAACTGGTTGCATCTATCGAGGAATTCATCTCGGTCAATAACGAAAATCCAAAACCGTTCGTTTGGGCTAAGCGTGTTGATGAGATCCTTGAAAAAGTCAGTCATTGTAAAGCCGTTATTGAAACACTACACTAGAAGTCCATGGGAGAATACGTATATCGAGAGTTTCAACGGGAAGTTTCGTGATAAGTGTTTGAATATGAACATCTTTCATTCGGGAAGAGAAACAAGGGAAATTGAAAATGCGTGGTATCAGGAGTGCAATGAGGAGAGGCCTTATAGCTAGTTGAGCTATTCGACACAAAACGAGTTTGCCCGTTGGTATGGGACTACCCTTCGGGCTACTCCCTCAGGGTACTCCCATACCGCGCCCCTTGGAATTCCCAAATTCTAGCCGGCACTATATGGGTGCAACTCACTCGTCACTATATCCTTAAAACTGTCGCGCCCCTTCACTTGGGCATATAGAAACAATGTGAACTATCTCTATCAGGCGAACTGATTCACATTATCATTTCCTCTATATCGCTTTACAAGGATTTCAAATTCGTTTCTTAGGAACAAGGTGTGGGAGCTAATTCAGTATTGTTTTATTTTTGCTCATGGCTTGAAGTCCTATATCCACAAGAATTTGGGACCAACCTTATCTTATCCTGATGAGAAAGGAGTTTCAAGCCTATTGTTATTAACGGACACTAAAGTGATTTCAAGTAAAATATTATTTACTTTGCCCCGGATTTTAGCTTGATTTTTTTTTCAACATAATCTATACTAGGGTTTCCTTTTTAAAATTTTTAAGTTTTAGGGTGATCGTATTCGTGTGGCATTGCGACAAATGAAAACCAAACATCGCCTTTTCGGACTTAAGTGAAATGATTTGGAATCACGATTATTGTTGATCATTAATAGATTTGAATTATTATGCTCTGTCCCGATAAAAAATATTTTCATGTTTTATCAGCAAGACTTATAGTAATAATATGTCTTATGGCTTTAATTGTTGCGATTGGACAATTTCCGATTTATGGCGAGTCGACAGGGGCGGATAAAAAGATACCTTCTGAAGACATTGTCAATGTCGATAATGAGAAAAGCCTCTCAAGAGATAGCGATCCGGAAAATACGGATACAGTTTCTGTTGAAGAGAATGAACGTGCATCTGAAACCTTCGAATTGCTTCCAATAGTATTTCAACCAGATTACTCGATAAACCTGACTCTCCCAAAACATAAAATGTTTAGATGCGGTGATCCATCAAAAAAACAAATCGCGTTAACGTTTGATGATGGTCCTCACTCAAAGACCACAGAACAGATCCTAAATATCCTTGACAAGTGTGATATTAAAGCGACATTCTTTTTCGTTGGTTCAATGATGGTTCAATATCCATACCTTGTAAAAAAAACTTATGAAAAAGGGCATTGTATTGGAAATCATACATATACACATAAAAATTTAACAAATCTTACCGAAAGGGAAATATACGAGGAGGTTGAAATATACAATAACCTGATCTGGGGATTTACAGGTAAAAAGCCAAACTTTCTCAGAGTACCAGGTGGTAACTACAATGATACAGTGATTAATGTATCTAATAACTTGGGTCTTTCATTGGCGTTTTGGACGATAAACTCATATGACTATATGCAACAAGGAAGGCAACGCACCTTGAATATCATCTTGAGCAAAGTCTCAAATGGCGCTATCATATTATTGCATGATGGCCCGGTTGAGACAATAGAAGTATTGCCTGATATCATCTCGATGCTGAAGGAAAAAGGATATCAATGTGTTACACTTGATGAGTTGACTCTGAAAGAATGATTATGTGAAATATGAGCGCTTCTATGGTTTAATATCATTTTAATAATTATTTATGGTGAATGTTCTTTAAGGGAATTCGTTTACAGACAAGTATTAGATAGAATTATTCGATAATGCTATATTTTTGTTGGGTTTATTCAAGTAAAATCAATAAGTCAGGAGAAATCAGAAATGTCAAAGTGCACCAATTGTAGTAGCACACATTTTGAGGGTGCGAAGTATTGTCATGTGTGTGGTGCGAGCACAGGTTTGTTCAGCATGGGTGTTGCGTCCGAGGATACTGTAACAAAAAAGTCAGTTGAATTACCCCAGAATGCTTTCATAACCGCTGATAAAATAAAGAATAGAGAAGAGATATCCTTCAATATAAAAGCATCAAGTACGAACTCAACAAAGTTTTACTTCATACTGAATAATGAGGGCAATCATTTTGTTAAAATTCAATTAATATCAAAATCCAACGATTTGACTTTATCAAATGATGAGAATAACACCAGTGCGACACCTACAATAACGCTTCAACCTCATAGTAGGAATTACCGTCATGAGGCAATAATAAAAGCCCCAAGGGATCCCCTGATCAGACAGAGTTCCTTTGAGGTCGAGATCATCAGCGATGGTTTCCAATCAAGAAAAAAGGAGGTCATCAGAGATGATACAAAAGAAAGATATATGTTCGATAAGCGTTTTTTGTGTGATAGTGATGGCTTATGCGAATCCGGATTAACAATCAAACTTGATGTGACATACCTTCAGGCTCCTGAGCTAAATGTCGTTCAAGAGGTATTGTATTTTACCGAAAATGTACGCGAACGCCAATTGACAATAGAAAATAAAGGAGAAAGCGAGCTGATACTAGAAGGAATTGAGATTCCATCTCAAACAAGAGTATATATATCAGGTCAGACTAATCCTCTGGGACAGATTAGCAGGGAGGATCGCAGAATAACCAAGCTGGATAATCTGGTTGGACATGGAGCGCATCATCTGATCGTTGAAGCTGATGACCCAGCAATTCTGCCACGTGATGACCAAATTATTGTTACTGCCCATGTGGGGAAGCATGTCTTAGAAAAAAAAGTTAAAATCGTAAAATCATCTATTGAAGTTCAGGAACAGATTCCAGCCGCTGTTTTTGGCATTGATTTTGGTACTCAAAATACATCAATAAGTTATATGGAGATAGGAACCAATAATACGAAAAAAGGCTTTGTAACTGATAGAGATAATCGAATACGATGGCCCAGCCTAATGACTTACAATAGAAAGAAAAAACAATTATTATTCGGAAAGGAAGCTGAAATTCCCGGTTCGGGTATTGAGATAAACTATCTGACCCATTTCCAGATTACTGGATTAAAATCGCTTATAAGGGGCGATGAGGATAGATACAAGGACGATAAATATCACAGGTCGGTTTTCAAGGTTCATCTGGGAAATAGAGACAAGCCGATTTTTGGTGATAAAATAGATTTATTGGCTAAGGAAGAATTGGAAAAAATCATGCAACAGGATGATAAGGGAAATATTCGTAAAGATAAAGACCGACAGGCATCTTTATTAAGTGAGCTAAAAAGACAGATTTCAGAAAACCTTGTAGATGAAACTAAGATACATGGACCCGAGTATGAACCTGAAAGAAGTAAATATCTTGAAGATTTCTCAAATGAGAACTTATTAGTTGAATATTTAAAATATCTTCACTCTCTCATTCGAGACCATATAGTAAAAAATCCCAATAAACATGAAGGATTTGAATCGGGAGATCCTAATCAGATTTATTACAAAGTGTATTTCACTCTACCAGTATTAGATAGAGATCTCAGATCAGGTGTGTCTAATGATAAAGCACTTTTGACAAGAGCTGCAAGAAAAGCTGATTTCCATGAGGAGCGGTTTGAATGGCTCCTTGAACCGGAAGCAGCAGCGTTGTATTTTATAATAAACTGGGAGGAAAAGAGCCAAAAATATAAATGGCGAGGAGGTCTTGAGGATGGCGCTTTAATTCTTGTTTTTGATGCAGGCGCTGGTACAACTGATGTTGCTCTTCTAAAAGTAAATCTTAAAAGAAACCAAATCTCATTCGAAACTATTGGGATCTGTGGCGGAAGTAAATCTAGTGAGACCAGTGAAATTCCTTTGAAAGTCTATGGCGGTGAGGATATAACAGAATTAGTTAAAGAAGGAATGATTAAAGCAAATTTAAATACATTTATAAATGATTTTCAGATAATAAACCCAGATACAAGAAATTTTTATGGCAAGATACCCGGTACCGGTTCTTATATAAATAAGGATGGATTGGAAACTCGAATCTCAGAAAGTATGCTGCATGATTTTGCTGAAGATATGAAAAAGGGTTTAAACCCAACTGAAGAAGGTAGTAAACCACCTCCTGAATTTAAAATGAGAGTAATGGATCAATTATTAATACTATCAAATAATGATTTTGAAAGTGAAACGAGCTCCATATTTAATAGCATGGTACAGTTGGTTGATTATGTTTTGAGCGAAAAAGGAAACATTTTGAAAGAGAATATTCCGCCAGCTCGTATAAAACACTTCTTTTGTGTTGGTGGCACCTCAAATATTCATTCCTTAACTGGCAAGTTTCGATCTCTGGAATCTGCAAAAAGAGATATGGATGCCGATGATCGTATGTGTGCTGTTGCTGGTGGTGCAATAGAGAAATATTCAACAATTATTTTTAACCAGCCTAATTTGGACATTTTTCTTGTCGGAGATTCAACACCCAGCAGAAATCTTTTCAGCGGATTAAAATTTCACCTTGTAAAAGCTGAAGATGTTCGAATATACTTTGAAGGAGGTTTTTGGCCTTGTCGACCTTGTATCTCTTATCCTATTGAAATTCACATTGATATTGATGGGCAATTTAAACGTATTGGTAATTTTCACATCGATAACCGCAACAGCGACGTCAAGAAAAATGTTCATATTTATGCTAAAATTGAACAGGAGATTACTACATTAGTAAACGGACGGGGATTAGCTGCTCGTATGCTGAATATATATTACAAATTAGGCGATTCTGAAATTCAGAAAGCATTTCAATACAGGCTTAAGTAAGTTTTTTTTAGATCAAGGCATATTTATTTCGAATATTATGCAATCACTTGGGTCGATACCTTATTACAATATTATCGTATTAGTTTTTTAGGTTAATCATAGTTGTAATTGCCATTTAACAATTTGGATTTAATATTATCACTAATGTTTGAGGTCATATTATTGATTTCATTATATACTATGCTAATTTCACTCTTGGTTATTTCAAATTTCTCTTGAATGCTATTATTGATTCTTTCCTCCCATTTTTTTATTTCCTTGGAAATATTTTGTTGATATTCGACATTCTTTGATTTTAGCAACTCATCTAATTCCCTATATATTCTATTTTCATTTTGTTTTACCTCATCTATTTTTCCTTTCAGATCGTATATTTCATTATTTATTTGATCGTATCGTAACATAATATTATTATTAATTCTTGAAATTTCATTTATTAGAATTCGTATATTTTTTGATTCTTCAATTTGCTTTTTCTTTTCTGCCTGTGATGTTTCAAGCTCAGAAGTTCTTCCGCTTATTATATCGCTTTCGTCTTTCTTTTTATCAGCTTCCATGGATTTTTCCTTATGTTCACCCCTTCCATTGAATATATTTTCATTTGGCGATTCATAAGGAATATCCTGTTTAGTCTCAGTTGATATTTTTCCAATAATTAATTTAAATATATCGATTATGTTTTGGCTTATGGAAGTGGTTTTTATCTTCCCTATATCTATAATTGATTCAGCTTCGACTGCTTTATAAGTTTTATTGGAGCTTCTTTTCAATGTGAACCATGTTACAGTGCAAAATAAAACAACCACAAAAAGTACAAAGATGATAATATATTTCGGTTCCATTCCTTGTCGTGCTGCCATTCCTTGTAATTCGAATAGCGACTTTAACGCTTGTCTTGCATCTAAATTTTTATCATCTTTTTTAATATTCTCTATTACTTTCGGTAGCGCTTTCTCAAGCAATTCGTTTAATATGTTATTATAATATTGGGGCATTTTATTGCATATTTCCTTCCACCACTCACCTGGGAATAAATCAATTAAAATGCTCTTTGATTTATAAACGATATTCATGTCCTTGCTTTCTAGTTTGGAAATTAATTTAGGAACTAAATAACTTGATATTTTGTTAAAATCTATGCCTTTCTTGTCAGACATAAATTGGAAAAATATATACTTATCTACTTGATCAGCATATATTTGGTCAATATTATATTCATCGAATTTTACTACATCAATAGTCTCACCTTTATTAATGATTAAAACACTAAATTCTGAAATCACTTTTAAGGCATTAAGCGCGATATCCTTTGTTTTTTGGTCATCGCTGCTTAAATATTCAACAAGCTTGTCTTTTGAGTTATTAATAATTATACTCAATATTTCCATTACTTTATCTTTTGCTTTTAGTTTGTTCTTGTCAATTGTTTCTGAAGGAAAGGAATCAATATAATATAGAAGTTCAGGGATAGCTGATTCTTTCAGATGAGAAGCTAAAAAGTTATACGCATTGTCGTAATACCTATTGTCTTCCAACGATTTAACATAACTATATATATTTGGGTCCAAACCTTCTTTTAATTTAGTATTTTTATCGGGTTTGACATTATTAATAAGATCACTATAAATTTCTCTATTTTTATTTTCCATCTCAATCTTTGACAAATCATGTTTACCAGATTTTTTAGCTTCAATGCCAACCGTCTCCATAAAGGCTTTAATGGGATGCTGTTTATAATTCATTCGAGTAGAAGTCCAAATGTTTAGCAGACCTATTTCGGGTTTACGGATTAAATAACTGATGATATCCCTTTTTAATTTATACTTATCTGGTTCAAGATTATCAAGCAGATAACCTAATGACAATATGTCATATGATTTTATAATATCAAACGATTTTTGTCTTTTTACCTGATCATTATCATTGAGGTATGAAATAAGAACGGGTAATGAAATGTTATTGTCGAAGGATTTAATTGCTGCTTTTATCTTTTCAGAATCCCCTGGTGCAATCGAACGGCTTTTTAATTTTTCTATTAAGATCTCAATTTTGAGCTCAACCTCAATGTCTCGGAGTAATTTCATCTCTGCGTCATCAAGTTGCTCAAAAGCATGCGAATATTCAAAATCAGAAAAGGCTACATCGATAATCTTATTAATAACATTTTTCGCTGCTTTAATTCTTCTCTCATCCTCTGAATTTAAAGCATCTATAAGCTTCGGGATTGCTTCTATTCCTCTTCTGTTAAGCTCCTTAAAGCTTTTGGTTGAGATTGTCTCATCATCATTTTTCAGCTCTTTGTATAATGCTGGCAAAAGTAGATTTTTGAAATCAACCGTGGGCTTAACCTTCTTAACCTCTTTGTTGGAACTATCAGCCTTTTTATCTGGATCTGCTTTAAATCCTCCGTTGGATGAACCTGCAGAAGATGGACTATCCAAAACTGCTAAAGCAATCATTAGGCTGAAAATTATGATGGTGTAAATCAATTTACGCATCTCTTCATCCTTATCCTAACCTTTCATGATTTTATCGGACTGGTTCTTGTCAGCTATGTCGTCAACTTATCATTTTAAAGTTTCAGGAACAAAAAGTATATCTAATTCAGTCTTACAAAACAATAAGCTTATCTGGCTTTACGTTCAATTTTAATTGCATTATTTTTGTCAAGTGTCATCACCGTTTTAAAGCGACAATCTCTAAAATTTCATCCTGATTAAATTATTCCTTCTCCACTATTTCATGTATAATGCCACTTGTCGAACGTATGTCTTGGAGGACTTACTGTGCTTGAAGGATACGAAATAAGAGGAATTAGCCTGCCCCCTTGCAGCGGAATCACTCCCAAAGGATTCTACTATGGCAAGGGTTCAAGCGCGCTTGAGGTTGTGATTTGTGAATCAAACAGGCAGCCAACCAAGCATGCTTTGAACCATCTGTGGGACGAATGGCATAAAGGGAGACCCGCCCCTGTTCTTTTTTTAATTTCCTATGATGACAAAACCGCTCTTTATGGACCAACGAATCAGAATCGTGACCTTTACCTTGATATCCTACCACAACTTGCTGAGCAGATATGCAAAGCTGCTCTTGAAGCACCTAACTATCATGAAGCAATCCGATTCCTTGTGAGGGATGCGCTCCCGAGTCTTGTTTCAAAATTCAGCGGCATCCGGAATGAATATCTATTCGCATGGCATGAGCTCGAACATGGTGTGCCTAAACGTCCTGATTGGCATGAGGCATGCAAAAAAGCAGCGTCAGTTCTGCATCATCGTGGACTCGATTTAATTAAAGCTCTTGATTTCACACTTAAGGAGGCTCCCGAAAGAGGGCATTTCCTATATGCTAAAAACAAAAAAATCGCTTACGCCATGCTGCTTACCCTTGACGAATATATCGATCAACCAAGCGATTATCTGCCTTTTTCACCGATAACTCATGCTTTGAGAGTCGCTGAAGAGGAGGGAATCAAATATGTAATCATGCTTAAAGGACCGCAGGTTCGCCTATATGTAACTGATGAAAATGTCGGAGTCGGACGTCGCGGACGAACCGAAACATATATTCAGTTCCACCTCGATCTCATTTCTCCCGAACATGCTGGATTCTTATGGCTTCTTCTTTCCGCTGATTCTCTCGAGCCTGATGGCACATTGATGAAAATCTACAAGGACAGCACCGATTTCGCATCTGACCTGTCCTCTCGACTTCGTGAACGTGTTTATAATGATGTCATCCCAGACCTTGCAAAAGCCGTTGCTGTGGAAATTTCTAAAAAATCAAAAGGACGAATTGACACAAAGCATCTGTATTCGGTCGCACTGACAATCTTATTCAGATTGCTTTTTATCGCTTATGCTGAGGATAAGGAACTTCTTCCAAGGGATAACCAGCGATATAGGAAAAAATCTCTTAAAGAAAAAGCAAAAGAAATTTTGAGCCTTATTCGTGACAAAAAATCATTTGACCCGGATGACGCTCACTGGGTTGATATCCAGCAGATTTTCAAAGCAATAGACACTGGCAAACCGGAATGGGGAATACCTTCTTATAATGGTGGGCTTTTCAGCTCCGACCCCGATGTTTCTCCCGAGGGGGCTGATATCGCATGTCTGTCCCTGTCAAATCAGGTATTTGGACCGGTATTACAAAATCTCCTTATCGATAAGGACGAAAGAGAAATCCTTGGTCCGGTTGATTTCCGTTCATTATCCGTTCGTGATTTTGGAACCATCTATGAAGGTCTTCTTGAAAACGAACTTGCAATTGCTCAAACGGATTTGACTGTCCAGCGAAAGGATGGCACCGAGATTTACCGTCCGGTAAAAAAAGGAGAGAAGATTGCGATTAATGCTGGGGAATTCTATCTCCACGACAAGAGCGGCGCACGTAAAGAAACAGGTTCTTATTACACCCCAAAATTCGCTGTTGAGCATCTTTTGAAATATTCACTGATACCAGCACTTGATGAACACTTCGCGAAACTTGACACCATGAGCGATGCCGATGCCGAAGCAGCATTCTTCGATTTCAAAGTTGCCGATATCGCAATGGGTTCAGGACATTTCCTTGTCGCAGCCGTGGATAAAATAGAAAAGAAATTCGCGTCATATCTGGAAAAAAGACTGCTTGCCGGTGTCACAGCTGAGCTAAATCGTCTGAGAAAGAGCGCTGACGACTCCTTTAAAGCAGTCGGTCTTGATGCGCCAGATATTGATGACAGCCAGCTTCTAAGACGCCAGATTGCCCGACGGTGCATCTATGGTGTTGACATAAACCCGATGGCTGTCCATCTCGCGCAGGTTTCGCTCTGGATTCACACCTTTGTGCCCGGACTCCCGCTCGCGTTCCTCGACCATAACCTCGTGTGCGGAAATTCGCTTGTCGGAATCGGCTCGCTTGATGAAATCAGGGAGATGACCGAGGGCTATATGCTCTTCATGGAGAAGGAACTTTCGGAAGCTGCGAAACCACTTGAGGAATTGAAAAAGCTGAGCGAAGCTGATGCGGCAGAAATAAAAGCAGCCCGGAAGAAGCATGTCGAGGCTCGGAAGGCGATAGACATCACCGAGAAGAAATTCACGATGCTTGCCGCGACCAGGCTTGATGAAAAATGCCGGAAAGATTATCTTGGCCAGCCAGCTTATCTTGATCCTAAAAATCCAGTCTTCACGCCATGGTTCAATAAGGCAAAGAAGGCTTTCACCGATATTGAGCCATTTCATTTCCCGATTGCTTTTCCGGAAGTCTTCTCGGGTGAGAATCCGGGATTTGATGTGATTATCGGTAATCCACCGTGGGAAGAAGCTATGGTTGAAGAAGATTCATTCTGGGCAAGGCATTTTCCTGGTCTTCATGGTCTTTCCCAGCGAGAAAAGCAATTAGAAATAAAGATGTTATCAAAAAAGAACAAAGAAATTCAGTTAGAACTTGATAAAGAAATTGTCATTGCTAAATCTCTTAGATATGCACTTGTCACAGGACCGTATCCCGGAATGGGAACAGGTGATCCTGATCTTTATAGGGCTTTTCTTTGGCGTTTTTGGCAACTTTCCCGGGTTGAAGGTGGTTATGTTGGCGTTGTTCTACCAAGAACTTCCATGCAGGGAAAATCAAATAAAGAAATCCGTCAAGAACTTTTTGAAAAAGGACAGATGAAGGATTTGACTTATTTGCTTAATAATAGAAACTGGGTTTTTCCTGATGCTCATCCGCAATATACTATTGTTTTGACAACATTTAAAAGAGAAAAGCCAGAAAACAAACAAATATTGCCTCTACGGGGACCCTTCAGAAGCTATGAAAAATTCAAGGGTGTTGAGGATGACACGATTAAACCTGTGTATTTCCCTGTTAACGAAGTTTTAAGCTGGACAGATGACGCAAGCCTTCCTCTTCTTCCGAGTGAGGAATCAGCTGAGGTTTTCGCGCAATTGAGAAAATCACCGCGTCTTGATTTAAACAAATTAGACCAATGGCGTGCTCGTCCATATCGTGAATTGGATGCAACTAACGACAAGGATAAGATGAAATTTTCAAAAGAACAACCAAAAGGCTTTTGGCCCGTATATAAAGGCGAATCATTTGATATATGGGCACCTGATAGAGGAATTGATACTTATTATGCATGGATTAATCCCGATGAAATAACGGAGTATCTTCATGAAAAACGGATAAAAGCTTCGAATGATTCAAGATCGCCATTCTATGAGTTTAAAAATTCTAAGATAAATATTCACGACAAGAAGACTCTTCCTTGTTTTCATTCAAGAATTGCTTTCAGGAATATAACAAACCGAACGAATAGAAGAACAATAATTGTTTCTCTTCTACCTTCTAACATTGTAGTCACAAACCATGCTCCTTATTTGATTTTATGTAGAGGAGATAAGAGGGATGAAGCATTTTTGTTAGGATTTCTAAGTTCAATACCACTCGATTGGTATGCAAGGTGTTTTATTGAGTTAAACGTGAATTTTTACATTTTTAATCCCTTCCCAATCCCTCGACCCTCCCGTGACAACCCATTATGGAAGCGGACAGTTGAAATTTCGGGACGCCTTGCAAGTCCGGACAAACGATTCGCAGAATGGGCGAAGGAGGTTGGCGTTGAGTGTGGTCCGCTTGACCCCGATGAGAAAAAGGACATGATTCACGAATTGGACGCGGTTGTGGCGCACCTTTATGGCCTTTCGGAAAAACATCTGGTTCACATATTCGGGACATTCCATGAGGGCTGGGATTACCATGAACGTCTTGATTCAACAATGAAGCATTATGAGAAATGGAAAAAGAGAATTTGATTACTTGACAAAACTAAGCGATATGCGTAAAATCTTACGTATTTAGACGATATTTGTCAAGTAGAGGTGTTAGATTGAAAGTTGATGATTTCCTGACATTGAATCCGGTTTTCCGGTTTGATGAATTCTACGAATTACTGTCGTCAAGTAATTCGACGAGTCAACGCACTCAGGAAGCCCATTTAAGAAACTACCTTAGAAGGGGACGTATCCGCAGGATAAAGCGTGGATTGTACATGACAGTTCCTCCGGGGCAAACTCCCGATTCGGTTAAACCGGATCTGTTTCTGGTTGCAGCTAAAATGACACCGGATGCGGTATTGGCGTATCATACAGCACTTGAGTTTCACGGAAGAAGCTACTCAATATTTACTGAATTCTACTCTCTGACGAATCATTCGATGAGAAAATTCAAGTTCGATGGAATGTCATTCAGGGGGGTTCCATTCTCCCGGGAACTTGTCGAGAAAAAGGTGGAATTATTCGATGTAAAGCACGTAAACAGGTCTGGTGTTGATGTCTCCGTTACAAGCATGGAGAGAACACTGGTTGATGTCCTTGACCGTCCAGTGTTTGGCGGTGGATGGGAGGAAATATGGCGATCCCTTGAATCAATCGAATATTTCAATCTTGATAAGGTTGTGGAATATGCCTTCCTGCTTGCGAATTCAACAACAATAGCGAAGGTTGGTTTTTATCTGGAGAGCAACGCTGAAAGGCTCATGGTTAATGAAAAATATCTTGATGCGTTGGGAAAAGGAATATCCCGCAAACCCCATTATATGGACAGGAATAACCGAAAAGGCGGTCAACTGATGGAGCGTTGGAACCTGATAGTGCCAAAGGCAATCGTTGATCAATCATGGGAGGAGCTTAGAATGTACGGCAATTCAAGGGAACTGATAAGAAAGATGAAAGGGAGATCTAACGCGTGGTTTACAAACCTGAATTCATAGATAATCGCGATGGCAACACGCTTGCTGATGCGATAAAGCGCCATCTCGATGAATTAGCTGCAACCTATATCGAACCGATCGAACTATCGATTGCATCAGGATATTTCAATCCAGCTGGATTCGCGCTTATTGCTGATAGTCTGGAAAAACTTCCTAAAGTACGCCTGATGCTTGGCGCGGAACCGTATGTGCCCCCTAAAACCGTAAAGCGAAAACCTGGAGAGAAACCGGTTGATGCGTGGTGGGCTGAACAGCTGAAAAAAGCTCTAAAAGATAATGAAAATGGGCTGGTTAACGATAGAGATTTAATACCATTTTCACAGGAAGATGAATCGTGTGTAAAAAGGCTTCTCTCATGGCTTAAATCTGGACGTGTTGAGGTTCGGAGATATACGAAGAAATTCCTTCACGGAAAAGCGTTTATCTTTTCAACCGATGAGGGGGTAATCGCAGGATCATCGAATTTCACTGCTGCCGGGTTGACATCGAACCTTGAATTGAATCTTGGGCGGTATGATCCAACACCGGTTGCGCAGGTTAAAAACTGGTTTGATGCCTTATGGGAAGAAGCTGAGCCTTATGATCTTGTGGAATTATATAAAGCACGATTCGCGGAATATCCCCCATATCTTATTTATCTTCGATTTCTTTGGGAACGATATGGGAGTGAGTTGATCGAAGAAGCCCAAACGGAAGATAGAATAAGGCTTACTGAATTTCAGAAAGATGGTGTCTGGCGCGCAGAAAAGATTTTATCGAGATATAACGGTGTTATCGTCGCTGATGGAGTTGGCTTAGGCAAGACTTTCATCGGCGGGGAGATAATCCGCAAGAGAATTGAGGAGCAAAGGCAAAAGGTTCTTTTAATCTCTCCAGCAAGTCTTCGTGATGGCACCTGGTCAAGATTCGAAGCAAGGCATCTCCCATATCAGATAGAAAAAGTTTCGTATGAACAATTCATGAACGACAGACAGCTTGGGGGGACTGAATCGTACCTTAAAAGTAATATACGAGAGTATTCTCTCGTAGTCATTGACGAGGGTCATGCTTTTCGCAATCCATCAACGGATAGAGCAATAGCGCTTCGAAAATTCCTTCAGGGCACTCCTCCGAAACAAGTAGTTTTCATGTCCGCAACTCCTGTTAATAACTCACTTCTTGACCTTTATTACATGATTATGTATTTTGCGGGTCATGATGCCGCTTTCGCATCCGATGGCCTTGTAAGTCTCAGGGAAAAATTCAACGAGGCTATGAAAATTGATCCTCATGAATTGAATCCGAATATTCTTTTCGATTTACTCGATATCTGCACGGTGAGACGGACCCGCAAATTCGTTAAAAGATATTATCCAATGAGCCAGATTGAGGGACCGGATGGCGTTATGATGCCCATAAGGTTTCCTGAACCGGAACTTAAAACGATAAAGTATAATTTTGAGGATATTCTTCCGGACTTGTTTGATCGTCTTGAATCCGCTCTTGCTCCCCCTGAAGATGAAGAGCCTGAAGTGACAATGGCGCGATATACACCTGACTGGTACAAACTGGAAGAGCAGGAAAATTTAGTTCCACAATTGGCTTTGGCGGGGATTATCCGCTCTGGTCTCCTCAAACGGTTTGAATCGTCAATTTATGCCTTTCGATGTACATTACACCATCTCATTGATGCTCATTATGCATTTATTAAAACACTCGAAAAAGGCTATGTCGCAACCGCTGAATTGCTTTCGGAATATGATCCGGAAACATGGGATAGCGAGGAATTTGAGGAGCTGATAAAGGAATATTACACTGAACCGGCAAATTTATTTAATACATCCAAACTTAAATCTGATGTTGAAAACGATCTGGAAATTTTCAAAGAATTGTCTGAGATGGCGGACAAGATTAAGGAGGAGGATGATCCCAAACTAGCTGAACTTGTTGAGTATCTGGTTAATATAGTGAATAACGCAAAAGTTGATGCTCGAAATGATGATGAGTTCAGGGATTGTCGGAAAGTTGTCATTTTTTCCACATTTGAGGATACAGTCGATTGGATAGAGACATACATTCGCAAAATTGTTGATGAGGATGAAAGGCTTGCGGTTTACAAGGGGCGCATTGTCTCCTCAAGCGGACAGACATCACGACGGGGGATAAGCAAGGAAGAAGCATTGTTCGGATTTGCTCCTATAAGCACAGAAGCACCTCCCGGTATGTCAGAAGATAAATATGACATCCTGATTACAACCGATGTTCTCGCTGAAGGTCAGAACCTCCAACAGGCAAGGAATGTTATCAACTATGATCTTCCATGGAATCCGATGAAACTTGTTCAGCGCCATGGACGGTTGGACCGCATAGGAAGCCAGCATCCAAAGGTTTTTATCGGATGTTATTTCCCTGAGGCTCGATTGGAGGAAATGCTTGAGCTTGAGGAACGAATCAGGAAAAAGGTCGCTCAAGCTGCAGCATCAGTTGGAATCGAATCTGAGGTAATCCCTGGAAGTAAAACTTCAGAAGTTGTTTTTTCCGAAACAAGAGAGGAGATTGAGCGATTGAGAAGACAAGATGCATCCTTATTAAAAAATGCCGGTGAAGAAGCTGATGTGCTTTCAGGTGAGGCTTTCCGGCAGGAATTAAAAAAAGCAATGAGTGAGTGGAAAGACAGGATAAAAAGTCTTCCCACTGCTGCGGGTTCGGGATTCAGGGGTGCTCAAAAATCCGGTGCAACATTTTGCGCGAGAGTTGGGGATAGAGTTTATTACCGATTTGTCTCATTCGAAGAAGGAGAGGTGGAGAAAGATACTTTGAAATGCCTGTCTAATATTGCGTGCCAGCCAGACACAAAAAATGATGTACAAGAAGATATAAGAGAAAAATTATATGGTTTATGGGTGAAAGCAAGAGATGATATATATAATGAGTGGATGTTTTTAACAGATCCACGCAATCTACAAATGAAAGTTCAGCCTACCTTTGAAAAAGCTATTGAGAATCTCAGAAATTATCCACCGAATGGAATTCCGCAAAAAAAGATCGACCAAACAATTGATTGCCTTCAAGCACCCTGGCAAACGCGAATACGCAATTCGTTGGCTGAATTATTGAGACGGGAAGATATTTCACAAGAAGAATTGTCAAAGCTCATTATAGAGTTGGTTGACAGTCTTGGACTTCGCCCACTCGAACCACCAAAACCTCTTGCTCCAATCGCAAAAGACGAGATCGACCTGATTTGCTGGATGGTAACGATGAAGTAGAATTCAATAATTTGCTAAAATGGTTATTAACAGTTTTAAATAATTGAGATGGCCTGCACCCTGAAAATAAAGCCAGCGTGAGTTTTAGTTTTCGGCAATAATTAAAGCACAAGGAGATCAGGGTAGATGATGTATACCTGATGTATAATAAAGATTAATGATTAAATGATATAAATGAAGGTTTTGTGATTTATGGGTAAACTTACTGATTTCAGCTGGCAGGGATTCTTAGGCAAGTTATCACCTGAGTCCGTGAAATTGCTTGGGAAAATCTGGGGTATTCCTGAATGGCAAGCAATCGAGAAGGAAAATATCAAAGTAGCAAGACAAGAAATAAAGCAGTGGGTTTCTGCATTAAATAAAAAAAATGAAGAGGAGCTGGTAAAATTCATTGATTACGCAGATCAGATAAAGACAGTTGGCACACCTGAAGGAAGAGAGGAATTTCAGAAAGTTTGTCCTAATGACTGGTTTAAGAAATACAAAGATTTTGGACTCCATGATTTGGCTGTAAGAGCATTTATTGAACAGGAAGAAATTTTTCGCGAAGTACTTGACTGGGTACAAGTTATGCATGCAGATCGATGGGAATGCTTTCAATCCGAGAAGAATGATAAAATCAACTTAACTAAAACGAAGATTAATGCACTTGAATCTGCCATGAGGCAACACTGGAAAGATAAAGGATTTGGTGGAGGTTTCATGATAACTACATTATGTAGATATTCTATTACGGTCATTGATATCGGATATGAAGAAGAAGCTCAAGCAATTCGTGAATTTGATAAATCAAGCGGCAATCAAAAAACAGTTTTAAATGTCACACGTCCAGTTCGTGAAGCTCTGTTGTTTTTTGACGAATCAACAGGATGTTTAAAAGTTCGCATGTACAGAGGAAATCCTCAAAAATTTGACAGACTTGTCAGACTAACTGCAGAAATATGCTTCAGCGATGCTGATTTTTTCGCAACCGGCTTGAAGCGAAAGTCAAGATACAATCTTGAGAAATTCTCGACAAGACCGATGTTTCTAAAAGATATAGATACATCGACTGGATTAAATGAAATAAGAGTTGTCGGATTGCTAATGAGACCATCGTATTTAAATGATGGATTGATAGATGTGAGAATACCAGCAAAACAAGCAAGAGTAGAAGACAAGGATGCGTATGATGTGCTGGGAGAACACAGATCAACCACGAAATGGAAAGTCATCAGGATTTCTATGGCAGCATATTTCGAAAACGGTAGACGGAAAATACTGCCAATTGAATTAAAAGCCAAAGGAGGAGCAACACTTTCCGGTGATCCGAGATATGAGATTATTGATGAGCATCTTCGAAGTTGGGGTGTGTTAAGGTGAAAAGAGAGCATTTCGAAATGCTTTGGAACGCATGTTCAGGAAAGGATATCGGATATCTCGCTGATGAGGAGAAGAATAAAATTCCAAAAGAGATATGGGATGGCTGGAGGAAAAAAAGAATTATTGGCTACTCTACGATTCCCAAGGAAGCTTTCCTTCCACAATATGACTTAAGCCTTCCAGCAAGAATTGAGCGGATAGAAGATTCCGATGAATGCTGGGCAACCCCTCAAGACCAACAGTCAGGGGGACGGTTCAGAATACCGAAATCCGAAGTAGAGCAACATGCTGTTTTTATTGAAGATCTAATACATCATATTGCTACTGAATGGGGGCTCGAGCCAAAATTCAAAATCGCTCCACCCAAAGGAATTTTGATTGGCTTGAAAGATAACGAGATACCTGTGGTTGTGTTATATGAGACACTTGAGAATCCTATAATTCAAGCTTATTCGATTCGCGAAAATCTCGGTGTATCAAAGTTAATTATAATCCGAATCAGAGAAACGAATTTATCCATCATCGAAAGAAAACAGTTAACTGAAAATGGTATCACATTTTGGGGAACCACAGAATTCCTTAGTAAAGAGAGTATTCCTCAGTGGGAGCTTCAATATTTACCAATTACTGGACTACAACTTACTGGAACTCCATGGGCATATAATTCTGATACTGATACTTATTTGTTTAATGGGCAAACAATAAAACTTTCTCCTCTAAGAAAAAAGTTACTCAACATCTTTCTTAGAAATCTGAATGTATGTATTAAAAAGAATAAACTCATAGAAGTGCTATATCTATCATCTCAATCAAGCATTCACATTTATAGTCACCTTACAGACCAGATTCATCTCCTCAAAAAAGCCCTCCCCACCAAAGCTAAAGAATGGCTTGTAACAATCCCTCGTGAAGGTTACGGATTATTTAACCCAAATCAATCAGAAAAAATTCATCGATAAAAAATCGATAAGAATTCGATTCAATTTCGATTACTTCCTTATGTAATTGTGTGAAACTCAAGTCCGTAAAAAGGCGGTCCGGCTTTAAGCCTTAAGACAGCGGCAAAATAATCTGGATTTCTCCCGCAAGATAAGTCGGACCATCTTGCGGGATTTTTTTTATACTTATGTCAAACAGCAAGAAACATACGCGGTTTAAGTATAAGAAGCAGTTTTTATCTGAGCCTATTGGTAATGCTGAAAGGGAACGGATTGAGGACTTGCTGGCAAAGCTCATAGCGCAAGCGTATGCGGAGGAGAATCCTGAATTTTTTCAGAGTGTGAATTCAAATGATATAGAAGATAAAGAATCTCATTATGACGGGGTGAAGGCAAAATGAATACGAATGGGAACGACAATCACTATTTGAAGGCGAGAAGGATTGTAGCGGAATATATTTATGTTGATGAGAGGGGAGAACCAGTTCACAAGACAATCCGCTATGAACCAAAGGATTTCAGGCAAATGAGGTGGGACAAGAACGCTAAGAAATGGCAATGGGGATTGGATGGTGTTAAGCGTGTTTTATATAAGCTGGATTTATTGGCGGAGAATGCTGTTCAAGGGGAAATATGTTTTATCTGTGAAGGTGAAAAGAATGTTGACCGGCTGGTTGAACAGGGATTAATCGCAACATGCAATCCGGGAGGAGCGGAGAGATGGCGTCCGGAATACACAAACATTTTGAAAAAATTCGGGTATAAATTGGTCGTTGTCCCAGACCATGATGAAACCGGCAAAAGGCATGCTCGGATGATCGCGAAATCCTGTTATAGGAAAGTCAAGTCAGTTCGGGTTGTAGAACTCCCTGATTTAGCAAAGAAAGAGGATGTTTCTGACTGGCTGGATAAAGGACATATGATTGATGAGCTGTTGGAGTTGGTTGATGGGACACAAGAATGGGAACCATCTGAAGATGACGAGCAGGAAGAAAAATCGGGTGTAACGGAACCTATCACAAAACAGGTCATAAAGTTAATGGAAAGCTGCATTGTGGAGTTATTTCACGACGAAAAACGTGAGCCGTACGCAGTCTTTCAGACAGAAAAAGGGCAGGAGATAGTGGATATAAAATCCGAGCAATTTGAGGAATGGGTCCTCTACCGAACATGGACAATGCTGGAAAAATCCTTAAGCGGAGAGGCATTAAGATCAGTAGTACGTAATTTTTCCTCAAAAGCCAAGTTCACAGGTAAAGAACATAAGCTACATGTTAGATATGCATGGCATGAAGGTGCAATCTGGATTGACAAGGATGGTCATAAAGCAATAAGAGTTGCCCCTGATGGTTGGAATATCATCGATAAACCACCGATATTGTTCAAATCATTTGATCATCAACAACCAATACCCGATCCGGTTAGAGGGGGAGACCCATGGAAGTTATTGAAATTGTTCAATATTAGGAACGAGCAAAAGGAGCTTCTGCTGATTTGTTATATGGTAGTTTTAATGATTCCTGATAGACCGATCCCAATACTTGGAGTTCATGGGGCGAAGGGTTCAGCTAAAACTACACTCCTGAAAATGATAAAAATGTTGTGTGATCCATCGGAACCACTTGTAACTGATGCCATAAGGGATATGAATGAATTCTCGCTTTTAGCGTCCCAAAACAGGATTGTGTTCTTTGATAATCTATCGAGTATGCCGGAATGGCTTTCGAATCTGTTTTGTCGAGCTGTGACTGGAGATGGAATGATTAAGAGAGAGCTTTACAAGGATGAGAAGTTGAAAATTCGCATTTACAAAATTGTCATGGGTTATACAAGCATACCTCAGATATTCGATAAACCTGATGCGCTTGACCGTCTCTTGAGCATAGAGATGGAGCCAATCCCTGATGAGAATCGTATGCTTGAGGAGGAATTATGGGATGAATTCGAAAAGATGCGACCGGAGATATTAGGTGGATTGCTTGATACTCTCGTAAGGACGCTTCAAATTGCACAGGATTTGAAATTAACAAAATATCCTCGAATGGCTGATTTTGCGAGGTATGGAGCAGCGGCGGCAATGGCGCTTGGAAGAACCAAGGAGGACTTTCTGAACGCGTATTATCAAAATATCAATTTTCACAACGAGGCGGCTATCGAGGCAAGTCCTGTGGCGCAGGCAATAATGGTTTATATAAACGAGAAAAAGCATTTTGAGGGAAAACCAACTGAACTGTATAAAGAACTTACAGAGGTAGCTGAATTCAATAATATAAAGACCAAATATTCGCAATGGCCTAAAAACGCAAATTGGTTATCACGAAAACTGAAAGAAGTGAAGGAAAATCTCAAAGCAATGGGCGTGATAGTTGAATTTGACAAAATTTCAGAACAGCGAATCATTCGGATTTATTTGAAGGACCAAGAAGATGGATTAACACGAAATGAAAATATGATTGAGTTGAATGAGGCATCTGATGACAACAAAGACGATAATACCACAAATGATGTCATGCTGCCATTCGCACAAAATGAGGATTATGACGAGAGTGACGACAATGACGACATTTCCTCTAACTACATAGGTGATGATTAGAATTAAGTTTGTTATGGAGAGTTGTGACACTAAGTACAGTATGTTTTTTTATCGAAGAGGGCATGGGGATTAATCCTACACTTACTCTCTCTCCATACCATTTCGGAAAAAAACGAGGTTATACATATATATATATGGGCGGTTATGGCAGCACAAGATGGCGATTACATTACAAGAAAAGCCTTGTTGAGGAATGCTATTCGCTTGATATTCTGGATTTTAGGAGGCAAGGAATATTAGATAATCTTTATTACAAAGGTTACAACGTATGGTTCAACAAATTAACTGGCGATGTGTTTGCCTCGATTAATGTTGAGGTTGAAGTAAGACAAAACGGGGAATATGTGGTGCATTTAAGGTATACTGCGTCGAATATTTATTGGGAAGAGTTAATTGATATTCCGGTGTTGATTGGCACATCGAGATCGTATTTCAGGGGATATCGCAAGTGGTTCATATGTCCGTTGACGGTAAATGGGGTTTGGTGTGCACGACGGGTGAGGAAACTATATCTACCGCGGGGTGAAAAGTATTTCGGATGCCGGCATTGTCATCAGTTGACATACAGGAGTTGTCAGGAGCATGGTAAAAGATGGTAGATGGTTTTAATCCTTTTAATATGTTGACATTTTAATATCATCATGCTATGATTCCTTTAGAGGTGATTCATATGAAGGCGATTTCTTTAAGGTTCCCTGATGAATTGTATGAGAAACTCAGATGGTTAGCGTTTAAGAAGCGTTGTACTCAACATTCAATAATTATCGAGGCACTTGAGAAGGCATTGAAGGATGTCAAGGTGCCGAAGGAGGTGCAGGAATGAATAAGGCATTGGAGTTAATTGAAGCTTTGAATGGAAAGGAGAATGGGAAAGCCCAGGCAGGGAACGGTCCTGTGAAAGCTCTCGCATGGGCAAGGGTATCGACTGATATGCAGGAGGAAAGGAATTTGTCAATACCGGAGCAACTTCGTCAGATAAGAGAATATGCGGAGAAGAAAGGGATTGAGATTATCGCTGAATATTCCGAAGCTGCAAGCGCATTTCAGAAATCATCCAAACGGGTAGAGTTTTACAAGATGATTGAGCATGCTCAGAATGACCCGGAAATATCGGCAATTCTGATTCATGATTTCTCAAGGTTCTCAAGGGACAGTATCAGCGCGAAAACGCTTTTGAGAAATTTGAAAGAGCATGGGATTAAGGTTATTTCGTTAAATGATATGGATTTCGATACCGAGAGTTCAATGGGTGTATATATTGAGGCTTTCACATTTGCCAAGAATGAGGCGTACAGCAAGGAAGTTGCATTTCATACACGTAAAGGGTGCAGGGCGAATATCAATACTCGAGATAAAGAAACCGGCTGGTGCTACAAGAATGGGGGGTTGTCATTGTGGGGATATAAATCCATAAGGTTACAAAGGGGATTTGAACGGAAAGGAGTTCCAATCAACAAGGTCATATGGGAGTTGGATGATACGATCGTGGTAGGACGTCCGGTTTGGGAATGGGTCAAATATTGTTTGGTTGAATTGGCGATGAAAGGGGCATCGCTGGCTGATATACGGGATTTTTGTAACAAACAAGGGATTCCACCAAGGAAGAATAAATATTGGAGTTTGAGCACTATCACGGCGCTTCTGGAGTTACCGAAACTTGTCGAGTATTGCGGTTATGGCGTTTGGAATGTGAGAAAAAAGAATGGGGATTATAAGCCATCAGAGGAATGGGAAATTGTTGAGAAGGCGCATCCGGCGATAATCACAGAGGATGAGGCGAAGGCGATTGCGGAGATGAGAAAGAGGATGTCGGAGACGAAGAGGTTTGATGGAGGATATGGAAGCAGTCGGAAATCGCAATATCTCTTGAGTGGAGGTTTATTCAAGTGCAGTAATTGTGGACAAAACATGGTTGGTTATGTAAAAGCAAAAGGTCAGCAATATTATCTCTGTGGAAGCAGGTTATACAGGAGAGGCTTGGGATGCGGTCATGGGGTTTATGTCCCCAAGGATGAAATTGAACGGGAAGTAATTAAAGGTATTACGGATTTGATAGGGAGATTTCAATCAACAGCTAGTTTTACCAAGAAGGTGAATCGTGAGTTGTGTCGTTTGTGGGAGGAGAAGATGGGGGTTAATCGTAATGTTGAAAAGGAACTGAAAGGCATACAAACAAAAATCGAAAACATCTATAAAGCCATTGAAGAGGGTCTTGTTTTCGATTTACCAACAAAGGAGCGTTTACATGCACTGAATTCACGCAAGGCTGAGATTGAGGGAATGATGGTAATTAGCACTAAGGCTCCCTGTATTGATTCCAAAGTTGTTAATGAATACCTCCTAAGGTTTGATAAGGTCTTTGAGTCCAGCGCTTTTGAGGATCGTAAAAAGATGGTAAGAGAATTTGTTGATGAGATTATATTGGCTCCTGATGAGTGTGAAGTGGAAATTCATTACAAAGTGCCTGCACAGGTCGTAAACTGCAACACCATAAGCCCCCGCTACCATTTCGTTAAAAACCCTCCTGGGTAATTTATATCTGATTTTCACGGCAGCACCTTCAAATGGCAGCCCATTCTCGATTACCTTGTTCATGTTATCCAGCTATCGATTTACCCTTCTAATGCTATAATGCAGAGAGAGGAGGATTTTGATTTATAGTTCCTGATTAAAACTCGTTTGGAGAAAACATATGAGAAGCGCAATTCTGTCAGTAATATTGATAATCTTAAGTATCGCCTTCATTTCCTGCTCCAATGCGAAAATTCCGGTAATGCCCGGTGATGAAGTCGATATCAATGAGAGCACATCGCAATCCCCGGTATCTGATGCAATCAAGGAGAGCGTGAACAATACAAACAGGGGAGTTTTTGGAGCGTGGAAAGTCCGTTTCGACATGTCAACACTCACTGCGGAGATTATCCCTGCAAGGTCTGCTAATGCTATTGGGGATACTTTCGATGCGGACCTGTCGCAGTTCCTCACTGTAAGCCCGTGCGCAAACTGCCTGATTATTCCGCGGTTGATGCTTGATGGTTATGAAAATCTTCTAATGGAAATAGGCATGAAACATCCATTCGGGAACATAACAACGAGACCTGATCTTCATGGTTTTGATGTCCGAGCGATTTTCATTTCACAGTGCGATTATTACGTGTCCTACCCCGATATACAGGTTTTGAAAACCGACGGAACAACCGAGGATGCCTTTCTCAACAATCCCTGGGATGGTTTTTTAAATGCGGATGGGTACACAAACGATTATGACTGGCTGCCTATGGATACGCGATATTTCATCTGGGGGAACGACATTCAAGGCAGTCTTAATCCATTTTTACGATATTTTGAGAATTACAATACCGGTACATTCGATCCGCGTGCGCCATCGGGGCAAAACGTAATGGCAGTCGGTGCCGGCTATTACACGAGAATCGCGGTATTCAGCAGTCATATCTTCGATATGCCTATTCCATTTGAATTTTATGTTGTTGCGGATGTTGCATACGGACAGTCTGCAACATTAGCGAATCGTACAAACCCTCAATATTACCTTCCTGCTTTCCACAGGACTGAACCATGGAAGGTCGAGTACTGGATAGAAAATAACAATCTTGAACCATATTCTGCGACATCAACTGCGGACCTTGTGGTACAGGTCTGCGACTGGCAGCAGGGCGCAAGCGTTGATCCATCCTATCCGAATCCATCCAATCTTGCGGGGATTCCCGAATCAAGCAACGTGTTTCAACTTGAGTTATCCGTACCTCAATTCCAGCATGCCCCGATTATCGTGACGATACCGGAGTCCGGGACAGGAACACCTTCTGATCCCCTGAAGTACCGCATAACCGTTACTAACACCAATACCGCTGCAACAAATGTATCGGGGCTTCTCGCTGTGCGCGATGAGCTTCATGGACATTCGTCGCCATCCGGACGAAGACCGATACCGATATCACCTGCGGGATTTCCATATGAGACGCGGGATCTTCTTGATTACACATATTACCTGCCAGTCGAGATCAACTTTAAAAACCCGTTGTACATGTTTACGGACAACACGGTGATCGATGGTGAGCTTTTCTATAGTTTCAAGGATACTTTTGCCAGATGGAAGACAACAGTCATAAAGCCAGATTTTTTCATGGACTATGGGCACAGGAAATTCCAGTATCGATGGGATTACGATTACGATGGGTTATCATTCGATGTCGATGGCGGAGGTATGCCAAGTCCGGATATTACTTTTGCAACCGGTGGGAGATACGATGTGGGTTTGAGAGTGCGAACAAATTCGGTTCCTCCGCGAGAATACATATATAAAATCCCCGTTTTCTCGGAGGGTGAAGCTTTCCTGAACACTTTGCCTGATGCAGGTACGAAAACAATCAAAACCAGTTGCACAAAAACTCATTCCGCTTATATAACAAAAAAAGGCGTTGTTTATATGATTTACCCGTACGAAGCAGGAGGAATCAGGGTTATAAAGCTCGCAATAATCACTCCTCATGGCGAGGCAACGACTCGTTATATTACTGACGGTGCTAATGTGAAATTTTATCCATCGCTTACAGTAATCGAAGAGGGACCACATGCGGGTGTTTATGTTGCATATAGCCAGGTTGCAGGTGCTGATGCGTTTATCATTGCGGATAACGGTGACCTCAACGGCAATGGCTTCGCATCACTTAATATCAAACGAGTAAGTACGGCAGCATCCGGATGGGAGATTTACCCAATTATTGCGTACTATAATAATGTGCTGCATTTATATTACATGAATACCGCGTTTATTGCGTCGGTATTAACAGGTGCACATTCAACCGATTATAACCAATCATGGATTGAAGACGGTCCTATTGTTAACAATGGATCTACATTCCAGTATTGGCAAACGATCGCACCCGATTATGTGTATTTATATCTCGTGTGGATGGATTCAAAGGATTACACAACAAACGGTTCCGATTTATACATGGCTCAATCCTCCGATGGTACAACATTCACGAATATTCGAAACATTTCTTCAAGAATCGGCAAGATCTGGGATGAATTTCCATCAGCTGCCTGTTTCGATGGACAAATAGCAATTGCATATCAGTCATACCTTGATGGCTCGACCGAAAGGGACATTTATCTGAAAATATATAATCGCAACAACGGATCGATAATCGATTACCTGATTGCAGATTCCGATGGCACACGCATATTCACTCAACCAGCAGTCGGTTGCGGTTCTGACCAACGATTCATCGTTGCTTACGGAGATTTGAACACATCCACCTGCAGACTTTCAGCAGAGGTCAAAGAAGTTGTTTCTTATGGTCCCCTTGGTTCTTTTTTCACTATGAATCCGTACTCCGAGTCCATGGGTGTAGTGGATCCCGCTTTGGTTGATATTTTTCCGGTTATAGCAAGCCATTCACCACAACCGTATGTGGTTGAAAGTTTTATCGCGTGGTCCGATTACACGGACGGATCCCAACAAAGTGCTGCATCACCTACAGAATATTATGGCGACGTCAAAAATGCGATTTATATAACCGAAGGATATGGAGAATATTACTAAATTGTGACCGCTGCAAAAAATGGGGACAGTCCCCGCATATTCAGTTTCTTTGTCTGTTCACAAGTTGCGCTTTATCTATATGCTCTGTTCTTTAGATTTACTTATTCGGGACTGTCCCCATTTTTCAAGATATTTAGTCCTTATCATCCATTGACATAATTCTGAACACGCTCAAGCTCTCAATAACACGACCATCTTTCAGTGTAACAATTACTTTGAATATGTGTTCACCTTTAATATATAAATCATGCGGGATATAGATTACACCATCTGTATAAATTGTGCATGATTCGGTTATATTTTTATTATCAAGTAAAATATTAACCTCTGCAACCTTATCCCGAATTTCGAGTTCAAAATACGCAATCAGAACGGATTTATAATCGAACACTTTCTCACTATTGCGCGGGTGAAGTTTAATCAGGGGCTCATCCTCTTTTTTCTCCTGATCCACAGATTGTTTAACCTTTGCCGTTTCGGGTTCGGGTACGATCAAAATTAGTTCAATAGAATCGGTGAGTCCGTCTGTGGTTTTCGCTTCAATTCTGAGCGGATATTCATTACCGACTTGAATATTAATACTATTAAGAGGGATTTTGAATTGGCTTTTCTCTATCTGAGCAAGTTGCGATATATCCTCGCCTGCAAATGTAACCTTAAGAGTTTTTGGATCAATATCAAAACCTTTTTGGAATTTACCGGTAAACAGGGGCTCGCTAATGAGAAGCTCCTTGGAGGGATTTAAATCTACAATAAATGCGGGTTTGTAGTTGAATGAGAGAGAGACATCAAGCAATGCGTATGCTGTCTTCTTTTTAACATCAGATGTTGGCAATGTAAGAAGTTTCCCTGGGGAAAGGTCGCGTACTCCTTTCCAGGGATCAATATCGGTACGATCTTTCACCTGCCATCCCTGACAGTATATCCAGTATGCACCCGGCTGCGGGTCGTTGAGAATTATTGTCTCTATCGCTGTTGCGCCGGCCGCTTTTGCGATTTGTTCGGAATCACCGTCAAGCTTTCGATTGCCATTATTGTCATGGAAAAGGAACATATCCATATCGAACTCGGGTTCAACACTATAACCCTCTATTCCAAGGAAACGTTCATTTGTATCCACTGTAAATGGCCCCAGCATCCATGAGCAAGTTGGCAACGGAGTATCGGGATTATCCTGATAAATAACCTGGTCTTTAAATTCCTTCGCTGCATCAAGAGCAAATTCAATTGGTTGAGTGTGAATGAATCCATTATCACAATCCTCTGCTCTGAAAACAATTTTGTATTCACCGGCAGGCATTGGACCTCCCGCGCTCGTATCCCAGGTGTATTCAAATTCCTTAGTAACACTGTTGTAACACTCAGTGATATCCGCAAAATCGTTTCCTCCATTGCATGAAAACTTGAGCTTATCAACATGCAGATTATCTGATGCCGCTCCCGTGAATGTGACCTTTTCGCCTGTTTTTGCTGATTTCGGTGCTGATGCAAGTTCTATGCGTGGATTTTCAGGTTCGAGCTCAGCTGTTATTGATGTTTTAAATCGCACATGTGTATAACGATTCGCATTATAAAAAACATAAACATCGCGGGAATCAGGAGAAAATGATTCTGAATATTTCGCATTTTTAATCCATCCTGCTGGAGGTATTTCATGTGTCGTAAGGAATTGTTCATATTCAAGCCGTGAGAGTTTTGCTGAATAAACCCCATAGTTATAACAATTCGGTTCCGAATACCAGCGTGTTCCATAAAATCCGGTCTTTTCATACAGTTTAGTATCGGAAAACCGTCCACGGCGCCCCCCTGCATAATTACACGGTCGCTGCTCTTCCTCGGTTACCGATGTTGAAACCTTAATATTACCGACACCCGAAGTGTTTGAAAATTCAGGATTGTATTTCAGTATTTGCCTGTTAAATCGCCCATTTAGTTTATATGTATATTCAAAATTCTCATTTTCTCTTACAACAAAACATTCAGTACCAGTCGCTCCAAGCGGAGTTATAATATCAACAACACACGAACCGGTTATCGGATTTCCAAGTTCGAAATAGCAATACCCCTCCGGATCGGTATAGTCCCAGATCGATGCACGGAAATTGTTATTCCACTTGCTTCGAACAACAATAAGCGCTCCCTCAATTGGTTCATTGATTTCATCGACCACACGAATTTTAACTCTTCCCACGCCGGAATAACCTGGAGCATTTCGAGGATTATAATTCGCACCGGGAGGATTTATAGGGCGTGTTGTTGAATTATCTGTTACGCCATCACCCCAACGTCGCGCGATTGAGAGTAAAGGTGTTCCCGTATGTCCGCGTCCTTCATTCCATGGCTGTCCCAGATTTACAACATCATTACTGAGATCCCATTTGTACCAGTTTCCATCCATCCAGTACTCATTCCACGCATGATCTTCGCCATAGCATCCAACAGGTGCATTCGGAATGAGAGCGGTGCGCGAGAAAGCAGCTCCCATTATCGCCTGCTCTCCGCATGAACCATAATTTTTTTCGTAGATAACCAATGGCTGGAGATCATCACTCGCCATGCCGTATTCGTTCCATCGTCCCGGTTTTGAACCCGAATAAGTAATCCAGTCAGCGATTAAGTAAGCCGCCTCCTTGATATTATCCGCTTTCTCGACTACATCGAGAAGATTCTTCCCATAACGGTTATCTTTTGGAAGAAATGTGCGCCAGAAGAATGCGTTCGCAGTATGTTCGTACTCATCGACCGAGATTCCCTTCCGTGTCCATTCCTCATCCGGGATACCATAGTACTTCGCATCATGACGCCAATATGATGCGTCCACGCGCGCTGGAAACTCATATTCAATTACTGGATGAACGACCCACCAGTAGTAGATATCGCGGGGCATTTCTTTAAGCGTGCCATCCTCGGACACATATTCGATTGTCGTGTAATCCTCTTTTTCCTTGATTTTTGCATATTTGATTTTCGATGCGAAATCATAGATTGCTTTTGCATTTTCGAAAACAAGGTCAGCATTATCGAGACGGTTCATAACTCGCAATATTTCGGTTTGCGTGTTCGCGATTGTAAAAGCCGCTTCATCGAAATATTCATCACCGCATTTTTCAAGGACATCAATATATGAGTTGAGCGTTTCATCATCGATCGCTCCACGGAACAGCGTAGATTCAGGATGCGTTCGGTTGAAATAGTCCTCTACTGTGGCGATTCCACGTTCGGGATGAAATTTCCACGAGTAATTCTCAGTCCATTTATTTGCCTTGCCTTCGTAATAATGGAAAGTACCATCAAGTACTCCAATTAAGAGTTCAGGTATGCCATCCTTAGTGAGATCACCAAATGCAGGTGAACTATAGCTCCCTACTGAAACCAATCCAAGACCTCCATCAACCTCAGTCCAATCGGGCGCAATAAAGACTTTAATCTCCCCCGCTTTGTTTCCGACTACAAGGTCGGTTTTGCCATCGTTGTTATAATCGTACCCTGCGGGAGATGGATACTCACCCAACTTAATTTCGCCAAAGAAACCATCGACTTCCTTAAATCCATTTTTTGCCCCTTTAAAAAAGTGAATTGTTCCATCACCGGAGCCTATAACTAAATCATCAATACTGTCGCCATCGAAATCTCCGGCATATGGAGTCGCGAAACTCTGAACTTTCAACATATATTTCTGGTTAAACGATTTCTGCCCTTTGACTGATGATGCTCCATTATCAGCAAGAAAGACATATACATCACCGGACTCCAGCCCCAATGCAAGGTCTGAAACGCCATCACTATTGAAATCTCCGCACGCTGGCACCGATCCTCCTGTCATTTTCACAGGGAATAAATCCGCTGGAATAACCATTTTCTCTGTATATTCAGGACCCGGATAGATTACGGGAACCGGTGAATTTTTTGAACCGCTGATTATATCGTTGATTCCATCGTCGTTGAAATCAGCGATGCACGGTGATGACATAAACCCAACATCATAATCGAACTTTCGATCCGTTTTCGGAGTATAGGAAACGAACCACCATTTTGCTTTTGTCCCATAATTCTTGTAAACGCTGATTGTGCCATCAGAGGAGCCTATTAGAAGGTCGGGCAAATCATCACCCGTGATATCCTCGAATACTGGATACGATTTCCCGGATACTTTTATTCGATTTAGATTTTCAAGCAGTTGATTATCAACAGAACCTGTAGGTGTAACCTTAAGTGAACCATCATCCGCTCCAGTTATATAAAATCCCTCTCCTTGAGCAACATTTGATGGGGCATTAAAATACTCAACATTAGAAAAATTGTAATTTTTATCTTCATTAAAATAAGGAGCAGGGAAATACCTTGGCTTACCAGTCGCATTACCTATTATTAAATCTCTCAAGCCATCTTCATTTATATCTTTTAAAATAGGAACTGCATTCTCACCAACATCGATATCATCATAGTAGATATCAACAAGCCTGTCCGCAAATTTCTCTCTCAGCCAGATCGGCGCTCTTAGAATCTGCTTTAACGCTCTATCGGGAAGGCATTGATATCTTTTATCCGGCTCATATTCGACAAACAATTTAAGTTCGTTATCGTAAGTCACCGCATAGAACTCGTCTGGCGCAAGACTTATCTCTCGCTCGAAAGTATATGTTTCACGTGAAGCTAAGATATTGTCTTTCCCTGCTTGCACGCTTTGCGGTGTAAGTGCGACAATAAATACAAAACAGCACAAAAACCAAAATATATTTCTACACATAAGAACCTCCCAAAACATGACGAGTATTTGAATATATTATCTATTCAAGAAATTTCATGATACTCAAGGAATAGCTCATGTGATAATAACATACTCAGGACAAAAAACTTCAATTTTCTATAACGGGGGCTGTCCCCAGAATCGCTTGACATGGCAACAAAACGTAGATAATATAATTCGCTCAATCGTCCTGAACCGAGTCGGTTTGAAACAACAACGATATTTCAAATCCGAAAGTTTGATCGTTTATTTCTTTCATGACCCAAGGAGAACGTGGATGAAAAAAGAGAATAAAGCCGAATCCCTCCTAAGTGGTTATTTTTAGATAGGAAAATTCAGAATGGGCTATGAATTTATTGAAGGTAATGAAGGTATCGCGCGAGGAGCGATGAAAGCTGGTTGCAACTTCTATGCCAGCTACCCGATAACTCCGGCATCATCGATCCTGCATTACATGAATTATTTCGTTCCTGAGGCAGGAGGACTCGTGATTCAGGCGGAGGACGAGATAGCATCGATGGGATTTTGCATCGGGGCTGCTATGGCGGGTCGAAAAGTGATGACTGCTACAAGCGGTCCCGGCATAAGCCTGTACAGCGAGAATATCGGGCTGGCGATAATGGGTGAAACACCCATGGTCATCGTCAATGTCCAGCGACAGGGACCTGCAACTGGTTCCGCCACCAAGGGAGCCGAGGGCGATATCCAGTTTACTCAATGGGTGACATCAGGAGGTCTGCCGATAATAGCTTTAAGCCCTGCAACCGTCGGAGAGGCATATCTACTGACTTATATCGCGTTCAATTTCGCTGAAAAATATCGCACCCCTATATTCATCATGTCAAATAAGGAACTCGGCGTTATGCAGGAATCGGTCGATCTTGAATCGATCAATCTTCCACCCCGAATCGATCGCAAGCGCGTTCCACCCGGTCGGAAGGAATATCTTCCTCACTTTTTCGAATCGCTCGAGGAAGTTCCAGCAATTGCGGATTTCGGCGGTGAATATGTCGCGCGTTTTACGACATCAACACATGATAAAGCTGCATATCTAACGACCAAACCTGAAATCATCCAGGATATGATAAATCATTACATCGCTAAAATAATGCATAACATAGATGATTTAACCCTTGTGAAAAAAGATTTTCAGGATGGCGCTGATACACTGATTATTAGCTACGGGATTATATCTCGTTCCGCAGCGGTGGCGATAAAAGCCACTCGCTCGAATGGAAAGAAAATATCTTCGCTCGTCCTGCAGACACTTTTTCCAATACCCGAGAAGGAAATCAAGTCTGCGATGAAAGGCATGAGGAAAATCATCGTGCCTGAAATGAATATGGGGCAGTATCTTGTTGAAATACAACGTCTTGCTTCGCCGGGCGCGGAAGTGGTTGGCATTAACAAGATGGATACCACCTTAGTGTCACCTAAAGAGATTATTGAGAAAGGGGGTCTTTTATGAACGAAAAAAAGTACACAACCTACCTTACTGAAAAAGTCGGACCCCTTCCATTCTGTCCGGGATGCGGACACACAACGATTATCAATGCATTGGACAAAGCGCTTGTTAAACTTCAACCTGAACCGAAAGATGTGGTGATCGTAACTGACATAGGCTGTATCGGACTATCCGACAGGCATTTTGACACGAGCGGATTTCATGGTCTGCATGGACGTTCCATAACATATGCCTGTGGGTTGAAGCTGGCGCGTCCTGAATTGACTGTAATCGCGATCAAGGGCGATGGTGCCTGCGGGATCGGCGGCACTCATCTTCTCAATGTCGCGAGACGCAATATCGGAATCACACTTATAGTGGCGAATAACTTCAATTACGGCATGACCGGAGGGCAACACTCCGTCACAACTCCAGCTGAAGGTTTGACATCAACAACTCCATGGGGAAATCCGGAAGAACCTATGGACTTATGCAAGACCGCCATAGCCGCTGGCGCATCATGGGTATACAGAGCCACATCGTTCGATAAGGATCTTCCCGATGTCCTCGCATCGGCAATAGAACAACCGGGCTTTGCAATGCTGGATATCCTCGAATTATGCGCGGCTTATTACATGAAACGCAACAAGTTCGGGAAAAAAGAACTAATGGCTTTGATGGATAAATACGAGTATCAGCACGGTCTTCTGGTTGACAAACCAAGACCTGAATACAGCACGCGGTATCGGGAAATGTACGAGAAAGGGAAACAAGTTCTCAAGAAAAAAGCACCGATTGAAAAACAATTCGATAACTCAGTTAAAAAACAAACCGGTATAATTATCGCGGGTAGCGCCGGACAGAAGATAAGGTCCACCGCGAGGTTATTTGCCGAAGGAGCCATATACGCCGGACTTCAGTGCGCACAAAAGGACGATTATCCGATAACAGTACAAACCGGTCATTCGATTTCCGAAGTCATCATAAGTCCTGAACGGATCGATTACACCGGCATTTCCTCTCCCGATTATTTCCTGTTGATATCCGACGAAGGTTTGAAGCGAGCCAAAGCGCAGATTATGGCTTTGAGCGAAAACTGTGATTTATACGTGGATGAATCGATTGAATTACCCGCGACAAATGCGAAAGTCCACAGGCTGCCCTTCACAAAAATAAGCGAAGAGACAAGCAGGTTATCCGTTGCTTTCACTGCATATGGAGCCCTTTTAGGGGATACTAACCTGTTCCCCGTTGACGCATTCTCGGAGGCGATTAAAAGCGACCAAAGTCGGGATGTAGCGGATGTATCACTTCGTGCACTATATGCGGGAGTAAAATGCACGAGCGGTTTAAGTAAATAAAAACATTAATAAATGAAGAAAGTTGAGGTAACTTGGATGGCAAAACATACAATAGTCACAATGCCGGGGGATGGTATTGGAAAGATAGTACTCGAGGAGTCTCTCAGAGTTCTCGACAAAGTGGGTTTTGATGCAAATTATTTGCATAGTGATATAGGATGGGAGTTCTGGATAAAAGAGGGTAATGCTCTCCCACAGCGTACAATCGATCTTTTAACGAAACATCGCATCGGACTGTTCGGAGCGATTACGTCCAAACCGAAAGACAAAGCTGAGGCGGAAATATCACCGGAGCTTAAAGGAAAGGGTTATGTTTACTATAGTCCGATCGTAACCATGCGTCAGCATTTCAATTTGCAGCTTTGCATACGACCCTGCAAGACATTTCAGGGTAACCCATTGAATTTCATCCGTCGAACTGCAGATGGAGGATTTGAAGAGCCGAACGTCGATGTGGTCATTTTCCGACAGAATACGGAATGTCTGTATTGCGGAGTTGAGTGGACAAATCCACCTGATAATGTCCGACAGGCTCTTGAGACTCATAAGAAGATGGCGGCTTTCAAGAGTGTTCCATCCGAACAGATGGCAATATCGCTTCGGATTTTCACAAAACCCGCGTGCGATTATATCTGCGAAAAAGCTTTTGAATATGCTGACAAGTATGGATACAAGTCGGTTACCGTATGTGAGAAACCTAATGTTGTCAGGGAAACATCGGGAATGATGGAGCAGTCCGCGAAGCAGGTCGCGAAGAAATATCCGCATATTGCGCTATGGTCGACAAATATCGACGCTCAGATGATGTGGCTAACCAAGAATCCGGAGGATTATGGAGTGATAATCTCCGGTAACATGTTTGGCGATATTGTATCCGATGGTTTCGCAGGTCTGGTTGGAGGATTGGGCTTCGCGAACAGCGCAAATATCGGTGAGAATTGTGCGGTCTTTGAACCGACTCATGGCTCCGCTCCAAAATATGCAAATTATGAAGTTCCGATAATCAATCCAATCGCGATGTTTTTGACCGCTGCTATGATGCTCGACTATCTCAACGAGAAAGAGAAAGCCGAAAGGCTTCGGAACGCGATCGCGGCTGTAATAAAGGAAGGCAAAGTAAGAACATACGATATGATGAAATTCACCGGCAGTCCGGATGTTATAAAACAAGGTGCAGCCAGCACAAGACAGATGACAGATGCGGTTATAGCGAAACTATAAACAAGATTCAGAAAGGAGTCATAAATCATGATTTCGAATAAGGATATAGAGAAAACTTTTTCAGCTCAGCTGTCAAAGATCAGCGACAAAAGTATACGAGACAAGGTTGTCGATGTATGGGTGAAGGCTTGCGAACGCGGTGGATGGAAAAGCGTCGATGATATTCTCAAGATGCCTTTCACGATTCTCACCGATACCAAGGGCGTTAATTTCATCGAGCATACAATTGCGGTAACTGAAGGCGCCTTAGCCCTTGCGAAAGCTCAGATAGATAACTACAAATCGCTTCCTTACAAGATAAACATTGACCGCCTTGTCGCTGGCGGATTGCTTCACGATGTAGGCAAGCTGCTTGAGATTCAACCCGATGGTTCCGGAGGATTCAAGAAAAGCTTCAGGGGTGAATTCGCCAGACATCCGATCTCGGGTGCGATGATCGCTGATGAAGTCGGCTTACCTGATGAAATACTCAATGTAATCGCTTATCACGCGAAAGAAGGCGAAGGTAAACCACAGGTAATTGAGACAATTCTCGTTCATCAGGCTGATTTCGCCACGTTCAATCCTCTTGTAATGCTTAATCAGGGACAGCTTATTCAATAGGAGGCAAGCAACTATGGGAAAAACAATAATAGAAAAAATATTAGGCGCTCACGCCGGTCGTGAGGTTTCAGCGGATGAGATAGTGGATGTTGAGATCGATGCGCGTGTGGCGCGCGATTTTGGCGGCGCGAACGTAGTCAAAAATATCCGCGACAATGGCTTGAGCATTCATGATCCATCGAAAACATTCTTCACTTTCGATTGCAATCCGGGAGGCTCAGATCAGAAATATGCCGCCAACCAGCAGATATGCCGCCTTTTCGCGCGCGAACGCGGGATTAAGATTTATGATATCGACAGCGGAATCGGAACTCATATCGCTATCGATGAGGGTCTGGCGTGGCCCGGCTCTACATTGGTTTCAACCGATTCGCACGCGAATATACTTGGCGCAATCGGCTCGTTCGGTCAGGGGATGGGCGACCTTGATATCGCACACGCCTGGGCTTATGGACGGATCTGGTTCAAAGTACCTTCGAGCGTGAAAATTACTCTCAAGGGTAAACCATGGAAGATATCGACGGCAAAGGATGTCACTTTGGCGCTTCTAAAACAGATGGGAGCGAACGGGCTTCTTGGTTACTCCGCTGAAATCTATGGCGATTATGCTGATAAGCTTGATCTTGCCGGACGAATAACAATCGCTTCGATGGCAACTGAGATGGGCGGAATCATTATTCTCTTTCCACCTTCAAAGGAAATCATCGATTATTGCAGCAAGGCGAGCGGTCGCAAGATTCAGAAGATCGAGGCTGACCCGGATGCCAGATACGAAAAAACCTTCGAGATAAACGTCGAAGGACTCAAACCCCTCGTTTCAAAGCCGGGACATCCCGAGGATGTTGTCGAGGCATCGAGCGTAGTTGGGACAAAAATTGATTCGGCGTTTATCGGGTCGTGTACCAATGGACGATTTGAAGATATGCTTGCAGCAGCGAATTTGTTGAAAGGAAAAAAAGTCGCTCCGGGTGTAGTCCTGAAAATCGTACCGGCCACTGATGCAATCTGGCGGAGATGCCTTGATGAAGGGCTGGTGCAGATTTTCAAAGATTCCGGGGCTTTGTTCGGAAATGCCGGATGCGCCGGATGCGCGGCGGGGCAGATCGGGATGAACGGTCCTGGAGAGGTCACGATTTCCACTGGCAACCGCAATTTTATCGGGAAACAGGGTCAGGGACAGGTCTATCTCGCATCTCCGATCCTGACGGCCGCCTCTGCAATATCTGGTGTTATAACCCTTCCCGACTCTATCCCCAAAAAACCGGTGCTCTTTGAAATCGGAAAAGTTGCAGCGACTGTGCAAGCGAAGAAGGAATCGATCGAAGCGAAACCCAAACTCACCAAATTCAAGGGCAGAGTATGGGTAATCCCCAAAGATAACATCGATACCGATATGATTTTTCACAATAAGTATTTGACGATTACGGATATCGCACAGATGGGTCAATATACATTCGATAATCTGAAGGGATGGGAGGATTTCGCGAAGAAAGCAAAGCCGGGAGATATAGTGGTAACGGGCAAGAACTTCGGCGCAGGATCATCGAGACAGCAGGCGGTCGATTGTTTCAGAAGCCTCGGGATTGGACTGGTCATAGCGGAATCGTTCGGAGCGATATACGAACGAAACGCGATAAACGCCGGCTTCCCAATCATGTCCGCGAACCTGATCTCAGCGGGATTAAAGGATGGAGATGAGATAGAAGTCGATCTTGAGACCGGACGAATCAAGCTGTCATCCGGTAAGGAAATAACCGGACTTCCATTTTCCGATGTACAAATAAATATCTACAAAAAAGGCGGGCTCTTGATGATTTGAAAAAGAGCCCTTGACGAATGGAGTGAGACTCAGTGGGAATGACATTTGCAGAAAAGATTTTGGCCAAAAAGGCCGGTCTGAAACACGCGGTTCCGAATCAGATAGTTATCGTGAAACCCGACTACCTTCTCATGCACGATAACTCCTCCGCTATCGTGGGAAAAATCAAGAACGAGCTTCAGGAATTCGGTATCGCTAATCCCGATATGCCGATAATTGTACTTGACCATGTGATCCCAGCCTCTGATGAAAAAATTGCGACTAATCATCAAAAAACACGCGATTTCATTAAAAAATACAACCTGAAAAATTTCTATGATGTTGGCGGAGGCATATGTCATCAGGTTGTATTTGAAAAAGGTTTCGCGAAACCGGGAACTGTTATTGTTGGAAGCGATTCGCATACATGCTCATATGGTGCAGTGGGTTCTTTCGCTACCGGTATCGACCGTACTGAAGCCGCTGCATTGCTTCTCCGGGGTGAAACCTGGTTCAAGGTTCCTGAATCTATTAAAATCACATTCGAGAATGAACTGAAACCCCCAGTCTCAGCCAAGGATGTTGTTCTGAGCATTATAGGAGACATTGGTGCTGACGGAGCGGATTACTGTTCGGTAGAGTTCCATGGAAATATAGGGGCACTCACCATTGATGATCGCTTCACAATCGCCAACATGGGGGTCGAAATGGGCGCCAAGGTTGCAGTTTTTCCAGTCGACAGGATAACAAGAAAATACCTTTCCCAAATAGGATTGCAAAAGGGCAGTTTCGAGGTTTTGTGGGCTGATCGCACTGCGAAATACAAGAAAGAGTTAACCTATGATCTGAGCAAATTCGAACCTGTTGTTTCATGCCCTCACACTGTCGATAACGTAAAACCCGTTAAAGAACTTGAGGGTCTCGAGATTCATCAGTTCCTGCTTGGAACCTGCACAAATGGCAGGTTCAGCGACCTCGAGGTTGCGGCGGATATCCTTGAGGGCAAAACTGTCGCTAAAAGCTCGAGACTTCTTGTGTTACCGGCATCGAAAGATGTCTTCGAGAAGGCACTTAAGAAGGGAGTTATAACAAAACTGTCCAAAGCTGGAGGGATGATTCTTCCGCCCGGATGCGGTCCCTGTCTCGGTGCGCATCAGGGTGTACTCGCACCCGGAGAACGATGCCTCAGCACGGCGAACCGCAACTTCAAGGGGCGAATGGGATGTAAGGAAGCGGAAATATACCTTGCCAGTCCCGCTACTGTTGCAGCATCAGCAATTTCAGGTCGCTTGACTGACCCGAGGAATATATCTTAAGAGGTGCTAAGAATATGAAAATATGGAAATATGGTGATGATATAAACACGGACATGCTGTTCCCCGGTAAATACACATATACGAGCAGCACGCCTGATGAGATTAAGCCGCATCTTTTAGAAGATCTCGACCCGCTGTTCGCAAGTAACGTTAAAGAAGGAGACCTGGTTTTCGCAGGCAAGAATTTCGGATGTGGAAGTTCTCGCGAGCAGCCGGTTGTAGGTTTGAAGGCGGTTGGAATCCAGGCTATAGTCGCGAAAAGCTACGCGAGGATTTTCTATCGTGCCGCGATTAACCAGGGATTGCTCCTTGTCGAGTGCCCCGAGGCCGTGGATGCGTACAAGGAAGGCGATGAAGTGCGGCTTGATGCGCAGGCTGGAAGAATCGAAATCGGTGGTAAATCGTTCTCATTTCCGAAACTTCCTCCGGAGATACTCGCAATTCGCGATGCTGGAGGCCTGCTGCCGTACACCCTGCAAGCCCTGCGAAAAGCGAAAGGTGGTGGATAAGCGGTCATGCGACTCTATGAGTATGAAGCAAAAAAAGTATTTGAGGCCATGGGACTTCCGGTTCCCAAACAGTATGGTCTCATTCATTCTCCGGATGATCTCGATAAACTCGAGATAAAATATCCGGTAATGCTCAAATCCATGGTTCTTATTGGTGGACGAGGGAAGGCTGGCGGGATCAAAAAAGCGAAAAACGCCAAAGAAGCTAAATCAATAGCCACGGAGATATTCAAACTTGTAATCAAAGGATATCCCGTGGAAGCGATTCTCGTGGAGGAAGTAGTATCGGAGGCGGGAGCGTGTTATGTCGGCATAACTACGAATCCGATCAATTTCAATGTTATCGTCCTGGCAAGCGCATCGGGCGGCGTGGATATCGAACAAGTCGCTCTTGAAAAACCCGAAGCGATAATCAAAAAAGAGATACCCGGAAACGAGCTTCAGCTCCCGACAACAGTAGCCAATGAGTTTGCTGAGTTCCTCAGCAGCAATCTTGGTGGGGACAAGGCTCTCATGGCTAAGCTTGGGGATGCCATTACCAAACTCTTTGCGACCTACCAGAAATTCGATTGCAAAATAGCTGAGGTTAATCCACTGATTGTAACATCTGATAAGAATGTAATCGCTGCGGATGCAAAGATTGTAATCGACGACAACGCGATTTATCGTCAGGGTGAGCTGTTTGAACTAATCGGCGTTAAGGAAGCGCGCCATGATGTGTCGGAGTTGACGAAAGACGAGCAGCGCGCTCGAGATGCCGGTTTCAAGTATGTCGACCTTCTTCCTCAAGACATCAAAAAAGACTCGAACAAGCTTTATGTTGGACTTGTCCCCGGTGGAGCCGGCTATGGCATTTTCTCTATTGATGAGGTAGCCAATATCGGGAATCGCTTTTTTGATGGCAAAGTTGTTCCGGTCAATTTCATGGATTCGGGCGGGGGACCATCGATCGATGCTGTTGCTGAGATGTTCCACCTTCTGATGGACAAGGAGATTGTCGATGTCATCGTAACATCCCGATTCGGAGGCATCTCAAGCTGCGATATCTTTATCAGAGGTCTTGTTAAATGCATGAGGGATCGCCACGAGAAAGGCATGCGAATGCTTCCCGTAATTGGCAGGATGGTGGGAACGGATTTACCAAGTGCAAAGGAGTATTACGCTAAAGCCAAGGCTGAAACACCCGATTCTTTGAAGGATCTCGATATCGTAATTGGCAATCAGAAAATCATGGCGGATGTAATTAAAGATGGAATCAAAAAGGGCTTTGAAGTGAAAGCTCAGAAAAAAAGATAAGGTGAGAATACCGGGATCGCGGACATCCTGTCCGCTTATCAAATTTAATAGAATGCGGACAAGATGTCCGCGATCCTGGTAACGACATTTTAGATACAGGAGAAGAAATAGTGCAAAGAATACCCGCTCATACAGGAATGTTGTGTCATATGATAAAGCATGCTCGTCCTGACCTTGTGAAAAAAATCGAGGAGACCCAGCAGATTGAGACGATAGTCATGGGGCTTGGAGGGCAGGGCACGCGTCATGCGGGTCTGATGCGTGATTTCGGTACTACGGTTACAGCCGGGATAGCGCAGGGACGAGGCGGGCAGCGCGTTCACGAAACAATCCCGGTTTATGATACTGTTGCTGACTGTCTCGAAGATCATCCTAATATAGTCGCGGCATCGATCTGGCGCCATTATTCGAGCGCGCGCGACGCCACGCTCGAGGTTATTGAAGCCGGCATACCGCTTGTGATGCTAATCACAGAGGGTATTCCACTGCGCGATGTCCGCGATATTCTCGTCGCAGCTCGTAAACACAAAACCGTACTCTTCGGAGGCAATACACCGGGTGTAATCTTCCCTCCGGAGGGTATCAAGGTTGGAATGCTTCCCGATGTCTTTTATCCTGAGGAGTTGACACCCGGTCAGGCAGGACCGCATGGAGTAACGATAATCTCCCGCAGCGGTGCAATTCTTTATCATATGTCCGATGCTCTTGCAAGTGTTGGAATCGCTCAGAACGCTGTCCTCGGAATAGGAGGCGATGGTGCAATCGGTTCGACATTCCGCGACCTTGTACCGATAGCCATGGATTATCAAAATACCGATCTTGTCGTTGTCGCAGGTGAAATCGGCGGTTCGCAGGAGGAACTTCTTGCAGAGGAAATCAAATCGAATAAGAACAAATATCCGAAGCCTCTCGTTGCACTAATCACAGGGGCGAATGCACCTGAAGGTAAAACCATGGGTCATGCAGGGGCGATTGTAGCTCCGGGGCAGGAGTATGGAACGTTCAAATCCAAGAAGAAAGCGCTTGAGGAAGTCGGCGTGATTGTTGTCAACAGCCAGTATGACCTTATCAATGCGGTTCAAAAGAAGCTTAACGGGAAGACGTATTTCGATGTATCGCGGTATTACGAGAAGATGAAGACCACATGGGATGAACCGCCAAAGAAGCCCTCATGGGGTACATTGATCACTCGCGTCGCACCCAACAGCCTTCTTATCTCAGGCTATCCGCTTGAGGAATTGATCGCGAACCTGAGCCTTCTTGAGATCGCCCATTTAATCGTAAAACTCGAACTTCCCGACGATAAAACCCTCAAGAAACATTTACAAACCGCGACTCAGGCCGCTCTTCTCCCTGCACCATCAATAATAAGATTCAAGGATGAGGATATTTCGCAAACGCTCGCGAAATGCCTGCTTGTGGACAAGGAACTTGCCGCAGTACCGCAGACCGGAAAGGATGGTCCAGTTAACAAGACGATATTCGCCCTTGGGCGTTTTTCGCGCTACCTTGCCAATATCCTTGGAACTGAATCCGCACTTGATAGTGCCGATCCAACGGAATCATTCTCGGGAATTATCTACCGTGCCGTAACAGGTGAAACGAAAGTTGAAAAGAATCGAGCGAGAATGATAGAGGCAATGATTGTGGCATCAGTCGATCATGGAGTCACACCGCCATCAGCACAGGCGACAATTCTCGCCGCTTCAGTGCGTCCGTCTTATGAAATGGCTATAGCGAGCGGCGTTGGAGCGATAACCGATGTACATGGCGGTGCCGGAGCCAAAGCTGCGGAATTTTTCAAACAGTGCGGTGAAAAAGCCAAAAAGGATAAAATCACCAAAGATGAAGCGACTCATGCTGTGTTGACGGATTACATGCGTGAAGGTAAACGAATAGAAGGACTCGGTCACCGTGTACACACACAGGATCCCAGACGAAATGTGCTCTGGGAGATGGCAGACAAATCCAAGCTCGCGGGACCATGCGTGGAAATCTCGAAAATCGTTGGCGATATCTTCGAGAAAGTTCGCGGTATGAGCCTGCCAATCAATGTCGATGGTGTCATCGGAGCGATTGTCGCGGATATGGGATTGAGACCTGATCTTGCGAAAGCCCTGTTTGTATTTGGACGAGTTGCCGGACTCTCGGCTCATTACTTTGAGGAAGTCGCGAGTCAGACCCAGATGCGTCGCATCAACTTCGCTGATGCTGTTTACAAGGGCAGGGAATTAAGACATTATCCCGGTTAGCTTTTTGAGTTTCGATATACACTTAGTTGATGTTTAAACGAATGAATGCCAAATGGATAAGTATTTTTTTCCAAGCTATAATAAATTCTTCAAAATTTATTAAGAGCGCATTCTGGAGGTTATTCAAACATGGCTGGCGTAGATGCTTTTATTCGTCCTCATATAAGGAAAGTCAAACCTTATGTTCCAGGAAAACCGATTGAGGAAGTGAAACGCGAGTACGGACTTACCGGTGAAGTTGTCAAGCTCGCATCAAATGAAAATCCGACTGGTCCAAGTCCTCTTGCGATTAAGGCGATTATCGATGAGCTTCCGAACTTGTGGCTTTATCCTGACAATGGTTCATATTACCTGAAACGGGCATTAGCCGAATATCATGATGTTCCGATGGATTGGATTGTAATCGGAAACGGAGCGGTAGAAATTATTAATCTAATCGGACAGGCATGCCTTGCTCCCGGCGATGAAGCTATCATGGGCAAGCCGGCTTTTATGATGTATGAAATCATGAGCCAGATGTGCGATAGCGTTGCAGTGCAGATAGATCATCCGGATTTCAAGAACGATCTGGAGCAATTTGCAAGGCATATCGGACAACGCACTAAAATTATCTGGATTGATAATCCAAACAATCCTACCGGGACATACAACTCAAAAAAGGAAATTGAATCCTTCATTGAAAAAGTGAACTCCCGCGCGTTAATAGTACTTGATGAGGCATACCATCAGTTTGTTGATGAACCTGATTTTCCGAATGGAATTGAATATGTGAAGCAGGGAAAGGATTTAATAGTCTTGAGAACTTTCTCCAAGGTTCTTGGTCTTGCGGGGATAAGATGCGGATACGGAATTATGAATCCGGATATGGCTCGCATCCTTGAGACGCTACGAATCAATTTCAGTGTGAATTCACTCGCGCAAGCAGCGGTGCTTGGATCTCTCAAGGACAATACGCATATCGAGAAAAGCCGTCGAATGGTGCTCGAAGGACGAAAATTCTTCTATGAGAACCTTGATAAAATGGGGCTGAGATATAACAAGACACAAGGCAATTACGTTTGGATAAATTTCGGATACGATTCGAAGGAGATAAACGATTTGCTTCTTCGGGAGGGGGTCATAGTCCGTCCCGGATGGATATTCGGCGCACCGACCTGCGCAAGGGTGAGTATCGGCAGGGAGAAGGATAATATCAAGTTCTTCAATGCGCTCAAGAAGGCTTTGAAAAAATAGGGACAGGAACCAGTTTTTAATAGCTATGTAAATGGAGAGTGAGGATTTATCGAAAAACTGGTTCCTGTCCCAAATTTTTCATGCTTTTTAGGGTAGCCAACTGCATTATTGACAAAAATACATTTGAGTGCTATCTTCCAAAATTATTTTTAAAATCCTATGGATATCAAGTCCATTGGGTAAATTGCCATTTGGATTTGAGTAATATATAGACATCAGTTGAAATCAAGAGCAAAATCATCTGGATTCATATCAGGTTTTTTTCAAACGCCTTCCGTGCTGGACAAGGAGAAATTAAATGTTTGATAAATTTCGGGACTGGGGGAAGAATCGCCACGATTACGCGAAGTCCTGGAAAGAACGAACGGGGGGCAAGGTGCTCGGTTATTTCTGCACTTATGTCCCCGAGGAGATTATATATTCCACAGGAGTGCTTCCAGTGCGAATCCTTGGAAGCCACGAACCTCAGGATGTCACTGAACCCCATATTTTTGGAATGTTCTGCCCGTTCTGTCGCGACTGCTTAGCGCAGGGGCTGAAAGGGCGTTACGATTATCTCGATGGGATAATGATCGCCCAATCCTGCCTTCATATCCGACAAGCTTATACATCATGGGAGAAACATATCCCGGTTGATTTCAAGTATTATTTGACCATGCCGCAGCGGGTTCAGAGTCCACGCGCGCTTCCTTACCTTGTCGGCGAACTCGAAGCTTTCAAGAAAGCTATTGAGGATTGGACCGGTAAGAAAATCACAGATAAAGCCCTCGACAAATCCATAGAGGTTTATAACGAGAACCGTCGCCTGATGCATAATGTTTATGACCTGCGCAAAGCTGATAAACCGCCTCTCTCAGGCGAGGAGGCTATGCAGATGGTCATATCGAGTCAGATGACTGACAAGGAAGACCATAACAAAGAGCTTAAAAATGTTCTCAATGGACTTGAGAAACGAAATACCGGACGTGAAACCGGGGTACGTCTGATTATACTCGGCAGCGAGGATGATGACCTTGAGTTCATTCACATGGTTGAGTCATGCGGCGCGACTTTTGTTATAGACGACCACTGCACCGGTACGCGTTATTTCTGGAATGAGGTAGTGCCCGAAAAAAACCGGATCGAGGCAATTGCGAAGCGGTATATCGAACGCGTACCATGCCCGTCAAAGGACTGGGAGGAGCGCAGAAGAGTGCCTCATATCCTGAAATTAGTGGATGATTGGAAAGTTAAAGGTGCAATCGTAATACAGCAAAAATTCTGCGATCCCCATGAGCTAGATATCCCTGCAATACGCAAAGCATTGAAAGATAAAGGTATCAAGAACCTTTTCCTTGAATTAGACGTCACAGTACCGGTAGGTCAATTCAAGGTCAGGGTGGAGGCTTTCCTCGAAATGTTTGGCGAGGAAGACTTGTTCGATTAACGGAGATAAATGATGTCAGCAAAGGAACTTTATAAAACCAAGCCTTTAGGATGCTGGAACAAGGCAAAAGAGATAAGACAAAATTATTATCTTGATTATGCCAAGGCACATGAGCGCGGTGGACTTCGCTGGGCAGGTGGAGCATGGACTTTTGGCGCTATCCCCTGCGGATTGGGCGATGATGTCTGGAGTATCACCAGCGAACCATACTCCGCATCAATAGCTAATAATAAAGAATTCTCGATGAGATGCCTCGAGGCTACTGAGCGCGCCGGCTATGCGCGTGACCTTTGTTCCTACATGCGCAATTACTGGGGTTCTGTCATTCTTAATGAGTTTCTATGGGGCGGTCCTTTCCCGAAACCGGACTTTATCTGGCAGGACCATATCTGCTGTAGTCACGCCAAGTGGTATCAGGTCGTAAGCGACCTCGAAGGCGGCATCCCGATGTTCACAATCGACGTATCAGTGGGACCATATGGAGAGGTCAACGAAAACAAAATCAATTATCTCGTCGGTCAAATGCATGATGGCATAGATTGGCTGGAGAAAGTCACCGGGAGGAAGTACAACGATCAAAAGCTGATCGAAGCTGTTTATAACGAGTGCCGCGCAACATCGTTATGGGCTGAGGTCTGCGCTCTCAACAAAGCTATCCCGGCACCCCTTGATGAGAAGACCATGTATTCGCTGTATGTCCTCGGAACATTGATGAAACACAGCAAAATCGTAGCGGACTTTTATCAGGAGTTAAGGGATGAGGTTAAAGACAGGGTTGCCAATAAAATAGCGGCTATCCCCAACGAGCGATGCCGACTGATGTCCGATACGCAACCGCCATGGGGTTTCCTCAGCCTGTTCAGATATCTCGAACAGTATGGCGCTGTTTCTATCGGAAGCCTTTATACTTTCGGTCTCATCGGTATATGGGAGGTCAAACCGGATGGGACATGGGGAGCTCGGACAACTCCTCAGGAGAAAGGAATTGTAATAAAGGATCGCGACCAGGCTCTGAGAATTCTCGCTGATTGGAACCTCAGCAAACCGGAATGGCAGCATTTCTATTCGCCGCATCTGAAAACCGAAATGATGATTCGTATTGCAAAAGAGTGGTCGCTCAATGGCATAATGCTGCATTACAATCGCGGATGTGAGGGTCTCACAGTAGGAATAGCTGAAAATCGACTTGGGCTTATTGAAGCTGGTTTCCCGGTTATGACATTCGAGGGTAACATGGGCGACGAGCGTGAATTCGATCTCACAAAAACAATGGCAAGAGTCGATGCATTCATGGAAACTCTCGGCCTTAAGAAATAGCATTAAAAAATAACCTTTGTAGCATAGGCTTCCAGCCTGTAAATCTTTGAATTAATACGATTATGGACACATTTGACATATAAAACAACCTTTGTAGCATAGGCTTCCAGCCTGTAAATATTGGTGGTTATCCATTTATATGAAAGGTTAGTCAGGAGTTAATATATGATAACAGCTGGAATCGATATGGGTTCGAAAACCATCAAAGTGGTAATCCTGAAGGATGGCAAAATAATCGGCAAGGGCAAGACTCTGGCTGGATTCGAAAGCCGCAAAGCCGCTGAAGAGGCGTTTGCGATTGCTCTTAAAAATGCCGGAATCAAAAAGGAAGATATACAAAACATTGTTGCTACCGGCGCAGGACGTAAAAACGCGCCATACACGGATAAAGAAATCACCGAGGTTGGAAGCGATGCCAAGGGAGTTACAAAGCTCTATCCCTCGGCTCGTACTATCATTGATGTCGGTGCGGAAGAGGGACGAGCGATCAGACTCACTAATGATGGCAAAGTGCTCGATTTCGCATTGAATGAGAAATGCGCAGCGGGTGCGGGCGCTTTCACGGAATCCATGAGCCGCGCCCTCGAAACAACAGTCGAGGAACTTGGACGAATGGCGTTGAGATCGAAAAGCACAATACCGATGAACGCTCAATGCGCTGTTTTTGCGGAATCCGAGGTTGTCTCGCTGCTTCATAATAAAATTCCCAAGGAGGACATCTCAAGAGCGGTTCATGATGCTATCGCGAGTAGAATTGTCTCTTTAGCTCGCAAGGTCGGTTTCGAACCCGATATCGTTCTTATTGGCGGAGTGGCGCTTAATGTTGGTTTCGCAGAGGCTATGCAAAGATTGCTTGAATGCAAGGTGTTCATACCGGAAGACCCTGAATTTGTAAGCGCCTATGGCGCCGCTTTAGCAGCTTTGGAAGAATAAAAAATGGGTCAGAGCCTTTTTTGAAACGAGTTTGGATGAAGGCTCGCATAAGGCCATCAAAAAAGGCTCTGACCCATTTTTTAAAATAAAGAAAGGGAAAATGAAATGGTTGAGTACTGGCGTTGGAAAGAATATAACTGGCGTGAAGAAGGCAAAGACTGGCGCAAGGGCGAGCTGATAACCGCGGGAGTCGATGTCGGCTCTGTTTCATCTCAGGCGGTTATCGTTGTTGATGGCGAACTATACGCCTACTCGAACATGCGCACCGGTTCTGACAGTCCTGAGAGCGCCAGAAATGCGATGAGTTGGGCTATGGAGAACACCGGCCTCACCCTTGAGAATATCGGTTTTGTCGTGGGTACCGGTTATGGACGCGTAAACGTGCCGTTCTCCAACAAAGCGATTACCGAAATCGCCTGCCATGCCCGCGGAGCGAATTTCATGTACGGTCCCAGCGTGAGGACTGTCCTCGATATGGGCGGTCAGGACTGCAAGGTGATTCGCTGCGATGAAAAAGGCAAAGTGACAGCATTCGCCATGAACGATAAATGCGCAGCCGGCACGGGTCGAGGTATGGAGGTTTTCGCTGACCTTCTGCAAATCCCCATCGAGGATGTCGGAGACCTTTCGTTCCAGGTAGATGAGGAACCGCCCCCAGTCTCCAGCACATGCGTTGTTTTCGCGAAATCCGAAGCTACAGGGCTTTTGCGCGAGGGCTGGCCTAAAAATAAAGTACTTGCCGCCTATTGTTCAGCAATGGCTCACCGGATTGTTACTCTTTTAGAGCAGCTTGGAATCGAGGAGGATTTCGCGATAACCGGTGGAATAGCTAAAAATATTGGCGTTGTAAGACGTCTTGAGAAAGAGATTGGGATTAAGGCTATGCCAGCCAGACTCGACACACAGATTGCCGGCGCACTTGGCGCCGCCCTTTTCGCCCAGAACCTTCTTAAGAAAAAAGCCGGAGCGAAATAACTATTTAATTAACGTTGTAGCATAAGCATCCTGCTTGTTTTTTTTAGTAATATAGATCAAAACGCGCAAACAAGATGTCTGCAGCGCAACAAATCTGCGAGAAGAAAAAAATGAAAGCACATTATGGATACAAAGATGGTTCGGGGGATTGGTTCATCATCATCGACACCGATAAATGCGTGGAATGTAAGGAGCATCCTTGCGTTCCGGCGTGTCCATGGGCCGTTTTAGAGATAATCGAGGATGACTATGGGGATATAGTTGCCACGGTCGCTCTTGAACATCGAAAGAAGATCAAATACTCCTGCGCGCCATGCAAACCCGATCGCGACCGCCCCCCCCTCCCCTGCGTCGCAGCCTGTCCCTTTAATGCTATTGTTCACTCATGGTAATAATAGAAAAATTCCTATGTGTCAACACTCGATTTTTTCTCATTACTCTTTTATAATAATCATATAATTATCAAAAAAGCTATGTCTATTGCAGGATTATTATGGAGGGTTCATGAAGTATCTGAATGTGTTTATTATCCTGATTGTGTCTCTCATCGTATTCATCTCATGTTCCGGCAGAGACAGCACACTGGTGACGGCTGACACCCGGTCGGGTGTTTTACCCGATTCGCTCGGTATTCCGGTAGATGAAGCAACCCGAAATGTCCTCGCGGTCTATGATGCCATGATAGATCCCGAAGCTAAAACTTTCAAAGTGACACTATCAGAACGTGAGGGAACATATCATTTCCCGCTCACACAGTTATATCCGAATGTGCTTCAAATTGTCGATTACGGATGGACACCCAATTTCTGGGTGGATATAAAGCTCACTCATCCGATCCCCGGAAGTGGGATTGATGGATTTGATCCGAGAGTGATTGCGATTCTACCAGCTAGAGCGGGAGTGAGTTTCAATTATCCGATTTTTAACTGCATAGGAAATAACTCGGTTATCATGGAGCCTGATGGCTACACCAAGCTTTTTGATAATCTTGGGGGGAGTATTCCGGGGAACACAAATCCATTCAAGACTTATTTCAAATCTCAGCCTTATCGTGTATGGTCAAGTACAGGTTCAACTTCCGAAACTCAGAGATGGTACTTGAACCTCGCTGGTTTTAGTGGTCCAAAGCAATTCAAGATTGTTGTTGATGTTTCGACAAATTATCCGAATCCGCCAACACCTGTTACTGATAATGCTCCGGAACCTGTTGATATTAGCGCAAGTATTGGTCAAGGATTGACATCAACTGGTGGAAGCGCAACAATCGAAGTCACTTTCCTCGATTGGCAAGGCGCGAATAATATTAAATGTAAAGTTGAAGCTCCAGATTTGTTTAACAGTGCGGTTCAGTTGTTTTATTCGCGACCCGGTCCAAATCCTGATGAATATATCTTTGCGGGAACAATCACAAATGAGCTTCTTGCGCCGGAGGGTGAATATCATATTCTGGCAGCCGTATGGGATATTCCCACTGATGTCCACATTTTTGATGAAGCTATCGCAATTGTTGAGGATGACATTAATTTCAATCCAGTTGATGTTACACCACCATGGCTGAACTTTTCACCATGTGATGTTTTTATTGATGGAAATTACGCATACATAGCTGGGGATGTTAACGGACTTCATATTTTCGATATTTCAAATCCTTTAAATCCAGTATGGATAAACTGGGTCGACACGCACGATTCCCATGGAGTTCATGTATCCAATGGTTACGCTTATTTGGCAGATGGTGCTTCCGGTCTTCAGATAATAGACATTGACCCCCTCAATTCGGCATATATTGTGAAAACAGTCGACACACCAGACAATGCCTGTGGAGTTTATATATCAGGCGGTTACGCGTATGTGGCTGCTCTTTTCTCTGGTCTTCAGATAATAGACATAGAACCACCCGAATCAGCATACATCGTGAAATCAGTTGACACTCCGGATAGAGCTTATGGTGTTTACGTATGCGACAGTTACGCCTATGTTGTGGATAGTTATTCAGACTTACTTATAATAGACATAGAACCACCCGAATCGGCATATATCGTGAAATCCTTTGACACTCCGGGTTCTACTGAGGATGTTTATGTATCCGGTGGTTACGCCTATGTTGCGGATTATTCTTCCGGTTTACAGATAATAGACATAGAACCACCCGAATCGGCATATATCGTGAAATCAGTTGATACTATAGGTCTTGCTTATGATGTTTATGTATATTGTGGTTACGCGTATGTTGCGGCTGCGGATATTGGACTTCAAATAATAGATGTAGAACCGCCCGAATCGGCTTATATCGTGAAAACGGTCGACACACCGGGTTATGATGCCTTGAGAATTCATGTATCCGGTTGTTACGCGTATGTAGCGGATTATTTTTATGGTCTTCATATAATCGACATAGAACCTCCCGAATCGGGTTATATAGTGAAAACAGTCGACATGACGCGCTATGCCGAGGGAGTCTATATTTCCAGCTGTTACGCGTATGTGGCAGATGTATATACTGGACTTCAGATAATCAACATCGAACCACCCGAATCAGCTTGTATCGTGAAATCTGTCGATACGCCAGACGGAGCCAGTGGAGTTTATGTATTCGATAGTTATGCGTATGTCTCAGATTATGATTATGGTCTTCAAATAGTCGACGTAGAGCCACCCGAATCAGCTTTTATCGTGAAAACGATCGACACACCGGGCTCTACCTATGGAGTTTGTGTTTCTGGTGGTTACGCATATGTAGCAGATAGGTCTTCTGGTCTTCAGATAATCGACATAGAACCTTTTGAATCGGCGTATATCGTAAAAACAGTTGATACACCTGACTGGGTCTTGGGAGTTCGTGTTTCTAGTGGTTATGCATATGTAGCGGATAGGTCTTCTGGTCTTCAAATAATCGACATAGAACCGCCTGAATCAGCATATATCGTGAAAACTGTCGATACTCCGGGCAATGCCCTGGGAGTTGACGTTTCCGGTGGCTACGCGTATGTTGCGGATTATTATTATTGTCTTCAGATAATTGATATCGAACCGCCCGAATCAGCATATATCGTGAAAACTATCGATGAACCGAGTAATGCCCGGGGAGTGCATGTTTCCGGTGGTTACGCGTATGTTGCGGATTATGCTTTTGGTCTTCAGATAATCGACATCGAACCGATTGGTTTTGCATATATTGTTAATACAATCGACACACCAGAAGGAGCAGTTGGAGTTTATGTATCCGGCTGTTATGCATATGTGGCTAATGAATTAAGAGGTTTGCGCATCATCAAGCTCTGGTGATCTGCTTTCGCAAAGCCTTCGGCGGACAGGTCCGCCTTCCTAAAAATAGCTAAAATAGGGACATGAACTGGTTTTTATAAAAATCGCAAAATAGGGACAGGCGCATTTTCTCAAGGGAAACAATTATATGCCTGTCCTTTTTTTTGCGTATAATTTGTAAGCATCATGATAAAGTTACTGATAAACGAAACTGAAATCAAAGCTCGCGAAGGAGCGACAATACTTCAAGCTGCTGATACCGCTGGAATATATATTCCACGGCTTTGCTCGCATCCGGATATTCCTCCATTCGATCCCGAAAAACTCGAAATATGGAATGAGATATTTCGAGGGTCTGAATCATCCAAGTCCAGCCCAACCTTAGATAATCGCTATGAAGGATGTCAGCTTTGCTTAGTTAAAGTCGAGGGGCAGCCAGAGCTTGTGCGTTCATGTGTTACACCGGTAGAGGATGGAATGAAAATAATTACAAGCGCTCCTGAAATCGATGCTCGTCGACGAGAGAAGCTAAAAAAGATTTTCGCTACTCACCCACACGCCTGTGTCCAATGCGCTCAGAGAGCAGGATGCGCCCTTGAACCATGCTCGACAAACGTAGCCAAAGAGGAGCGATGCTGTCCCATATTCCATATATGCGAACTCAGAAAACTCGCGGAACATATAGGCATACCGCCTGAAACATCACGTTATCATCCCGCGAATCTTCCAATCATCCAGGATGAACCTCTATTTCAGCGCGATTACAATCTCTGTATAAATTGCCTTCGATGCGTGCGAATATGTCGCGATGTCAGAAAAATCGATGCACTCGGTTTTGTTATGAATGATAAGGGAGATCCGATTGTAGGGAGTAAAGCATCTACACTGAAAGATTCGGGATGTGTTTTCTGTTTGAGCTGTGTTGAGGTATGTCCTACCGGTACTCTCAGACTCAAATTCGAGGATCCGAAAATCGATGGGAAAAGAGTAACTCGATGTGTCAATGCATGTCCTGCTGGTATGGATATCCCCAGATACATTCGAGAAATCAATCGCGGTGAGTTCACTCGTGCTGATGCTGTAATCCGCGAGACCGCTCCCCTGCCGCGTGTACTCGGTCAGGTGTGTTTTCATCCATGCGAGGATGATTGTCTTCGAAGCGAGATTTCAGAACCAATCGCAATCTGCTCCTTGAAACGATCTGCATTGGAAAATACCAATACGCCTATATGGAAATCATATTTAAAGCTCAAACCGTCAACCGGAAAGAAAGTCGCAATCATCGGCTCAGGACCATCAGGTCTGACAGCCGCATGGTTCCTGAAATTGAAAGGGCATGATGTTGTCGTTTATGACTCGGAACAATCAGCTGGCGGATGGCTTCGCAACGGTATCCCCCCGTTCCGTCTTTCGCGTGAGGCTCTTGATGCGGATCTCGCGGATATTAAAAGTCTCGGAATCGAATTCAGGATGGGAACTAAAGTTGGACATGATATAACATTCGATGAGATTCGCAAGTCGCATGGTGCTGTTTTCATCGCAGCTGGCGCGCGCAACACGAAAAAACTTCCATGCAAAGGAGTAGAACTTCCGGGTGTCGAAAATGGCATAGATCTTTTAAAGAATTATTCCACCGATTGTGACATGGACAAACGCTTCACCAATGAGGATGTTGTCGTCATCGGCGGGGGAAATGTGGCTATCGATGTCGCTCGCACCGCATTGCGTCTTGCCGCTAATAGTGTCCATCTGTATTGCCTTGAGGAAAGCGAGGAGATGCCAGCGCATGAGTGGGAAATAGAAGAAGCAAAAAAAGAGGGGATTGTTATTCATCCGGGATGGGGTCCGATTCTTATCGCCGGCGATAACAAAGTCGAACGAGTCGATTTCATTAAATGCACATCGGTTTTTGATGAGGATAAAAAATTCGCTCCGAAATTCGATTCATGCGTTACGATATCGCAGGATGCAAATCGAGTTTTAATCGCAATCGGACAGGAACCGGTTCTCGATTTCCTTGCAAATGTCGCCGGTATTAAAACTAAATCATCGGGAACTATCGATGTCGACACTGATTCAATGCGGACATCGCTTGATGGCGTTTTCGCAGGTGGCGAGGTGGTTTCAGGACCGGCATCAGTGATAGATGCGGTTAAACACGGACGTCTCGCGGCATCGGGAATCGACCGCTACCTTGGCGGCGACGGCGATATCTATTTCCCATTGCTCGATGAAACCGCACCAGATACAGAATTCAAGCGCGTTGATAATTTCTATTCTCTCACGAGGATTTCAATGCCTCGCCTTGCTTCGGATGATGCTGTCTCATGTCTCTCCCTTGTAGAAAAGGGGTACTCATCGAATGATGCTTCTCGCGAGTCCGAACGATGTCTTCGCTGCGATATGAGGCTTCTAATCTGCTCCCCACCGATACCGCCGGAACCATGGCTTGAATTCAATGAGGAGAATATCGCGAAAGTGCCCCAGTCGGAGGGCGTTTATCAGCTACTCGATGAGAACAAAGTTGTTTATGCGATAAAGGGCGTGGATAACCTTTCTGATGCGTTATCAGAGCTTCTCGAAAAATCAACCAAAGCTAAATTCTTTCTTTACGATGAAGATCCGATGTTCTCAAAGCGCGAGAGCGAGCTGATACAGGAATACTTGAAGATACACGGCTCCATGCCCCCCGGCGAAGGCGAGGATGAGCTGGATGAGCTGTTCTGATAAATATTCCCGGCATCTCTGATTTGTTTTGGTTTGTTTGTTGATAGTTAAATCGAACGCGATGCCGGGCTACATATTATTTGATTATATATTCCAACGTGACTTGTCCGTCGAAGGATTTGCGAAGACGGATACCGGGTTATGAATAAACAAAAAAACCGTCCGATCATCGGACGGTTAGTTATCTTAAGGTTTAAGAGTATGAAGTACCATAGATGATTAGAATAGCTTAATCACTTTCAGACCGCCGCCTTCATCGGCGACAAGAGCATAATTGTTGTGGATAACCACATGGGTGGCGTTACCATCGGTGTCAACAATCTTGTAGACATATGGACGGGTTGGGTCTTTAATGCCAACGACCAGAAGACCTGTTGCTCTGGCAGCGACATAAGCGTAATCACCGAGCAGAGTTATGTCATATGCGTAATCAGCAAAGGACAAGGAGGAGCGCCACTGAGGGGCTGCGGGGTTGCTGATATCGTAAATCTTGATGCCCTCATAGTAATCAGCGATATAGGCGTACTTATGTCGGGCTACAATTTTAACGGCGTCATAAGTATCAATGGAGCTGACAAGGTCAGGGTCCGTCGGGTCAGAGATATCGATAATCTTCATCCCTTCAGACCTATCCGCGACATAAGCGTAGTTGCCCTGAACCGACACTCCCGCTGCATTATATGTGTCTTCAACACTCTCAACAAATGGAGCGTTAATATTGGAAATGTTGATGATAAAGAGACCATCCTGACCCGAAGCGACATAAGCATAATTCCCCTGTAATGTAATCGCATTTGCGTAATAGCCTGCGGCAACAGAACCTCCTGCCACAAGGGTCGGATTTGCCGGGTCGCTCACATTCACAGTATTCATACCATAAGTATATTGTGCGCAAAAAACCAGACCCGGTCGTGCTGCCATATCATATATGTAATTGATAAGGAAAGATCCGACCAGGTCAGGATCAGTCGGGTTGCTTATATTAAACACCCGAAAATCACTAGATTGATTCGTCAAGTACACGTTATCGCCATTAGCTTCCACCCAATATGCATTATAACCGACTCCAAGGTTACCCAATTTTACTGGTGGAACAACACTGATATCAGCAACCGAAAATCCATAACCACCATCAGCGATGAATGCTCTGTCACTTGTCATGACAACCCCTTCAGCCCCGCTGGAAGCCATCTGACCGAGCCATGCAAGTGAGGCAGGATTGGTGCAATCTATGATGTCCAGACCGCCCGATCCATCAGCGACACATATACGGTTCCCAAGAGTTGCAACTCCATAGGCATAACCATCAGTATCAATTGTGCTTGCAATAGTCATGGGGCATGCGCTAATCGTTATCGACCTCACACCGGCATAACCATCAGCAACAAAAGCGTAATTTCCACTCGTCACGACATCGATTGCGCTATCAAGGTCGAGAAAGCACTCTCTTACCGGGTTGCTCGGATTGGTCACATTAATCTTATACAAGCCCTCCGCTCCGGACGCGATATATGCATAGTTATTCGAGTATGCCACTCCCTGTGCATTGGCGCTTGTGTAAAGATCATCCATTTGTGTCATGTTTGCCGGATTTGAGATATCGACTATCTCCAGACCCCATCCGTAATTTGCCAGATACGCATAATTTCCTGAAACATCAACATCATAAGTATCCCATGCTGAATCGAAAGTGCCAACGATAACCGGGTTTTTCGGGTCGCTGATATTAATGACCCGCAAACCGGATGCCCTGTCAGCGACATAGGCGTAATTCCCCTGAAGGTCAACACCATATGCATCGTTAGTATCGACCTTGCCGATAATGTCAGGATACTTCGGGGTGCTGCAATCAACAATTTTCAACCCTTCATAACCGTCGGCGACATAAGCATAGGTTCCATCAAAAGCAACATCGTGATCGGTATAGAATACATCCCACCATCCGACAATTCTCGGATTTGCCGGCACTCCGCTCTCATCACTCACCGCGATTTGTACCATGTCATAAAGGGCGAGGGCGCCGGAGTTGGCGGATGTCGCGATAATAGCAGCGGAATATTCGCCCTCAGCAATCAGATTCGGATTCACAAGCCACAGTTCCCATTCATTACCACCGATGGGTGCAAATGGTTTGAGAACCAGACCCGAAATCCCCGGACACCACAAATTAACGGCGTTCACATTGGATTGATGGTCAAGGACTCTTACTCTTATGTTGGCTTCTGAACCGGGTTTGTTATAAAGAACATCCTGACGGTAATTCTCGATAGAATATGGTTCCTCGCATGATCCCGGTAGGGAGACATCGATCGCCATGTTCAAAGGCGGATTGTTAGGTGGGAACCAGAACTGAATCCTTTCGGTGTGCGACTCAAACGCACCAAACCTACGAGGTTCCGCATCTTTGACGAAAGCCCTGAACGGGTTAATCGTTGAACCACCGGCGATGTCATGAAGTGTAGTCCAGTCATCGGGGTTCTTGATCCTCGCACCGAAACTGTCGGTGTAGGCGATCAGACGAACATCGTATCCGGTGAGCGCGGTCGGGTTGTTAATGGTCGCGTCGGCTGTGACTATTCCGGTGGTCGTATCGATATGACTAACCGTGAAAACCGGAGAAACCCCCAACGGTTTGACATTCATGTGAGCCATGGGATCACGATCGACCCTCTCCGTCACATTCAGATTATTACCATCGAAGTTGAGGGCCCATTCACCCACAAGCGATCGATTGGTATTTTCAGCAGCGACATCCGATACCGGTACATCAGGTATTACAGACATCGATGGCGAGATCGGTTCACCCGAATTGGATGAACATCCAATGGCGAAGAGTAATAAAATAGCCATTGCAGGGAATACATAAATTGACTTTTTCATAGATACCTCCGCTCTCTTTGGAGAGCATAACTAAAATGAATTAGCACAGTAAAACAACCTGGACTGTCACCTCTCTTTAAAGGAAGATTAAAAGCCTTATCATTAAACTAATAAAGCTTATATTTGTCAAGATTTGGTTAAAACTATTCAGCCCTCATTTATGCAAGTTTTGAGATAGAATCAATTTTAACTAATATTAATATGACTTAAACACGGTTTGCTATCCCGTACATTGCGGGAAGATTAGACGCTCAGATAACATTAAAAGATAAAGAGTAAGTTCAATTATTAAACGCTTGGATTCCGAAACACAGCAGCCATGCCTTGACCGCCGCCGATGCACAACGCGCTGATACCATACTTCACTTTGTTGCGTTTCATCTGTAAAAGTAGTGAATATGCGAGTCTCGCGCCGGATGCTCCAAGCGGATGTCCGAGCGCTATCGATCCACCCTGCACATTCACCCTGTCCTGTTCGATTCCCAAATCCTTCAAGACCGCGAGAACCTGGCACGCGAACGCCTCGTTTATTTCGAATAGACCAATGTCATCAAGTGTTAAGCCAGCTCTCGATACCGCTTCTCTAATTGCCGGAGCGGGACCGATGCCCATTATGTCAGGTGGAACTCCAACGGATGACCATGCGAGAAGCTCACCCAATGGCTCGATTCCATCATGCTCGCAAGCCTTTGCTG
>Ga0315284_10000372_pt1 | contig 61172 bp, 65 predicted proteins | sample YL17G09_16_MG_FD_203696 | JGI IMG/M metagenome (GOLD analysis project Ga0315284, IMG submission 203696) | Sediment microbial communities from Yellowstone Lake, YNP, Wyoming, USA - YL17G09_16 | ecosystem: Environmental > Aquatic > Freshwater > Lake > Sediment | place: USA: Wyoming | collected...
TATGTCTGGAGTTGCAGGAGGTGATTTATCTGGACTTTTTCCTAATCCCTCCGTTTCTAAAGTAAATAATGTGTCTGTTTCAGGAACCCCTATTGCGGGACAGGTAATTACAGCGTTAAGCGGGACAGCCTCAAGTTGGCAGACACCTGGCACAGGTTCTTCTACGGCAAATAAAGGCACTTATCAATGTGATGTAAGCGTTAATCTTCATGATGTTGTTTATCTTAAAGCATCTGATGGTTATGTCTATTCCGCAGACGCAGATGATATATCAAAACAGCCTGTTATTGGTATAGTATCATTAAAACCAACTGCAACAACTGCTGAAGTGACTTATTCCGGTGAAGTGTCTGGATTTTCCGGATTATCACTATCAAGCACATATTATTTATCGATTACTCCGGGGCAAATATCAACATCAACCCCGATAACAACCGGTTCAATTATTCAACATATAGGGTTTGCTAAATCAAGCACAGTTTTAGTTGTAATGATTGATCGTGATTTCGTCATGTTATAAGTCAATAATTAGGTAATATATTAAGTTGGTTAATTTCGCCTCATATAACCAAGGGGCAATTGGAGATAAAATGGCTAGATTCAAATATATGGGTGAGATGAATAGGAATGCTGTCGTAAGCTATGGCCCAACAAAAACCATAAATGTTCCGCTGAAGAATGGGACGCACCTGGTAATAAATGCAGCCGATCAAACAGCTGGATTTACACTGAACACAGATATTGGTGTTGAAATAACCGATTCAAGAGCGTTAACATGTCTTCGCGCAGATACTAGGTTTCAAGAAATTTAAGTTTAAAGCAGTATAAAGTTTTAGTTTAACAATTTAATTGACAAAAGGATATAATAATGACTTCTTATCGTTCACTTACAATACAATCTGGTGTTGTCAAACAAGTTCAAAATGGTGATACACTCACAGTTGGAGCTGGTGTTGACACGGCTTCAGGCGATTTAACCTTAACCCCGACAGGAACTAACGTAACTGTTGCTTCTGGTAAAGTTCTTTTATCTGGAGGTGGAACCGGAGCCCTTAATTTCGGTACTGCGTCTGGTGTATTTACAACATCAACAGGCACAAACACACTTAGTGGTGACGTTTCTGTTGCGGCAGGTAAAAATATATCTGCAGCATCAGGCGCAGGTAATTTCGATTGGTCACTTTCAACTGGTACATTCAAAACAAGCACTGGGGCGGTCACAGTCGGCGGAGCAGCATCATTTACCGCAGCAGGCACGGCATTAGCGGTAACAAATAATGCAACTATAAGCGGAACCCTTACCACCGGATTAATTGATAATAGCGCCGGCACATTAATAATTGGCGCAAATACAACTGCAACAACAATCGGTAAATCTGGAACAACCACCACAATCGCAGGTGATTTAAGTGTTTCCGGTGCACAAACCGTAGTTGGGACAACAACTTTTGCAAACCCAGTTACATTCGACGGTTATGTTATCGTTGGTGATGGTGTTGGCGGACCAGATTATTTCTCTCTAGATACATCAACTGGTTATTTAGGTTCATCGGCTCGTCCAGATATGCGATGGGCACCAGAAATGGCTCACCAATTCTACGTAGCTGGCTCAACCACTACAAACGCTGCTGGCGGAGCGCTTACAGTAGCTGGTGGTCTTGGCAATGGCACAGCGGCAGGTGGCGTTCTTGCTGTTGCAGGCGGCCAAGGCGGGGCAACTGGGGCTGGCGGAAATCTAACCCTAACAGCTGGTGCAGGTGGTGCAACAAGCGGCAATGGCGGCAATTTAGTTCTAGCGGCAGGCGGCGTTACTTCAGGCACAACCGGTACAATGTCAGTCGGCGCAACAAATACCTCGGCAATCGGTATCGGCGCTAGCGGAATTACAACCACCGTAACCGGCAACCTAACACAAGTAACAGGTGCAGTGAGCTTAAGTGGTAACGCAGCTTCATCACTAACCACATCAGCCGGCGCACTTACATTAACTAGCGCAGCGGCGGCAACATGGTCAACAGCGGCAGGAGTACTTTCAGTAAATGGTTTTGCGGGAATTAACTTACAAAAGGGCGGATCAACTCTACTCGATGTTGGTGTTACTTCAGCCACGGCATTAACAGTATCGGCTGGTACAAACGTTACTGCAGCGTCAGGGTCCACGATATTTAATTTTGGTTCTGCCACTGGTGCATTTACAACCTCAACAGGTACAAACACACTTAGCGGCGATGTTACTGTTGCAGCTGGTAAAAACCTATCTGCAGCAGCTGGGGCGGGCAATCTAGATTGGTCAGCTTCAACTGGTACATTTAGAACCTCATCAGGTGACGGCTACCTAAACGGGAATACAGTGGTTGCAACCGGTAAGACACTGTCAACAACCGGCACAGGCATGATTGATCTCCCTTCTCTATTCAAGATCAATACATCTGCTGTCAGCGCAAATGTTACAGCTACAAACCTAAATACCTTAACAGCTGGGGCGGCTTCTAACGCTGACGCACTGCACACTCACTCAGGGGTAGTAGCAAGTAACCTTTTAATCTCAGGCTTAACCGCAACTGGTTTTGCTGAGGGCGACATTGGTTATGCAAGCGCCAACAACGTGCTTACAAAAGCCATTGCAACATCACTAGCGGCAGCAAGCTTCCTTGGCGTTGCTCCTTCTGGCAATCCAACAACCTCAACATACGTCAGCGGTTCGGCAAATGTTAGGTTTGAAGGGAGCTTAACACTTGCAGCAGGGGATCGTGTTTATATCTCGGCCTCAACAGCTGGATGGGCAACAAACGTAGCTCCATCAACTGCAGGTCAAGTAGTTGCATGTATTGGTATAGTTCTTGATACAACTGGTTATACAACTGCCGGAACAAAGGCCCACGTAGTTCTCTTCCCACAAGCACCAGTAGTTCTATAATAATTAGTAACAATCAGTAAAAAGAAGTGATATATAAAGAGGCGAGACAGAAATGTTTCGTCTCTTTTTTATTTAATACAGGAGCAATACCAAAATGGCAAAGAAAACCAAGAATCACGTTTCAGATGCAGCCTTAACAAAGCCTGACGTAATTGCATTAAATCAAGACCAGGTAGAAAAACTTCGTGAGCTTGAGCAGGCAGTTCTTAAATATAAGCTTCAATTGGCAGATTTAGAAATGAGTATTAGTGATATTGCATTAAAGAAGAATTTGTTAATGGGTACGGTTACATCAGAAACATCAAAAATGATGGAGTATATTAAGGAAGTTGCCAGGACATATGATATCGATCCTGATGGCGACTCCTCTTCTGAGCAATGGCATTTAAACACTTCAAATATGGTGTTTTCGCGCATTAAGTAGGCCCGTCAACATATTTTGTATCTAATTTAATTATATTGTTAATACCGTTAAATTAACATCAATATAGATGTGTATTTTTCTTTGTGGCCGGCTGACATCGTAATAAATAGAAATTCTTAATATATGGCAACCTACAATAATATAGTTGTGTTCAAATCATCAACCGGTACGATGGCAGCATCACAGACGGGAGATACTCAACAAATTGGGCAAAATCTATATTTAACAGGTGTGACCATATCTCTAAAGCTTGACGGCTACATAGTTATGAATATGATGTCTGCCCCTCCCGTTTCTACGGCAGGAACTGGCCGTATATATTTTGATCAAAGCACTCTAAAATTCAAAGTATCAGAAAGTGGCGGGGCATATGCAAATTTAATATCTGCTAATGCGTTTGGTCCGGCCGGAGGCGATTTATCCGGAACATACCCTGGCCCAACAGTCATAAAAGTAAATGGTACGTCTGTTCCAGCATCCCCAGCCGCTAATACAATATTGGTTGCTACATCTGGAACAACAACTACATGGGCTCAGGTTGTTGATGGATATATTTCGGCATCTGCGGCTATTTCTGGAAGCAAAATAAACCCTCTATTTGGCACGCAGACGTTAACGGCCGGAACATCTAACTTAGGCACGTCAACGTCTGCAAGTTCGATTGCAGGGTCATTAACGCTCACTACGAAGACGTTTGCAGGTAGCGGTACAATTGATGCTACAACAAAAGATTTGATTATTTATGCGGACACTTCTGCAGGGGCTATTTCATTAACTTTGCCGGCTCCAACAAGCGGAAGATTTTTGATAATTAAAGATAAAAAGCAAACGTTTAACACAAATAATTTAACTTTAATTAGAAATGGTTCAGAAAAGATTGATGGTTATGCTGGGTCCGTAGTTTACGACAAAGTAAATCATAATTTAATGATTACTAGTGATGGGACAGATTGGTATACAAATGATTCAAATAATTTGCCAAGTGGAACGGCAGGTGGAGATTTAGCTGGAACGTATGCATTTCCAACTGTTAATACAATAACTGGGACTGGCGGGGTAATTCCGGTTTCTGCAAATACTATAAGGTGGGCAGTAAATTCGTCGCCCTCTATACTTCAAGTTAATCAAACTGCGGCATCAACGAATGGGCAACCATTAACAATTCAGGCTCAAAATGCAACGGGGGCAACTTCAACAGGCGGAAATTTAATTATTACAGCTGACGTTGGGACTGTATTAAACAACGAAGTTGATGTTCAAACTGGTTCAACTCTTGCATTTCGACAAGGCCCCAATATTAGTTTTTTCTCCCAAGTTTTATCAAGCGGAGGCAGATCAGGATCAACTACAACCGCTTATTTATGTTCCGGTATAGAAAATACTATAGGTATGTCTGAAACTGCCGATTCTTTATTTGGATATTATTATAGTCCTGGTGGATCGGCCGGGTCTTATTTTGGATGGTGGTTATTTCAAGGTTTCGGATCATCTTTACATTCAATATATGGGATATCTGCTGGTAGAGCCTCAACTTCCACTGGCCTAGCAAAGCTGGGCCCAGGTTTGTTTTGGATAGCAAGAGGATATCATTTCGGAGGTAATTTTGTTGGATTAAGTATAAAGAACCACCATTATCCAAGCGCAACAGCAGCAAATTCGGATTATCACATTAGAGGTTTATATAAAATTACGGGAGATAGGGTGACGCTCACTGACAACGGGCTTTCCGGCGCCAATAGACATTTTGAGAAAACGGTGGTTGCAGATGGATATGACGGTGTATTATGGGCATCCTCTACCCAATACGTAACTGGAGGGATATATGGTAATGCACAAGGAGTGCAAACAACCCTTGCTACAGGAATTATTCCAACCACAAATAATTCAGGAAGAAAGTTTTTTCAAGCACAAACTACGGCAAATTCTGGTACAGTTCAGCCAAATTGGGATGGATATCAAACATTGGGAGCCACATTAGTTGACGGGGGGGTGACGTGGGAAAATACTGGATCTGCATGTACTTATGCCCATATGAACAAAATACAAGGGAATATCAAAAATGGTACAACTTCCGGAACAATTGCGTGGGCCCTATCTGATGAGTTTATAGTTGCTACAAATATTACTGCCAGTAATGCCATTTCATTTTTTGCATGCAATGGCCCGGATTATCAAAATTATCATACTATAAAAGATGGTTATGGTATTTTTTCACACGGCGTAGGACTGGCAATTAATAGCGCAGCCACACCAAATGTACCCATGGATGGAGATGGATATACTTATAATTTTAGGCACGATTATGGTTCAATATCCATTCAGCATACAGGTAATAGTAAATGGCTTATTGTTAATGATGCCAAAATATATGGAATATCAAGTAGTTCTAATGATTTTGCATCAACTGGCAGCAGGTTAGATTTAGCTTCACAAGAAATAGTATTAGGGTCTAGCACTACATATCCTGTTAGAACATTTTCAACATCAGTTCAAACATCTGGTGCCACATTTACCACTATTGCTAGCTATACAATTCCAACAAATTCAATAGCGGATTGGCAAATAACAATAACCGGATGGAATGTAAATGGCGGGACTCCAAACGGTGATTATTTCAGATGCAATTTATCATTTCAATCGTATAGGCTATCGGGTACTCCAACATTAAACCCTGCTTCTCCATCGGCAATAAACACTATTACAAATGGGGGAGGATCCTCATATACTGTTCAGGTAATATTAACAACCAATTTAATGTCAATACAAGTTAAAGGAGTTGCCGCCACGTCTGTAAATTGGGCTTGTATTGGACAATATCAAAAGGCTTCCTGATAACATATAATCTATTGATATATATTGTTTTGCAGGTTTATTACTTTTGAACCTCATCGCATAAAATAACATTTAATATAAATGCGTTAAATAAAGCGGCTTAACGCTATGAAAAATTAAGATAACGAGTTCACATGGCAACCACCTGGATAAATAAAATAATTGTGTTTAATGAGGCTGCCGGGACTCATACAGTTGCGCATGCCGATGACACTCAGCAAATAGGCCAAAATTTATATTTAACCGGAACTAGCACAACGGCTACATTAGATGGTTATTTTATAATAAATGGAATAACTGTCCCTGCTTTAGCGCCAGCATCATCTGGACGTATTTATTTTGATAGCACGGGTAATGTATTTAAAGCATCAGAAAATGGCGGCGTATATTTTAATTTAATTGGAGCTAGTGGTCCGGCCGGAGGAGATCTTTCTGGTACATACCCTAATCCAACCGTTGCTAAAATAAATGGAGTCTCTGTTCCGGCAACTCCATCTGCAAATCAAATATTATTCGCCACTTCTGGTACGGTTGCAACATGGGGTCAAATAACAGATGGCAACGTATCCGTAACCGCTGCAATTTCTGGAAGCAAAATATCGCCTAATTTTGGAACGCAAACATTAACTGCTGGTGGATCTGCATTTGGAACTACTACAACAGTTAGTTCAATTGTGGGGTCATTAAAATTTACAACGAAAACATTTTCAGGTCCTTCTGATGGTTATATAGATACTGGTACAAAAGATTTAATTATTTATGCTGATACATCTGGCTCGGCTTTTCGATTAATATTGCCGATTCCAACAAATGGCCGAACAATAATAGTAAAAGATAAAAAACAGTCATTTGCCGCTAATAACTTAACATTAACAAGAAATAGTGCCGAAAAGATTGATGGATATGCCGGGAACTTAGTTTTAAGTATTAATAATAAAAATTTAGTTATTACCAGCGACGGAACTGATTGGTATACAAATAATTCCGGTTATAAGTTTACTGATGTTATGGGTGGAACAGACTTAACTGGCTCATTTGCAACTCCAACAATTATAAATCTATCTGGTAATGCCAGCGGAATTGTAACTCATCGCACAAATAATCTTCAGTTTAATATTGGGGTTGTTGCACCTACAATAACACAGGGGGATAATACAGCTGCATCTGCAACTGCTCAAAATTTAATAATTAAGAGCCAAAGGACGGTAAATGTAGGTACTACTGGCGGAAATTTTTCATTAAAATCCGGCACTGGGACTTCCGGCGCAGGATCAGTATTATTTCAAATTAACGGAATTACTAAATTTCAAAACTCTACCGCTTTTTGTTCCTCGTCTTCGGCACATACCGGTGGATTTAACATATATTCTTTTTTACAATCCGACGCTAACGGTTTATGGGGTATGCAAAATGATGATGATGGAGGTGGCTCCAATTATTTTTCTCATAGATATTCTCCATCCCCTGCAACATCAACTGACAGATTTGGTTATTACGGATATTTTACATTCCAATATACACCAAATACAACTGATAAAATAGCTTATGCAGTTGCAGCAGGCAGAGCTTTTGAAGGGTCTTGTGCCTTTTGGCTTCCTAGAGGATATTTATTTGGCGTAGGCACAGGAAAACACTATGTATTTCCCGGCCGCAATGTAGCCCAATATTCTAAAATAAAAAAAGGATATAGAACAATAGGTGATCGTGTAACAATATCAGATCTTGCTACGGCAAATGGATATTATGAGAAAATAGTTACAGCTGATGGCTATGACGGGTCGGAATGGCAAGCAAGCGCATCCGAATATTTGGAAGCATCTACTGGTAATTTTGCATTTGTAATTTTACCAATAATAAATAATTCTAGCAATCACGCTTTTCAAGTATTATCAAACCCAACAAGCGGGCTTAGTGGGGCTGTACGTCCAAACTGGGACGGATATCAAACATTAGGAAATACGCTTGTTGATGGTTATGTTACTTGGCAAAATGTTGGAACTGCATGTACATACACTAAAGCAAATAAAATACAGGGCAATATAACGTCAGTAACTACCACATATACCGTTCTCAGTTCTGATGAGATTGTAAATATAACAAATATTACGGCCCCATTTACTATTTCGTTACCATCATCTCCAATATTAGGCCAAACACATACAATAAAAGATGGCTATGGAGGATGTTTCACAAATAATATTACTATAGACGGTTATCTTAGTGGTGCCGGTAAAACAATTGATGGTGTTAATACAATTTTAATGAATCAAGATTGGAGTTCCATTACTGTTTATTATAACGGAACACAATGGAATGTTATTAAAGACGCAAAAACTCATGGTATTACGGCTTCCACTAATGATTTTTCTGCCACTGGAACTCGTTTAGATATTGTACCAAAAGAATTAGTTCTTGGTGCAAATACATTAGTCCCGCTTCGAAATTTTGTAAGTTCGGCACAGACAACTAGCGCATCTTTCGTGACAATTGCAAGCTATACTATTCCAACAAATTCATTGGCCGATTGGTCATTTACGGTTTTGGGATGGAACGTAACCGGTGGAACTCCTGATGGTTATTATTACAGAGCAGATTTCGTTTTTAAATCTTCACGATTAACTGGAGCGCCAACATTAACACCATCATCACCAACAGCAACAAACGTTGTATCTAATGGCGGAGGATCGGCGTATAGTGCCCAAGTAATATTATCAACAAATTTAATGTCAGTACAAGTAAGTGGCGCCGCTGCAAAAACTATAAATTGGTCGTGTATTGGCAAATATCAAAAAGTTTCGTAAATTATCCGATATATCCTGTTTAGGAGCACAGGCTTGCATAAAATAACATTTAATATAAATCAATAAAAGCTTTTGAATTGATATAACGAGACTACATGGCAAATACTTGGGTAAATAATATAGTCGTTCTTGGATCATCCGGAGCATTTACGGTTCCTCGCAACAACGATACTATCCAAATAGGACAAAACTTATATGTGGTAGGATCCGATAAAACAATAAAATTAGACGGGTTTCTTACCATTAATGCTAGATCGGCCCCTCCAGTATCATTATCTAATACTGGAACGATATATTTTGATACTGGAACAAATAGACTTTTAGCATCTGAAAGCGGGGCTACATTCGCAAACATAATTGGTGCGTCTGGAGCGGCATCAGGAGATCTTTCTGGTACATATTCTACCCCAACGGTAAGTAAAATTAATTCTACCTCTGTTGCGGCTTCTCCCTCTGCAAATCAAGCTTTGGCAGCCACATCATCAACAACATCGGCATGGTCTCAAATAACCGATGGATATGTATTATCTTCCACTGTAATTGCTGGCAGTAAAATAAATCCTGCTTTTAGCCCCCAATCATTAACCGCAGGAACATTTGCCTTAGGGCTTACATCATCCGCTAATTCTATAGATGGTTATGTAAATCTAAATACAAAAACATTTACTACTACTGGCACAATTGATACAACAACAAAAGATTTAATAGTTTATGCCGATACTACTACAGTTGGATTTACGCTTACATTGCCGGCGCCTGTTAATGGTAGAATTATTATTATAAAAGATAAAAAACAATTATTTTCAACTAAAAATTTAACAATTGCAAGAGCCGGTGCTGAAAAAATTGATGGCGTTGCGGCGTCATTGGTATTAAGTAAAAATAATAAAACTTTAATTATTACAAGTGACGGAACTGATTGGTATACTAACGATTATACATCATCGCTTGCCGGTGCTGGAGGCGGCGATTTAGGCGGCACTTATCCAAATCCTACTGTTGTTGGATTAACTGGCACGGGTAATATAGTTACTACTAGTGCCGCAACAATACGTTTTAATAATAATGTTGTGGCACCTACGATTAATCAGATTGATCGTAATGTCGGCGATGCAGTTTCAAATGGACCTACTTTTATTATTCAAGCACAAAATGCTACCGGCACCACCTCAGTTGGCGGCAATTTAATATTAAAATCTGGTACCGGAACATCGACTCATGGCAATATACAGCTGAAGCATGTTGGGTTTAACGGCACTACAATTACTCAAAACACCGTGTTTGCTTCTGTAACAAGCTCAACCTCAGCTCCAGGAGTGTTGTTATATGGCTATTTGAAATATAATGTTAATAGCGCTTGGGCACTAGCTACATCGCACGATTCATTTGCCAATTCATTGACATATTTTCCAGTTGGCGATACAAATGCCCCTGGTTGGTGGACATCTATATATGCAGATTCATTTTCTTATTGCGCTTACGCTGTTTCCGGTGCACAAGCTGTAGAAGGAGCGGGGATTATGTGGTATCCGAGAGGATATGGAATGACAATAGTAAATAATGGCACACAATATGCCCCATATACTTTTCCGAATCTAATTTCTGCAAAATCAAGCCAAATTAGAAGCGGATATCGTTTTACAGCAGATAGGGTAACATTAGCAAATACCGCGGCTCCAAATGCATATTATGAAAAAGTAATAACATCTGATGGTTATGATGGAAATGCATGGGTCGCAACTACAACATATATTGGCGCAAATCCGGCAGCTGGTTTTGCAGATACAATTATTCCAACATCAAATAATGCCGGTTCTAGAGCTTTCGAATGTCTGGTTGGAGGAACAACGGGCAGCTCTCAACCAAATTGGGACGGATACCAAACTACCGGAAATACTCTTGTTGATGGAACCGTGACGTGGAAAAATGTAGGTGCTTCTGCTACCTATAACATGATGAATAAAATACAGGGTAATACAACGCCAATAACAACGACATATACAGTATTATCGACTGATGAATTAGTTCTTATTACAAATATAACTGCACCATTTACTATATCATTACCAACAAATCCAACCGCTAAAGATTATTATACAATTAAAGACGGATATGGGTGCTCAACAAATAATATTACTATAGATGGTTATCAGGGTGGTACCGGTAAATTAATTGATGGGGCCAATACAATTTTATTTAATCAAGATTTTAGCGCGGTCACAGTTTATTATAATGGCACACAATGGAATGTCACGAGTCAAGTAAAAACAGAGGGACTTACTTCTGCAGACAATGATTTCGCTTCAGGAACTCGCCTAGATGCTGTTCCATCTGAAATAGTTTTAGCATCAACATCATCACTCACATCTGTTCCATTTAGACAATTTACTACTTATGCTCAAACAACAAGCGCAACATATGTGACAATTGCTAGCTATACAATTCCAACAAACTCTATGGCTGATTGGAATTTAAGTCTCGCCGGTTGGAACGTAAATGGCGGCACTCCTAATGGTGATGGATATAGGGCCGATATAAAATTTCAATCTTCACGATTAACTGGGGCACCTACATTATATCCTGCATCTCCATTGGGTACAAATGTAAGTTCAAGTGGAGGCGGCTCAGCATATAGCACGCGAATTACATTATCAACAAATTTAATGTTAGTTGAAGTTAGTGGCGCGGCAGCAACGACAGTAAATTGGTCGTGTATTGGTAAATGCATAATCATTGGCAATACCGTGGCGGTTGCGACAGTATCTTCAGTGTCATCAGCGGGAACGTCTACACAGTGGGATAATGCTCAAACACTAACAATAACTGGTACTAATTTTGTTTCAGGGTCTATTGTATCAATTGGTGGATCCGCAATGTCAACAACATTTGTATCATCAACCAGCCTTACATGTACAGCTACAGCGACAGTGTATCAAACAAGCGGCACTAAATCAATCACCGTGGACGCATCATCGGCATATACGGGATATTCGGTTACTGCATGGACTATAACTGATCTTCCAGGGATTACGGGGCGTTGGCGAGCTGATCTTGGCATCACTTTAACAAGCGGAAAAGTCTCTGACTGGGCTAATCAAGGCTCTGGTGGTGGATCTGTAACAGACGGCGGATTTTCTACAAGGCGTCCTACCCCAACAACACGGAATGGTAAGGACGTATTGCAGTTTCACCTTAATTTCTTAATTGGCGGAGTTGTGTGGTCAAGCATTATCTCGGCAGCTACGTATTACGCATTTGTCACATTAGAATCTACCGATACCACTACCACTACAGGCGCCTCATTTTCAAATCCAGCAGTAATGGGATCTTCGTATGTTTCATGGGAAATTACAAAAGATGTGGTACGAACTGTCAATTATGATGGTACTACAGATACATCTCCTAACGTTACATTTACGCCAAACGCTCGACATCTAGTTGCATATCAGCATACTGGTGGCAATGTGGCATGTGGATTAGATGGGTCTACGCCTACTACAACGGCCAGCGGAGATACGGCGAACAGAACAGAAGCTGCGCGTATAGGGTGTAATTACAATAATGGATTCTTTTTTGATGGATATATTAGAGAGATTGTAATATCCACAAGCTCTATTACTGCCAACGAAATAACGCGTGTAACTAATTACATGACTGCAGATTTCGTAACGTAAAGCACAATTAATTCAATTGACAGCACTACTAACATTTTAGCATATATAATGTAATTTCATAATATTTTTTTAAGGCCCAGCAAATATGGCAAAATATCCTGCCCAGCTTGATACTACAATATCCCTTCCAACAGTTAATGATAATTCTACTGCGATAAAGGGAATTACAGTAAATAGACTCAGGGATGCAATTTTAGCTATTGAAACAGAGCTTGGGATTAAGCCCTCTGGAACATATGGAAATGTTAGATCAAGAATAGATAATTTAGAGATTTTTGCTAATACAACTGGCAATGTAGTTTTCTCTCATGATTTATCTGGAACATCATCAAATCAAACGGTAGTTGGGCTACGTGGGAATCCAATTTCAGTTACTCCTCCAGCAATTGGACAATCAATAATTTGGAACGGAACTAACTGGGCGCCAAGCACTAATTTTATTGATCAAAATATTATAACTACAGGATCTATTCTTGGAGGTTTTACCAGTTTTTCTTCTGTCGATACCACACTATTTACATTAACAGGAAAAATGGTAGTAGATAGTATTCCTACAACATCATTTACTTCTGATTTAAATCAAGGTATAATTTATTTTGATTCAGTTGCCCATAAGTTCAGGGTATCTGAAAACGGCGGGGCTTATGTCGATTTAGTTACAACGGCGCCAGGTGGAGGCCCTTCTGGAACGGCGGGTGGCGATTTAGGCGGCAGCTACCCCAACCCAGATGTCATTAAACTGCGTGGTAAATCAATATCGGCCGCTGCCCCATCCGCAGGCCAAACGCTAATCTGGGACGGTTATGCGTGGACTCCAAATACAAATTTCATGTTCCAAAATATTGCCACTTCTGGAAATATAATATCTAATTCTTCATTTACGACAATGTTAGATGCTTCATTAATATTATTATCTGGAAAATTGGTAATGGACGGTATTACGGCACCAATTATTTCTGACCCAAATGAAGGTATAATTTATTTTGATCAAGCCACAAATCATTTCTTGGCATCTGAAAATGGCGGAGCATACGGGGCAATTGGCGCTGGCGGTAATTACGGATCAACAAACATAACAACAACCGGATCATCGTCTGCAAACTCTTTAATATCTAATGGTACCATAGTTGTTAATGAGATATCTACGCCAGCTGTTTCCGCTATAAATCAAGGTATTATTTATTTTGATAATATTGCAAATAAATTTAAAGTGTCTGAAAATAGCGGGGCATATATAGATTTAGTTGCGGCGGTTGGTGCTGCCGGTGGAGATTTAACCGGATCATATCCAAATCCAACTGTAGTTAAATTACGAGGTCGCGATATAGCTACTGATACCCCTACAGTTGATCAGTTTTTAGGATATACTGGTTCAGCATGGAAGCCTTTAAATATAAATTCTGATCAAATTGCGCAGACATTAGTGTTTTCAGTGATACCAGATGAGAGTTTAGTTGAAGTTGGGGTTATATTAAACCGGCCAATATTTACCGGCATATATAATCAAAACATTTCTGCATCTCAGTTATCTGATAGCGTTGGAGGTACTCCTGTAGATGTAAAAGCAGGATATACAGTATTAAGTTCGCCTGTGTTTCCGGCATCAGCTCCATTTACTAATAGATTTTATATGGACGAATCCTACACATATAGTACTTATGGATCTAGTGTAACATTTTCATTAACATCTACAGCCGTTTCAACAATAGCCATTCCAAGTCCAGCTACAAAGGTAACAGCTACAACTGTAACATGGGCACAAAAAATGTTTTATGGTATTGGGGCAGCCGGCGGTAATTCAGAGGCATTTATTGAGGCGCTTTCAAACAGCTTTCTTACCACATCACGAACAACTCATTTCGAGGTTAATCCAGGCGTCTCTCAATATATTTATGTTGCTTTCAGGTCTGCTTATGGCCCGGCCACTTTCTTTGTTGATGGCTTTGAGGGTGGATTTGCATTAGTATCAAGCACTATTTCAGTGACTAATCAATATGGATTTACTGAAAACTACACTCTTTATGTAAGTGATAACGATAATTTAGGTTTATCGCACGTTTCAGTCTTTTAATGTTATCTAAACTAAAAAACAACTAACAAAATGACATTTAATCATGCCGACTAATGTAATATCTATAATTAAGCCTAAGAATAATGGGACTTTTCCGACCCATGAAGATACAGATGGATACGGCGGATTTCAAGTTAGAAATGACGCAACAGACAGAAACTCTATACCGTCCGGTCGTAGAAAACAAGGGATGTTGGTATATCTTAATTCTGACGGTTATTTCTATCAATTAGCAGCAGATTTAAATACATGGAATCTGGCTAATTTTGGAGTTTCTGGCGGTGGGCCTACAATACCAAATACAAGATCAATTACCGGGGCAACGACTATAGTAAATGCTTCTGATGATATGATTTTTATTACAACAATATCAGCTCCATTTACAATAACACTTCCTGCGACCCCAACTGCCGGACATGTATTTACAATAAAAGACGCATCTGGAACGGCTTCTTTAAATGCTGTTACACTAGCGGGTAATGGGCATACGATAGACGGATCTTCAACATTCCCAATAAACCAAAATTATGAATCTATTAATATTGTTTATAACGGAACTAGTTGGAGCATTATCTAAACCTATTATTTTTACAAGCATAGCACGTCATATTACCATCTTTATCCGGGGATGCTTGGCTCAAAAACTCATTGCACCTGCTGCAGAATGCCCCGTCCATAACATATTCAATGGAGGCGATATTCTCGTTGGTTATATATGCAATCTCTTCATCTAAGAATTTTTTATTAATTCCAAGTCTAGTTATTTTTGAACAATCAACAGTTAATGTATTATTAAGCATTATATAATGTGGAATATAGACGTGATATCCAACTTTATCAAGAGCTACGATTTCAAATGTTTTTTTGAAATCAAAATCGCTTGCGTATGTGCTTATTATTGAACTATTTTTAATTTTGCATACAACTCGATCACCGGGCTTTAATATGCTCATAAATTAATGTGAATATATTAAAAGCTTTGCATGTAAATAGATACGCTGACTCCATCATTAATCATTACATCGTCTAATTTTGCATTAATCTCTGGCATTTGATCAACTAAGAATTGTGATACGTGAATTGATGCCTTTTCTTGTTTAGCTAATTGATGCACGCGTTTTAGACAACTATCAAGAGCATCTGAATTTAAGGTGCCACTCTCATCTTGACATAGCATTGTAATTACCCAGGTATCACTCTGAACAGCTGTAATGCTAATTGATCCCAGCTTAAAATTTTCACGAGAGGCGAACCACCCTTTTGATTCTGCTTTAATTTTCGGCCATTTACGATCTAATACTTTCATCAGATCTCCACTAGGCTTTCCGCTCATACTTAGATAATTTAATATAAACCTTAGTCCTGCCACTTGTGGAAGCAGGATTGTTCCGTTTATTTCCTTTTTCTTGCCCTTTTGAGAAAATCGATCATTTTGGTTAGTTGTCATATTATATTTACCTTTATATTAATTTTATTAGCACGGAGTGGCATTTCAATTTATATATATCAAGTGATTGTGGGCCGCCAACGCTTAACATAAGATTTGCACATAATATCAAAAGCAGAATCGCCAAAATCATTTAATGCAAGATTAACTATTAAACATACAATCCTTATATTATTTTTAGTATATCCGGCATTACAATTTATACGATCTATTGATGGCGCAAAAGCCCTTTTCGTATTACCAAATTTAGTTAAATTAAAATATATGCCAGTTAAAGCGCATTTGCCATTTTGTTCATTGTATAAGTCTATTAAAAATGGTAAGTCTATATCACAATCAATTTTTAATTTTTTAGAACGACTGTTTGCATTTTTTCTGAGAACCCCAAGAAACTTTACATAACATTTTTCAATTGGTATTGCATCAAACATAGCTTCCGTTTTCTTATATCTTTTTGTATTATTTTCGCTATGCCTCTTAAGATGTGAAATATATTCTGACTGATTTGGATTATTTTTTAATTTTATGATTTTATTACGACTTGCATTGCTTTTACATATCTTGCAGCGCGGTGAAAATTTGTCAAACTCAACTTCCAATTTAAAAATATGACAATTTGTACATGTCCTATCTCCAGAATACCTTTGTTTATAGCTGTATTTTTCACAAGATCGGCAAACGTTTCTATTTTCTCTAAAATTTTTTGTTATTTTAACTGAAGTACATACGGTGCATTGCTTACTATTAGTTATAATCATAGCTCATCTAAATATTCGTGTAAAAACTTAACTTCTTTTTTATAATGTATTTTTATTTTATTTGGGACTATATTCTGTTTCTTCGTTCCATATACACCAATACCGGTTTTACATCGCTTACTTATATAGGTACCAAGTAAACATTCAATATCATTAAAGTCCGGCATTATCAAAGAATATTTACGATTATAAAATGCATCTGCCAAAAAACTATCATGACCCTGACATAAGAATAAATTACTATTTGTTAGATTACAAATATATTCTAATTCATTATCCAGATTTTTCATCACTAATTTATCATATTTTTCTTCATCAAAATTAGAAAATAACACAGGGTCATTGAATTTATTTAGAAAAATATGAGGTTTACGATCTTCGGTCAACGTTGCGCCCACTATTTCGTGGTTGCATGGTTTTGATTTATCTCCAATTAAATAATACGGCCTAACCCATTCATATCCAGAGTTTAATTTTGGTGTGTTTTCTGCGTCCATAAAATGAGAGTATACAAATTTTCTATCTGCCGTATTAAGCGCATCATTCAAAGTAATATATACAGTACAATCATAATTGAATAATATGGAAAAATTATATCTTAAACACAAATAATGCTTATCTACTCTGTCCATTCCATGAAAAAGCATCTTTGGATTTACTTGCCAAATTTTAATGTTTAATTCTTTTGCAATATATGATGTATACGGCTCTAAATCACTAATAATAAGATCTGGCTTAAATTGCTTTACCTGATTATAATATACAGCAAGGTTATCACTATCAAACCTATATTTTAAACTGGCTACATCTTTAATGCTATCTAAAGTCCAATCAACAATATCCAGAATGCCAGATTTTTTATAAGCAGCAACTTTTACATTATATTTCCCATCTATACAACGTAAAAATCTCATCATTCTTATTTTGGCGCTATAAGAATCTGATGCTGCGTACAATATCTTTAACATTATTTATCAATCAATCTTATCAGCGTCAAATGTAGACCCGTACAGTTTGACTGTTTTTTTAGATTTATCAATTAATGACCGATATATTTCAACTTGTTTATCAAATAATTTTATTGTCGCCTGAACGTCTGATGCCGCCGTATGTTTCTTTTCATTTTTGATGCCGTATTTTTTTGCCAATCCAGATAAGCTATATCCTTCAGACATCGTTCCTTTGCAGTAATCCATAAAAAATTCAATACATGCGGTATCGACACAATATTTTTCAGATAAAGGGAATGTTTCATATGAATTACATTTTTTCCATAATTCTTGTAACATTGATTTGTCAAACGGAGCATTATGTCCAATTATAATTCTATGTGTTGGAGGAGAGTCATCAGTATTGAGCCAATTTTCAATTTCTATGATAACCTTTTCTGGTGGTAAAAAGGTTTCATTGCCATGTTTTGTTAGGCCCTTAATATCATCTATGTTGTAGCCATTTATTCGAAGAGCACCAGCATCAATTGTTTCAAAATTAGTTGGTCGTAAAAACCATGTTCCCTGTGACCCATCAGATAAACGACAAATCGATATTTCAATTGGTGAGTGCTCTGTAGGAACTAAGCCGGTTGTTTCAGTATCAACGCAGTAAAGTTGAAAATTTAACATAAATTAATCTCCTAATATGGAAGGGTAGAGAAATATTAATCTAATTATTAATAATATAAATGTCAACTAGTGGCGAATTATTTTTTAATTACAGCACTTATATTGAGTTATGTTTAATTTCTCGTTTTAAGGCCGCAAATGTAGTTAGGTTCCCAGACTTGCATTGTTTTATCAAAAAGTTAACGCCCTGTACAGTTCGCAAAAACATGCGTTCTTTGTTCGATAGTTTAGCTCCCTCGATAGTAAAAACAATCTTCGCATCTTCCATAATACGCCATCGCTCAATTTTATTTGCTGTAAGAATATGTTTTACCCTAATAACCTTATTGGCAACGTCATCCTCCTCATGATAAAGGTCATATTCATATTTACTAAGAATATGCTTCGTGCCAGGCTGTTCTTTTGTTTCTTGATCTCCGTATGAAAACTTATTATTAGCCACCATAGTATTCGCCCTCTATTTACAAATTGCGTCTCCGGCAGCAACACCCATAATTGCGGCGGACAATAACCCATTAATTCCTGCAGTTTCACCAGCTGTATACATTCCCTCAATTTCAGTTTCCAAATTTTTGCCTATATTTATTGTAGGGGTAAACGGATGAATTGTTGGGATGTAATAATAGGCTTTTGTTATTAACTCCGGAATAATATTAGACATATCTTTTATTGAATCGACCAGCCAATCATATTCATGCAGTACCGATATTTGACTTTTCTTTGATAATATTGTTGAAACCTTTTCTTTTGAAATTCGATCATTAGATAATAGATATGTTAATTTTCCAAGCCTATCAGTTTGCTCTGATCCCTTATTAGGATAATATCGACTGCCTATTATAGAGAACGCAACCTTATCACTATTCCATCTATTTTCATTAGATCTTAATGTTGTTATTGCCAAGTCAACATGGTCTTCGTGAATTATAGTCCCATTCCATGTCATAGGCCCGATTGTTAATTCATCGCCCTTTGTTATTGTGCAGTTTGAATGATTATATTCTTTCATATGACCAACGTTCATTTCAACCATAACTCCGAATTTGGCATAATCATTATTCTCTATAATATCAAATTTTTGAAATATTTCTTTTGCCCAACGCCACCCTGATCTTCCAACTGCCATTAACAATCTTTTACATCTATATTCTTCTGTTGCAGATTTAACCACAAACATACCTTTTTGTTTTGATATATCTATAATCTCAGTATCAAAACAATATTTAGTATTTCCGGCACTTTCAATTTCATTTGATAATAATCGAGACAGGGCGTGAATATCTTTTGGATACATTTGCATATAGTCATTTAATGTTAAATTGAAACCATATTTCTTAATTTTCTTTTCGACTGATACTTGTGGTTTCCTGTCCTTTATTACTTTGAATTCGTTTATGTTAGATAAATAATCTTCTACCCATTTGAATGATGAGTTAGCTTTGCGGTTTGTTATTAATGAGGCTACTTTAGAAATATCATTCATATATAATTTGCCATCGCTATTTGGTAGGACTCCAAGATACCCGATAAGGAATTGTCTCCGTTTCTGTGGCGCCCTACCAATATCAAATATAATCGTTTTTAGATTCTTATTTTCTCTTGCTATTTTTAGATTGGCGAATGTACCGGCTAATCCAGATCCTATTATCGCGATATCATATGTATTCTGCATTATTTAATATGTCTCCAAGTTGCTCCACTAATCACATGGCCAATTCCTCTTCTGCTGACCCCATACAATTTACTTATTTCTTCTTGTGTATATTCTCCGGAAGCATACATTTCTCTAATCTTTATAACACCTTCTGTTTTAAGCTTTGCGCTTTTGCTATTTTCACCGCGTATTAATTCTTTAGTTTCTTCCGTATGTTTCCTGCCAAAGAAACTATTTTCCTTACCCATTCGCTTACCTTTTTGCCCAAGAGATATGTTTTTCCTGTGTTCCTCAGTGAATCGCATGCCTGTTCTTGCTTCGCTAAGTTTTTTTTTGTGTTCTTCTGACAGTGGTATTCCAATTTTTATTTTGGACATATTTCTAAGCTGCTCAGTTGTCCTTTTTAATTGTTCTGGTGATAATTTTTTACCCATATGCTTATCGCTAATTCGTTTTTTTGTTTCTTCTGTATGTGTATATCCTTCAATAGAATCTCCGCCATTGGTTAGATTATACCCCGCTTTACTTTTTGAATTAAAAAATTTTATCCAGTAAATTTCTGCATTATCACAATCATTTTTATTATTTAATATTTGAATTATAGAAAATACAAAATTTTCTAATCCATATTTTCTCATTGCTTTATGAATATATTGGCAATTTATATTATTATCTTTGGCGTTAGATATATGGGATAACCAACGACGTTTAATATCCTTAGTCATTCCGACATAGACTTTATTATTTTTAATATTATGAATTAAATAAACGTAATATTGTGCCGATGAAATATTTTCCATTCAGCAGATAATATATCAGTCTAAATTAATAATTTCAGCAAACTTCGATGATTTTGTCTATCATATCAAAAACAGGATCTTCATATGGTCTTTTGCCATTTTTTATAAGCTCTACTCCGGCTGCGAACTCTTTATCAAGCCCGTTAAATATCCAAGTAAAGTAATATGCCGGTCCCTTAAAATATTGCAGACATTCATGAGCGCCATTATCTATATCAAATTTGAACTGTTTTTTATTTGACAGTTTCCAATAACTGTATAAAGAAACTAAATATGCTCGCTTTTCAAAATACATTCTAAAATAAGCAGGAATAGGCAAGGCGCAAAGAATGATAATTGGCAAAAATATCATCCAAGACACAAATAACATAGGTAATAATAAAATAGATAATATTTGTGGAAATAGATATAAAAACGAAAAAGCTATGCCTGTATATTTCTTGGCATCATAAACATGTATTAATTCATGCAAAAAAATAACTAAAGAACTAACCGGTCTAACAGTTTCAAATTTCTTGGATGGGAAATAAATTGTTTCGCCAATTGTTGTTGTAAATTGTGTCATGAAAGAAGGGTTAAAAAACATTAATTTGCCCATTATTTTCATTAATGTAGATTCGTCTTTATATCTAAGTTTAAGGCCCGGAAAAAATTCATGAGCTTTATCTAAAATTTCTTGGGATATCATGAGGGCTCCTTATTTGCCGGACTAATAAATGACTTTGTCCCGATTTAGTTATTTGAAATTAATAGTATTTTTAAATCGCTTATTATGTATTTTCATCAAAATCAATAAAGTCAATATTTAGCTTTATTAATCTTCCCATTTAATAATTAAATTATATCCTGCGTTTATTATTAACTTTTCACGCGCCAATGTTTTATTATGTAATTCTTTATACGTTGTTTTTGTCATTGGATTAATATCATTTGGATTAAAGCTTTTTGGACAACCATGCCAAAACTTACCATGAAACTCATAAACTGTATTTATTTCTGGAACATAAGCATCAGCCTTTATATATTTTTTACCAATCTTTATTTTTGCTTGTCTATATTTTTGATCTATATTTAATGAGTCAAGCCATATAGTTTCTGGTTTAGAAATAATATGGGTGCATTTTGGACAACCTTGACCTTTCAGATGATGATTTGGAGTTTGTTCAAAATCACCATGAATAAGGCACGTTATCGTTACCTTGGTTTTGTTATTTATATAAATAATTTTTCCGTAACTACATTTATTTAATGGATGAACAGCGTTTGCTTTTTGTATGAAGATGTTTGCTTTAACTGCTTCCATTACTTTGAAACATCTGAAATCATTTTTTTGAATTCGTCAGCTGTCATTTCGGCAGAGTTTACTATTTTTTTAGATTGGTTTATGTGATCTTTAGCTGAAATAATAATTAAAATTTTACCGGCCTCATCAGACTTCCTTGCTTCTACATAACTTCCATCTTCAAAATCAATTCTCATTTTATCTTTCTGAATAAAACAACAATATATTCTTCATTGTTTTTAACTTTAATAACGCTAGATTCAATGTATCCATTATACATTAATTGATTTTTTAAAAGGAAAGATATTCCATCATACAAACTATTACATTTGTCAGTTTTTGAATTGCCATCTGGTGCTACAAAAATTGAAAAATATTGTTCTTGCATTTTATTTCTTTAAGCTAGATTTAATTGGTGCATCAACAATTTTTTCTTCTTCCAAACCAATTTCATGCATAAAATCATCAGACATAATTATTTCAAATATTTTTCTATCTATTTTTGGAATTAGGGCCATAGCTTTATATGCAAACGCTTTTGGAACGATTAAAGAATCAATCGTTAGTGCCATATATTTACGAATAATTATAAGATTATTTATTCTTTCGAAATCCATATTAACCCTTTACAAGTCCGCCGCGAATAAAACTACCATCTTCATTCAAAAGATCTACCGATGGACTTAGACCGTATTTCATAAAAAGCTGAAGAACTACGTATTTATAAGATACTTCTGCAGATTCGTGCTGCGCTAATGCTTTTTCTGCTGTAACTAAAGCCAGCTTCTTATTTGATTTTGCAAGTTCTAAGGCAAAACGATCATCATCTGAAATATGTTCAGTTTGCATCTTGGTTGGCATGGTGGCATCGGTATCTAATACTTGTTGTGTCATATAATTTCTCCTGTTTAACGTTGCATTGAGTTATATATCATTGAAAAGAAAGCCATACATGTAAAATGAAAAATAAAAAAATATTAGACCAAGAAAAACAATACAAAAAAGAGTACTACGAAGCGAACAAAGTAATGATTTCTGAAAAGAACAAAAGGTATTATGAGGAAAATAAAGAAGATATCATTAAACTAAATAAGCAATATCGCCATGAACATGCGGATCGCATATCTGCACAAAGAAAAATATATCGAGAGATTAATCGGCAGAAGATATCCGACAAAAGGAAAATATATTATCAAGAGAAAAGGCAGGCCATTTTAAACAAAAGAAAACAATATAGAAAATATAACAAAGAAAAAATATTAAAACAAAATAATGAATATACAAAATTAAAATTAAAAACAGACCCGGGTTATAAATTAAGAAAAAATATAAGTAGATCTATTTCTGCCCATCTCAAACGTCAAGGCTTCGCCAAGAACTGCTCTATCATCAATGCCCTGCCGTATACCATAGAAGAGCTTAGGGGGCACCTAGAAGCCATTTTTGAGCCGTGGATGACTTGGGAGAGCCATGGTACGTACAAAGTCGATTTATGGGACGATTCTAATGAAAAAACTTGGACATGGCAAATTGACCACATTATCCCACATAGTTATTTTAAGTACTCAACAATGCAAGATGATGATTTCAAAAAATGTTGGGCTTTAAATAATCTAAGGCCATACTCATCTAAACAAAATATTTTAGATGGGGCAAAAAGAGACGTCAAATATTTCCAGCTTTAATTATGTTGTTAGAATCAATGTTTTTATTTAAATATTTAATGTTATTATCTATTAACGCCTTCATAATAATTTTTTTAATTTGTTGAGGCCCATATTTTCCCGCATGATATGGAATAGCGGGAATACAAACAAGTTTAATCCCCTCTTTTTCGCACATTTGTTTTTTGAATATATCTCTTTCTATATAATCCGCCAAAGATTTTTTGCTCATCTTAAATGAGCCAACTATTTTGCTATGTTGCTCACCTTGGTATTCTATTCCTACATTTAGCGATTTATTAAACATATCAATTTCAAGATTTCTCATTGTTTTTGGAAATTTTAAGAAATCTGGCCGAATTTTAATAAACTTTTCACCCGTTAATTCCTCAACAATATATCTAACAATCTTTTCGCGCCTACTTGATGAACAATAAGGACATCCCCTGTGCTGTTTTAATTTGTCTAAACAGCATTGAAATATATGATTTTGATAACAGCGTATATTTAGTTTGGTCCTAGCGTTCGTATAATTTTTAGATAAACATGTGAAACCTATAGATGTACAATAATCTATAACCTCTTTTATCCCTGGTTTCTGTAATCTTAAACAAACCCTACATCCTTTGCCCATTTCTAGATCTCTAAAGTTTTTTAATATTTGGTGGCCTTTTGGACATATAAATGTCATTTTAGAATAACAATTAATATATGTTGTTTCTAGACATTTCCACCCACTTTTATTACAAAAATCTAAAATATATTCCATAGTTTTAGGCTTGCGGTTAGAACAATAAACGCACCTTCTTTTGTAATAAAACAAGTTATTAAAACTAATGGCACAATTATGACCATTATCGCAAATTAAACTTAATTTGTATTTGCCGCCAGTATATTCTGTGGAAATACAAATATAGTTAATTGATTCGCAATAATCTTTAATGAACCCTATAGTTATTTCGTTTCTCATTCATCATAATATATCGGCAGAAATAGTGGCCAATCGACTTCTTTCGCCCTTAGTAAAAGTAACGTGCCCTGCAATTTGTTGATCTTTAAATTTTTCGATAACATATGCCAGACCATTATTTGTTGCGTCCAGGTCTTTACTATCAATTTGGTCAATATCACCGGCTAGAATTATTTTTGTTCCTTCTCCGGCTCTTGTTAAAATTGTTTTTGCGTCTTCTTTAGTAATATTTTGCATTTCGTCGATGAGCATAATAGCGTTTGGAATGCTGCGACCACGAATATATGTTAGGGCCTGCAATTCAATTTTACCCTTCTTTTTAAACATTTCAAAATCACGCAGCCAATTATCTCCATTCGAATTTTGAAATAGAACCTCGAAATTATCCATTATAGCCTCAAACCATGGTGATAATTTTTCTTCCATAGTATTATGAGTTAAAATAAATTCGTCAGTTGCATATAGATGATCATCTGATTCAATAAGAATGCATTTTGTGTCTTTAAACCCAACTGTAGTAATATCAGTTATCATACGGTGCAATTGATGTTTTCTTGGTTTATATCTGCTAATTTTTCTATCCAATCTAAACGGGCACATATAATTTGGTAAAGAAACGCTAACCACGTTTGATATTAATTCTTTTTCAATTCCATCATAAATGTACGAACTGTGTTTTTTATTTATTTTTGCAATTCCGCCTAAAGATTGAACTATAAATTTTACGTCCTGTGCAAGCTGATCAGATGTTGTAGAATAACTAACATCATTACCATCCGATGAAACAAATCCGTCCGTATCCATCAATCCTTGTAATAGAGATAATCTATTAACTATAGAATTAATTTTATATTCTTTTGGTATAAATTTGGTTCTTGATTTTGATCCAAGTAAACCTAACTTTTTTATTTCTTTGGCAAAAATATTATCCTGCCTATGTTCATTATTTAAATTATTTTTAACAATAAAAGAATAATTACAGCTGCCATTTACTTTATTTTTTATTTTACATAACATATCTGAAGGAATTAATTTTTTACAATTTTCAGCTATTTGTTCATCTGATGATGTAAAATAAACAGAGGAGTTTTCAGATAAAGTACCATCCCCCAATAAAATTCCCATGATGTATGGATCAATTACAGTTTCGTTATTTTCAAAGTTGACCGGGTTAATTAATTTAATTTTATGATTATTTATTTTAGATTTATATACCTTAAGAGTTTCTTTAATTTCTTTTAAGGATTTTATGCTTCCCATTCCATTTTGTCTTTGTGACTCTTGTAATGATGTTGTTTCCCATAAATGGTCTTCACAACATTCTGTAAAAGAATTATCTGAAAAATGAACTTTAAAAACTTCCTTTTTGCCCTTTGGAAATATTTTTAATACTTTTTTAGGATTGCCGTCTGAGCCAATGACATAATCATTTACACTAATATCTCCCATTGTAGTCCAACCATTTGGGGTAAAAATTTTAGCATCCAATGGTTGTGGCCCGGGTAAATAGCCTAAATCATTCCCTACCGCCTGAATTGGCCTATAAACAATAAGTTTATCATAATGTTTACTTGTAACTAATTCTAAAGCGGTTGCCAGAGCTATTATGCTTTTACCAGAACCAGCTTTACCGACCAATGTAACTAATGCCACGCCTGGATCTGAAATTAAATCAATTGCATACGCTTGTTCATTATTCCTGGCATTTATATTCCATGGATAAGATTTCTTAATAATTTTTATTTTATTTTTTGATATTTTACGACCCATGGAAACTATGTCGCCATCTTCATCTAAAAATGTAACGCACTCATTCATTAACATATCTATGCCGGAAGTTTTGGTATCAAGGTGTCCGTTTGCCAATAGTTCCGTTCCAATTTCTTCATTTACTATCACCCTGCTTCCAGAGTATAATTCAGATATTGATGTTTTATCATATTCGTACGCTTCCGCTTTAATACCCAATGATCTTGCTCTAACACGACAGCTTATATCATTGGTTACCAGTGTTACATGACTATTTATATTATAGGCCAATGCGCATGAAATAATTCTCGTATCGCCATATAATGCAGACCCTAGGCTTTCGGGAATTACATATGACGTGGTATCAATTTTAAGAATAACGCCATTTTCTATTTTTATTCCATCATAGATATTTCCACGCGCACTAATTTCATCCAATGCACGAATACAGACTCTTGCGCCCATCGATCTTTTATCAGAACCTTTTTTGAGCTTATCTAACTCATCTAACACTGTAATCGGAATAATAACTTGATTATTATGAAAATTCTTAAAACAGAACGGATCGTCAATAAGTGTACATGTGTCGAGAATTATAGTTGTGTTGGTCATCTGTCCCTAGTTTATATGTTATAAGCCTTTTGCAATTTAATATTTTATTGTTATTCTTCTTCTACATCGCCATCAAAAACGCTCCACCAGTCACAATGCATTTCAAGATATAATTTTTTATTTGGGTCTAATTCAGATAAGTCCCGTTTTAGGATATAATGACACTTATTCCACTCTCCAACAATTTCATTATCAACATATATTTGCATACGGCCATCAGAATAATCAATAATTTTAATATTATATGTATTTAGAATGGACAGTAATTTAATTTTACCGTCTATTGTTAATTGCTCATGTACCCAGGCTTCATCAATAGGTACACCCATAATTTCAAGGATGCTTTTAACGAATTTGGATTTTTCTTCCTCTTCGACCTGCCTTGTATTTTCATTAGAATTAAGTAATAAGGTGCTCTTCATCTTACCACTAAATACATAAAAATGCTATGGGTTACGTATTTCAGTTACATTTAGAATATTGACAACTTAAACAAATGCTACACCCACTTTGATAAACGAGTGTATTTTCAGCATTACAATTTGAACATATTTTATCGGCTGTTGAGGTAGTCCCATCTTTAATGTAAGACTTTAATACTCTTGAAATAACCCTGGAAAAAGATGTCATTTCCGAATACTTATCTTTACCCAGCTGTTCCACTACATATTGAAGGGGGATTCCGTGGCGCAATGATAATGACAATAAGCGAGTAAAGCTGCCATAATTCTTATTTTCGAATACGTTAGCTATATCTTTAATGGTCATTTCATCATCTGTCTCTCCAACAGACAGATTATACGTAGCAATGCCATCAACCTTACCATTTTTTAATATTTTGCCGGATTTATATTTATTTTGAATATCAACATATTTAGACAAGCCTCCAAATATTTCATATGGCTTATTATTTAACATGCCAACGAAAATAGTCCATTGCTCACCTTGAACTTTAACCTTTTTGATATCGCAAATTAATTCTTTCGGTCTCTTTGGAGCCGATATGTATTTAATATCATCTGGCCTTGCTTCTGCAGGCATATTATTTATTTCGTTGGTTTTAACAAGTTTCCAGTTAATAATTTTCTTTTCAATTTTACATGTTACCATAAATACCCTCTTTTAGCGCATCAAATAAATTAGCAACATTATGTGTTTCACCATCGTATTCAACTGAGTCCGACCCCTTTAGCACTACCTCAGACCCGCCCTCAAGCGTAAATGTATATTCGGAATTATCTAAATCTTTCTTTTGCATCAATACACCGCTAGAGATTTCCGCATTTGGACGATATGTTGTTATACCTTTGAGACCAAGCTTCCATCCTTCGAAATATACGCTCTTAAAATCTTCAAATGAATAATCGGCAGGGACATTTATTGTTTTTGAAATTGCACTATCACACCATTTTTGGGCGGCAGATTGAACAATTAAATGATCCATAACTGTCAAATCATCTGTGACCCTCCAATATTTAGGAAGCTCTTTATCCCCAAACATCTCTTTCCATAGATAGAATGAATAATCACAGACCTCTTCTTGTGTTTTAGTTTTCTTTTGCGGGTCTCTTATATTTCGTAGATAAGAATTAGCAAATACTGGCTCTATTCCATTTGAACAATTATTACCCCATGTCAGCGAAAGTGTGCCGGTTGGAGCAATTGATGTTGCATGAGAATATCGTAGTCCGTATGTAAGTATATCGGACATTACCTGTTCTTTATCTGGTAGCTCACCCAATAATCGTTTCATATAGCCAGATTGCATAACAAGCTTTCTAGCGCTAACATCGTTAAATATTGGCGCAGGACCCTTTTCTTTGGCCAATAATATATTTTCCCTTAAACTTGCATCGGCTAATATAAAAGATATTTTATCTGTTAGTTCAACGCTTTCTTTTGAGCCATAACTGATGCCTAACATATTAAACACGGATCCAAGCCCGGTAATTCCTAAACCATGACGACGTTTTAGTATGATTTGATCTTGTAGTTCTTTTAATGGTAAATTGTTTAATTCTACTACGTTATCTAGAATGCGCGAAGTAATTTTAACGTCATTTGCTAGCTTATCAAAATCAAATGTGGCGTTATTAGAAAAAGGATTGCCAACATAAGAAGGGAGAATCATGGATCCTAATAGACAAGAACTGCTTGGATTCAAGAATTGCTCACCACAGTTTCTTAAAAAAATTCCATCGTAAGATATTTTATCTGAGTTTATTTTTGTTATTACTCCAACAGTATGGTTATCATCTACGGTAATATTATATACAGTTTGTGTTTCATTTAATTCAACAACAGACATTACCTTGTGATTATAATTTTCACCGGCCTCTTTTATTTCTGCAAATTTTTTATATCCAAATTTTAATGTTTTTCCAATTCGATATGATAAATTATTTTTTGAGCACTCTTCCGCCCACTCAACAAATTTCGGGTCACGATTCAATTTAAATTTTAAATCTGAATAAATTTTTGCTTGAGCCGCTTTAAGTTTAATAGAACGGGTTTTATAAAAATTACAATTTTTATTTCTATTGTTTTCTATCCAAACGGCATTATTTGCATTATATTTACCTAAACATTTTGATGAGCAAAATGTAGTTTCTCTTGTAGAGCAATGTGTATCAAAAATATTATTACAAATTTTACATGTTTTTTCAATATAAACAGTATTATTTTTAATTTTTGCGCTATATCCTTGTTGTAACATGCTTTGGTAAGATTTTATTGTTCTTGGGTCATTATAAATATGTTCCATGTTTAATTCTAGCGCACAAAGGCATGACAGTTGTTTAACGGTTCCTAAAACATCGGACCTAAATTTAGAAGTCTGCTGAGGCAATCCATTGTTGTCTGCATAACAACGCCATTCGCTCACAGAAAATCTTCTTCCGAGTGATTTAGTAAGCTTCATAGCGTGATTTTTAATATCTTCCGAAGTAATTCCAGAATATCGTGGATTTCTTTCGCCGGAATTATCTCGTTTACCATGCATAATAGCATGATCTGAAAAAGTCATCACCTCTAAATTATCCGGATTATTGTTAATTGAATTATAATCTTTATGATGAATTACTATTCCACCCGTTTTAGCAAATCCATTTTTTTTTGTTTGGTCATATAGCGCTTTAAATTGTCCTGGGTAAAAAAACTTATAAATTAACCGGTGTTCATATTCTTGATTTTCACGGTAATTATGTATATTGCAATGAACAGATAAATACTTTCTTCCGCCTTTCTTTATAATCTTAGCGTCTTTTTTAAACCTCGGCAAACTATCTCCATATTTAAGATTTTTTGCCTCAATAACAGATCCATCTATTAAAATACACTTATGATCAGGGGTTATTTCTACAGCACTTCCATCATCTAAAGTAACTCTGATCATTTTTTTATTTGTGCCAGTTATCCTTGGATTCCTGCCAATTTTTATTGATACTTTCCCTTTCTTATCAACTGAATAAACAGGTACGTCTTTACCTTCTTCAGCTAATTGTTTAATTGATACCGCGTTGCGACCATCTGCAACGGCAATCATAGTGTCCCCAGAGAAACATGGGTTAGCTGCACGCATAACTTCACAGAACCATAGATTATTTTCGATATTCACCCTATCAATTAACATAAATCCCGGTTCCCAAAAATTATATGTTGACTTAATAATCAAATCGAATAAATCTTTTGCTTTAATTGTCTTATAAACTTTCTTAATAAATACAGTATCAGTTAAACAGTTTTTGAACTCAACCTCTGCATGATCTTTTGCAAATGAGAAATAATTATATTGTGGATAATTATAAGGTATATCATCTTTTTTAATAATGCAAACGTCTACATCTTTGGCATTCAAATCACAATTCTTTTCCCAGAACCATAAATCCCAATCTAGATCATCAGCAACGGCTTTCATAAACTTATCTGTGACTAAAATCGAGCAATTAAAATATCTTAGAACGCCATCTTGTCTTTTGGCAGTTATAAAGCTTTCAATTTCCGGAGAACATATATCAAGGCAGGCCATTTGAGCGCCACGTCGAGAGCCACCAGACATAATGGTTGAGCACATTGAATCAAAAATCTTCATAAAAGAAATAATGCCGGATGTTGCTGATCCTGCGCCAAATACATGCGCTCCTGCCGGTCTAATAGTGCTGAAATCATAACCAACGCCACAGCCAGATTTTAATGTTAATGCCGCCTCTTTTGCCACCTGCATAATTCCTTCAAGAGAGTCCGGGATTTGGCGCATGACCGTACAATTAATTGGTGATGTTTCTTTTTTATACTCGCTTGCACCAATATTTGCCATAATTCTTCCACCTCCGGCAAACTTAGTTCCCATGACGGACATAAATTGTTTATAATATTTCTCTTGATTTTCAGGTTTTTCCTGGGCGGCTAATGTTAAAGCAACTCGTTTACATGTGTCCTCTGGAGTTTTATCAATATTATTGCCGTAATTATCTTTCAAACGATATTTACCAGATTCGCCGCCCCAAATTTCAAAAGAAATATTTTGCTTAAACATAAAAATCTCCATTTCCCTTATTAAAACTATACCTTGCGCTAATTAAATTATAATTAAAGTCTATTGTTTACAGCAATTTATTTTTATAACTTAATTGTTTGTTTAAGTTCTTTCAGAGCATCACGTAAAATATGAACCACTACTGACCTTGTTAAATTAAGTGATTTACATATTTTATTTGTTGATGCTGGACGCTGCCCACCAAAGCCAAACGCAAGTTCTATTACTTTTCGTTTATTCTCTGGCAAATTACTTATTGCATTTCTAATGAACATTTCCGTATTTTTATTTTCATATTCGAGATCTGGCATATGAACATCGTCGATTAACGCAGGTATTACAGTCAATGTAGGTATCGTAGTTTCTTTTCTTGGGTGCGTGGCTCTTGCATATTTAAGCGGGAATCTAATAACAGTATGTAAACTTGCGCTTCGAGAAATTTTAGTATCTATGTATTTATGAGCCCAATAAAAGAATATACCTTTTTTTGGATTATAATTTAGCATTGCTCTCGTTAACGCTTCTAAACCCTCTTGAATTAAATCTTGATAATTATGGAATTGCTTATATTTACTTGTGCGCATCATAACTAAATATTTGAAATTATCAACGCAAATATTTTTGTGCAATTCTAGCGCCCTAATATCAGAGCTAGATTTAGTTTTTTTTGCCTGATTATTAAGCTCAATAAACTTATCCATTAAGTCTTGCGCCTCTTTTTCATTTAACATTCAGATTGGTACCTTCCAGGTTTAGATAAGGGTATATGCTATTATTACTATGCTTCATTACTTAGAAGCTTATCACAATTTATAGATGATTGAGATGCTTTTATTTGCTGCGTTTAAATTATGTAAATGTATGAAAATACAACGAAAATATATTTAATTAATTTCTTCTTCGAGCATTTCAACGACCGACTCGATAATAGATTTTATTAATTCATTATCGTCTGTTGTTGATGCAAATTTCAATAAATCAACAATTCGTTTTAACCGTTGTTTTTTAGTTGTTTTATTGGAATTTTCCATGTTATTTTGAGTAGCGATCCCGTGCCCACCCACCGCCATTTAGGATAAATCCATTCTGAGACGCAATTAATCGCTTTACTTTTGCTGGAGCCCTTCCTTCTTTAATACATAAAGGGCATTCTTCAATCTGTTCCGTTATCGAATGATACTCTTCAAATTCCTTGTCGCAGCTTGGGCAAAAATAAATGTATGTGGGCATGATATTTTAGTTAATATTGTATTGTGTGTGCAACTTAATCTCTTTTTTTAATTCGTCAATGGCTTCCTGAATTGTTTGTATTTCAAAATGAATTTCTCTAATTCTTATTAATTTATCTTCCGCTGATTTAGCAGATACTTCTAATTCATTTAATTCTTCCATTAGTGATAATAACTGCTCTGACAAAGATTGCAAGGTTAACGCAATATTTAGTTTTTTGTCAGAATTAAACATTATTTACCACGACGATCAATTTTTCGCTGCAATTTCTCATATTGTCCTTCGCCCAATAAATTTGAATATAATTTTTCGGATCTTGATGCGTCAGCCTGTAATTGCTTTGCGTCACCCTTAATTTTATTAAGCAAGTCTTGCCCGTATAGCTCAACAGTACCCCGGTTAGTGCCACAGATAACCCTCTTAGCGGTCTCTTTGCTGCATTTTGGGCATGTGGTCGGTGGCTCCTTGGTAGTGCTGTAAAAGTCTTCCCATTCGTTATTACATGAATCGTCAGTGCAAATATGAGCGTATGTAGGCATTTTATATCTCTAAAATTAATTGTTTGTCAACTACTTTAAATTCTATATCACGAGTCCAATCTTTTTTAATAGATTGTTTATATTTTTCGTTAGTTATTTCAAAAACCAAATATAGCCTATCTTCTTTTTCGATGTATTCAACTCTAACGGCAGACCCTACAACTTCTTTGTTTTGCATAACGTTTCCTTATATTTAACCCAATCACTTTCCCATATTGAAATGACTTTTAATCCAATGCTTTTTAAGAAATTTTCTTTTTCAACGGTTTCTTCGTACAATTGAGAGAATTTTATTTTATTTAACTTGTTTATACCGTCCGGAGGATATATATTTGGGTTTCCGTGCCAATAATCTCCGTTATATTCGTATATTATATTGTTAATAGTATCATATCCGTCCGGAAAGAACGATCTGCCATTTATTGTCAATTTGTTGTTTCTAAATTCAGAGGGTATTTTAAGATGATCTAACCATTCAGACTCTCCTCGTGAAACTAATTTAGAACAATTAGGGCACCCACTACCTCTTAAATGGGAGGCTACGGTTTGTGTGAAAACATTGTGGCGTGGACAAATTATTTTAATTTTATCCATAACAATACAGAATTTAACTAAATCATATATATATTTACCCCTGTGAATTAAGTAAGCCTTTTGATTAAATTGATCTAATGTTAAGCGTTCCGTCTCATATGCGCATTGCCTACATCTAGAACCATTCATATGTGAAAACGCTTTAACTTTAATCAAATTATGTTTAGGGCACAATATGCGTATTATATCATTAAAAGATTTTATTGAAATTACCGGCGAATAATCGTAAAAATTATTATGAGACGATCCTGCTTTTTCTTTAAAAAAAATTGCGTTGCGTTTATATCTAGTTTCCGCCTTGCATTTTGGACAACCATATCCGCCTAAATGATGGTGCGGAATCACGGAGAACGGCCCGTGCGTTTTACAGCCTATATTCACCGCACAGTTTAGGTTTTTAAAATCAAGATCAAGATAAGTATATTTATTTCCATGATATTTAACAGAATTTTTAATAAACTTATACTTTCTAGCCGGAATTGTAGAATTGATAACCTCATGCTTTCTGCATCTTGGACATCCGGTTATTAAATGATGTTTCGCTTTCTGCTTAAACTTGCCATGAGTTAAACATGTGATGGTTATTAAGTCGTCCATTTTTTTAAAATTAACTAATGAATAATCGCATTGGCCATTAAATGTTTTTTGTGATTTAATTGTGAATTCATGTACTGATAGTGATCTTTTTTCTGCTCGAAGTTCTTTGCGACAACCTGGGCACCCAAATCCTTTTAAATGTACTATGGGCGCTTGCCAAAATTTTCCATGATCTTTGCATAATACTAATACTTTAGTGCTTCGATTCACATATTCGCTTAAGTAACTATACTTGAAATTGTAAACTATATTCGCTAACGCTTTAAAATTTTTATAATATTTAGATTTTTTCTTATTTGCGGAGCTTCTACTACATTTTGGACAACCAGCACCATTTAAGTGATTTGCTGGAATTTGCCAAAACTCGCCATGCACTGGACAAATAATTAATATGGGCGCGCTTCTATTCACGTAAATTGATTTCGAGTAGTCATACCCATTATGTTTTTTTAATGCTTCAATAATAAAGGCAGCTATTGGTTTTGATCGTTTTCGTGCAGAGTTTTTTTTAGAACATTCCACGCAGCCATGCCCAATCAAATGGTTTGACGGAGACTGTGAAAAATCTCCGTGCATTAGACATGTTATTGTTAACGCGGTAGTATAATCAACATATACAGATTTAAGATAAGAATATTTATTATTATGTATTTTCCCTGCCCTTTTAAAAAAGATATTTCCGGTTAATGTTATTTTTTTTGCGCCGGCCTCTTTGCCACATTCTTTGCATCCGTGTCCTACTAAATGGTTTAATGGAAGTTGATAAAATTCTCCATGAATTGGGCAAATAATTAATATTTTCGTTTTAGCGTTAATATAAATAGATTTTGAATAATCAAATTTGTTTCCAAATTTATTTTTCGCTCTCTTAAGGAAATGCTTAAAACAATTTTCTGTGCTTTTACTTCCATTCATTATTCTAATTTTTCAAGCTTTTCAGAAATATCATCTATACTATATAAATCATACGTGCTTGTGTCAGGCTCATATCTTTCATCAATTAGAGTTGCGCATTTTAGATTTTTTATTAACCTGCCTTTACCGAGCATGCCATCTCTATTCTTAATAATAGCGTACTCCATGCAAGAATGGAGATCTTCATTCTTGTTATGTTTTATTAATTGTAAAGCAATATTCGCGTTCATAATCACAAGGGCCGATCTACCGATTCTATGCATACCAACGGCATCTTCAGATTCTTTACCCGCCTTTATTCTATTTAATTGTACGGCGCTTAAGACAATAATATTATGAACGCGGGCAAACTCATGGATTTTCTCGGCAATTTTTCCAAGTTTCAGCCAATCATCCATATCTTTTCCACCATCATAATCCATTAGACCGAGATAATCTATGACCACAACCTTTGGATTAAATTGAGATTTTGCATCTTCAAACATTTGTTCCATTGCTTCCATTGTTGCGCCACGAGGAATATCAATGATTTCAAATTGATTAGGGTAGTTTTTAATAAATTTTAAGGCTTTTTTTATTCTACCCATATCCTCTTGATTTAATTTAGCATTTCGAATTTTTTGTGATGGAACATTGGCAAGTCTTGACATGACACGATTTAATGTTGGTTTGAAAGGCATTTCTAATGAAAAATACAATACATCGATTCCTTTGGTAAATTCCGATTCCATATCTATTGTATTATTTTGCATCCATAATTGTATTGCCATATTCATTAGCAGCATACTTTTACCGCCACCACTTTCTGCGCCAATCAATAAAAGCTCTCCTGGTCTTAATCCATCTGTAGCATGATCAAGAAAAGAGTATCCTGTAAGAAGCCCTTTGTCAAAGGTAGGGTTATCCATCTTTGCATTATATTCTTCTTTAAATTGACCGACAGAGTCTTTTAATGTTTTGCGCTCATATGATTTTACTTGATTTAGCGCTTTGACATTCTGTGTGACTTTTTGAAGTTCAACCAATTGTTTATTTACGTCTATTCTGCCTACTTCTAAACCGGCCAATTTATCTTTTAATTCTAGGAGTTCTTTTTCAGCATATCTTTTTTTAAGTCTTTCAAGATCGAATTTATATTCCCTATCATCATAAGATACAGAGTCTATTTCTTTCCAAACATTTTCAACATAATCAATTAATTTATTATTAGTTTTACCAAGTTTTTCAATAATAACCCGTTTAGTCGGTGTATCTTTATATGTTTTGATGTAAGATAGGATTAGTGTTGCAAAATTCCAAATATCTGGTTCAAATAATTTGGCATCATATTCGTTTGCAAAATCAGCCGAATGTTTTTTATTTGATATCAGAGTTTTAAGAATATGTAAATCTAAAGTTGAGAATGACATGTAGTAATTAACCTTTCTTGATCTTTCTAAAATCTTCGCCAAAAACAGGCACTATTTGCATGCTGTTTGAGAATAAGCTTCCAAGGCTTTGTTTTAATGCCCCGGTAAAACTCTCTAATATATTTGGGCTATTGGTACAGATAATAGTTGGTAGTTTATTTTGTTTTCTGGTTCTGAATATTGATTCAAGGTTTTTTGCGTATAATTCATTTGCAGCTTCCGAAGAAGAGAAGAAGCGGATATCAACTTCATCAATTACTAGAAAATCAACAATTGACAGCTCTCGTTTGGCAAGGAACTTTTCTTCGGACGATGCCTGTGTTATTACAGATATAATATTTGTCATTTCGGAATATTGACAAGAGAATCCTTTTTGTGAAGCTTTTTTAAGTATTGAAATTGATGAAAAGCTTTTGCCTACTCCATGTGGGCCGGCAAAACAAATTGAAGTGCCGTTAGTATAGGCAAATTTCAAATCATTTACAACTTCTTCATATTTTGCTAATAATGATTTATCGCCAATAAAATCTCTTTCCATTTTTAGCTCCCAGTATTCTAATGGAATATTTGATTCGGCATATCGATTATAGGCTATTGATTTTATATTTTTGGTATCTGTCGAATCATTTGAGTTTTCTATTGTTAATAATTTTTCCTGTATTTTTCTTTGAGGTATATTGTTTAATGCTTTTGATCTGGAAAAATAATCTTGCGACATTTATTTTGACCCCGTAAATGGATTTTGGTATTTTATTTGTTTGGAATATATTGGAGAGTGTTCTTTTAACTTTTCTGATATAATCTTTTTTTCTTGTTCTAATTGAAGTTTTCTAAGTTCAATTAATGATTTTATTTTAAAATATTTATCATCTTGATTAATGGTTTCCGGTTGTTTTTCCACATGTTGTTTTGGCTTTGGCTTTATAATATCAAGAAATATTTTAACGGCTATTACATCTTCAGAAACATTTTGAATTATGAAACGCGATTTACCATCCATAGATATTAACACCGCATTTTGGTTTGTCCAATGTTCCACAAATCCATCTGCGCATATTGAATTTTTAAAAAATACCTTAACAAATTGATTTTTTTCTATCATTATATATTTTTAATCCTTTTTTTTAATATTCAAAATTTCAAATAAAAGCGGCTAATAATTCTATTTGTTCTTTGGTCAACCTAATATTATTAGGAAATTTATTCGCTCATGTTTAATCCAATATTCAAAATATGTTCCGTTATTAAGTTCAACAGCAGGACCATCTTCTCGATGCCATTTGCCGTTTTTATACCAAAACTTATTTCCGTATTCGTCTATTTCTAATCCATTTTTCATATTCAAGATCTCACATGAAAGTGATATATAGTTCCATTTGGTCTTTTGTTAATCTAATATTATTCGGAAAATTAAGTTGTTTTCCATCAAGCCAATATTCAAAATATGTTCCGTTTTTTGTTTCAATAGCAGGACCATCTTCTCGATGAAATTCGTCGTTTTTATACCAGTTTACGGAATAATCTATAAGTTCATGTTAATCAAATGACTTTTTTCAACGTTTCAAAACTAAATCCAATAATTTTTAATTCTTCGAATGCCGCCAACACCCTTTCCCCTGGATTTTGCATTTGAACTAAAAATGCTAGATCCCCGTATGTATTAATGCTTAATCCGGCCTTATCAAGAATTGATTTATATTCAATTGGTAAAGGAAAAGATCTGCTTAATTGAATTTTATGGCTATTTGTAAACAAGTATTTCATCTTATATTCGACCGACAGGCTTTCTACTGTTAAAAACGCTATCGATGTTAATTTTCGTTTAGCTTCCTTTACACGTGTCTTAAAAACCCAATCAATATAAGATTTTAATATTTCCGGATCCGAGCTTATCATTGATGCTAACTTTTTAATCTGAAACATTTCATAACAATTAGATGGTTTAGGGCTATTGAATTTAAACTTATATTTTTCATTATAATGCTGCTCGTATTTATTACAAAAATACGCCAATACATTAATCGGTCTCCATGCCTTTATCTCCAATTTATCTGTTTCCAAAAACTTATCAAAAAACTTCTTATAAGCATCATTTGGGTAATCAGAGAAGCTTCCAACAATATCATCATTATTTTGAATCGTCTTCGCCATCTTGCGCAACCTTTTATTTGTTAAAATTTTGTTAATCTTTTTTGTTATTTTAGTATCAATCACAATGTAAGAAAATGTAAGCCGCTTAACTATGCTAAACATATTAGAAGTTGAAACATTATATATTTTAGCTAATTTTGTTATTGAATATTTGCCAGTAGAAAAATCAGATAATATATTTATTGCTATATCTTTGTTTATTTTTTTTCTTTTGCTTGACTTGTATTTTTTACATCTTACGCGCTCAATTAACTCTTTAGGTATTTCATGATCTTTAGAGAATATTAATCTTGTGATATCAAAAATTCTATAGTAAGAGATACCATGTTTATTAGCCATGTCTCTAACCTTTAACCCTTCACAATAACCTGTCAATACGTCGCAAATTAACTTTTTATTAAGCGATAATTTATAAATCGATCCAGCTTTTCCCCCGGACGTTTCATTATAGCCATATTTAGCTTTATTTGATTGGTATTGGTTTATATATTTGACTTCGGCAGCGTAAGCTAAATCAGAACTTCCGAACTTTTCAAGCTCAATTATATTAAAATTATCCTTGCCATACTTAGCAATAGCGTGATTGATGGCATATTTGTTTTTATCATTTTTGAAATTGGAAATTTTTGCATGTTCAGCAAATCTCTGATCTATTGTCTTTTTAGTAACGCCAACGTAAACTTTGTTATTAACAGAGTTTCTAATTAGATAGCAGCAATGTTCCACGATGTTTATTCTGCGTGCCTATCAAGCTTATACATTTCTTTTGTCTTAAATATTTTGAACCCATTTTCGTTTTTATAAATACCATATCTTAACTCGGCATGCTTTTTTAGAAACTTAACTTGATCATAAAAATCAACAATGGCCGCAACCTTCTTACCAGGATATGAACGAATAACGCGGCCAATTCTTTGCAATGTACGAATACTGCTCTTTCCTCCGCCAGCTAAAATTAGAGCATTAAGTACTGGTAAGTCTACTCCAATATCAAATATAGTGCTGGCCAGTATTAAGCTTATCTCTTTATTTTCCAACATTTTCTTAACTTCGGTCCTTCTTTCTAACGAATCATTACCATCTAATATTTCACATTTAATTCCACGTTCCTTCATCATCTCGAATAAAAGTGCCCCATGCTTTATCTGTTTAAATAAAATAAGTGGAGTATATTTCTTTTCAAGCAATTCTTCTGCTTGCTGAATTATTAAATTATTCCTGGCCTCATTATCAACTATGTATGCCTTATATACTGTTTGATATTGCGCCATCTGCATATGTATTGGCGGAACTGAAATAAACTTAATTATTGGCTGAGCAAGAACTCCGCTTTTAATTAATAATGATGCACTAACATCAATAATTTTTTCTCCAAGAATACCAGTAATAAGCATATCTGTTCCGTCATCACGATAAGGCGTACCAGAAAACCCAAGAATATGCTCAGGATCAATTGTGTTAAGTATGTGCTTTATTGTGTCGGTAGTAATAACATGACTCTCATCAAAAATATGTAGCTTAGATATTTTTAACATATTCACAACCTGAGCCGCTTGTTCTTGGCTCGGCTCTTTCTCAACTAAATCATCCTCTTCATCAACAATGCCCTTTGGATTTAATTTTAATGATCTTCCAACTGTCCATATGCTTGCAATGTTTATTCTCCTAACATTACATATTCCGTTTCCAATAAACCCAATCTCCTCATCAAATAAAGAGGAAAATAGATCGTGAAATTGTTGCAGCAAATCTAGCCCAATAACATATATGATGGTAGGCTTATTAACTTTTGCAGTTATCATAGCGGTGCAGATGGTCTTGCCACTACCTGTACACGCCCTAACTATACCCTTTGAATTATTTAACGATACCTCAACTATTTTTTCTTGATAATCTCTTGGAGTTATATTTATATTTTTTAATTTTTCTGTTAAATCAATACTTTCATTTGTAATTACTTTTTTTCTATTGTCTGTAATTGTCGGATAATCTTTATTTTCAGCCAAAAACTCTTTGACATTGCTTAATAAACCAAGTAAAAAATATCCGTGTTTATCCATTAAATATGTAATGCCACTCCACCCATTCTTATAAGCAGCTGTATATTCAACACCAACTGCCTTGTATGATAAATGTCTCTTGAGCTTGTTAAATATAACTATATTGTTCGTAATATACTGACAATGCTTATTATCATGAATTATTAGCTGGCTTACTGTTTCAATCAATTATATGCAGTCTCCTCTGCAATATATATCGATATGCCAACCAATTATTAACTCTTAGAGAACTTAATTACATGCATATTTTCCGATAATTTTTCATAATATTCATGTCGGAAAATCAGCGGATTCACCCATGGAAATCTGACAACTGAATCGTACAATGTCTCGTCTATTGTTATTGGAATAATAGTGAGGTATATTTCAGATGCAAACTTTAACGCATCTTTATATATTGACCCACCACCTATGAACCAAATATCTTTGTCTATGTCTGATAATGCGACTGCTTCATCTGTTGATTTTACAATATGATTAAATAATGATGTCGGCCCAAGAATATTTGAAACAACTATATTTTTTCTGTTTGGAAGCGGCTTACCAATATCAATACAGGTTTGTCGCCCCATTATGATATTATGTCCAGTTGTCATTTTTTTGAAAAACTGCATGTCCTCTTTATAATGCCATGGAATCATTGATCTGTCTTTTGTCTTTACTCCGATAATGCCGTTCATGGAAACTGCCGCAATTATTTTTATCATATTGCCATATTTCCTTTTATTGCTGGGTGGCTAATATATCCGTCTAATTTAAAATTTTCAAATGACAAATCTTCCATATCTTCAATTGAACCTATATCTTTATTTATATTAAGCTTGGGGAACGGATATGGCTTACGAGATATTTGCTCTTTAACCTGATTTATATGATTGTTGTAAATATGAGTGTCGCCGCCAACAAATATTAATTCATTTGCTTTTAGACCAGATGCTTTTGCCATTAAATGAGTTAACGTGGCATAACAAACTAAATTATATCCAAGCCCTAAAAAGCTGTCAACGCTACGCATTTGAAATTGACAGCTTAATTCATCCCCGCTGACGTAAAATTGCATGAAAAAATGACATGGGTCCAATACGCAAAGCTTTGAAACATTGGGATTGTATGCACTAATAATAATCCTGCGACTCTCAGGATCCGTTTTAATTAATGACAATGCGTTTTTTAATTGATCCTCTCCGACTGTCTTTCCATCGCCAAAATTCCTCCATTGCGCTCCATACATCGGCCCAATCATACCTTCGCTGTAATGAAATAAATTACGACTATCCAAAAATTTGCGGCTTGTATTCCCTCTCCAAATATTAACGCCTTTTTCCTCAAGCAATTTTGTATTCGTATCTCCTCGAATAAAAAACAATAGCTCCTCAATAATACCACGAACATGCATTTTCTTTGAGGTTAATAATGGTATAGTGTTTTCCTTAAGAGAAAACCTTAATATTGTGCCGAAAATAGATTTAGTGCCAATTCCAGTCCTGTCATTTCGAGTCTCGCCATTCTCTAATATGTTTTTTAATAAGTCAAGGTAGTTCCGCTCCTCTTCGTTTTCCATCACTTAGTCCTAACGTCATGAGGATAAGACTCTACTAATCCTGCATTTGTTATTCTTGCCATTCTGTGTTCTATTTTCAAATCAGATAAATTGCTGACACCTTGATACGCCATTCCAGATTGAAGCCCCTCACATAACCTTTTAACAATATTTCGTACAGGTCCTTTTGTTGGCACTAATGCAGCAACCCCTTCTATTCTCGATGTTTTATGAGTAGAACTCCCAACATATTCTTTATATTGCATCCCATCAATGGTCAGAATTGTTCCAGGCGTCTCGTCTGTGCCAGAGAATAAGTTTCCGGCCATAACAAGGTCCGAATAACAAAGCGCTTTAACACAGTCTCCAGAATTTTTCACGCCACCGTCAGCCATGATAAAAGCTTTTTTATTAGTTTTATGTTCAAACTCTACCTTGGCAGAATATGCATGCATAATTGCGGTTAATTGAGGAACTCCATTACCCGTTTCAATTCTAGTTGTGCAAAGAGAATTGTGCACAATCATATTATTAGCTATAAAACTATGAGTACAACAATCAACAGTAATATCATATACTGGAATTTCCATATTTAACTCTTCATATTTTAATATTTTAACTATTTGATAATCATCAGTCAATCTTTTTTCACCAGATTTTAATGTGCGCGATAGGTATGCCTCATTCATATTATCTATGTTACATCCTTTTAATCCTCCTATTCTCTTGCCGATAAAAGTATTATTTGGTAAATGCCCGTTCAGCATAAAATGAATTACGTTAAATAATTCAATTATTTTAATTGAAGTGCTTGTTACACTTTTTCTCCCGTCGGTGGCATAGTGTCCATCACTATCTAAAAGTCCATCATACAATCCAGTTAAATATTTTTTATTATTTACGAATAAATTTGCAGGTAAATGTTTGTTTTCTTTTTTATCAAATGTAAGTAAAAAGTCCGCTAAAGGTTTGTAATAAAATTTAACATCAATTGTATTTTTTGTCTCCACGATAATAGCGTCTTTATTAAAGATACTTTTAATAGATTTGACTACTTTATTCGCGATATCAATTTCTTCTTTTCCAAAATACCATGATACCATTCCGGAATGGCTGCCTTTAGTAACAGTGCAGGATGCACAGCCGTTACCTAAAAATGTTCCAAATAAATATCCACTATCGTAATTTGGAACTATTTGAACATCTTCTGAATAAAAATATCCAGTCACACAATTACCAGCATCTCTTTTATTTAAAGATAAGTTAAAAGTTTCTGGCATTGTGAAATTTATATTTTTGGGGAAAAGCAGTACGTCATTTTGAGCATCAGAAATACGCTTCCATTTATATTTAGATTGCTTCGGAATAGTTTTGCTTTTCCGATCTAAAATTTTAGCGTAACCGCTTGAAGATAAAGTATTATCTGACACCGATGATAAATCCCCAACCCAAAATTGATGGTCCGTGGTAACATAAGTGTCATTATAAAATGAATTATTTTTTAATTTTACAACATTTTTTGTGCCAGTAGGAAAAGAAGCTAATACTTTAACTGATTTTCCATTTTTATTAATAACATAATCGCCAGGTATTATATTTTCAATATTTTTATATAAACCATTAGACATTAATATCCTTGTTCCAGCTGCAAAGCAACCAGGCCCAATACCAACTTTAACCATATCAGCACCGGCTTCAAACAATCTCATGGTGCCATCATAAGTCGCCACATTACCAGCAATCAAAAATACATTTGGATACTTTGAAGCAATATATTTAATCATATTAACGCACATTAATGAATCACCATGAGCAATATCAATACAGATTATTTTAACTCCTGCTTTAATTAATTTGTGAAGATTGTCGTAATCTTCTGGTTTAACACCAACCGAAAATCCGACGTAGTCTAGAGGGTTTGAAGCAATATTACGATTAACTAATTTTGTGGCTAACTCTATTTGATCTTCAATCGGCATAAATCTATGAACGACAGCCATTCCTTTAAGATTAAAAATCTCCTCCGCCATATCATAAGACGTTATAGTTTTCATATTGGCTGGAACAATCGGTATTTTTAATTTAATTCCTTTAGATAATTGAACTGATAAATCAATTTTAGAACGGCTTTCTATTTCTGAATACTGTGGAATTAATAAAATATCATCATATGTAAGCCCCTCAGCAAATGTTAAGCCTGTTTCAAATTGTTCAGTCATAAATAACGCCTCCAAAGATTAACATATATCCATATCCTGATATTGTTAATGCATATCTTTCAAGTTAAATTAATTAAAAATCCAAGGCAAAATACATGTCATTTTCAAAAATCTTAGATATTTTCAGCAGCATTTTCAATAACAAAAATATAACAGATGTCTCAAAAGTTGCCGCAGCTGTTTTATCTGAAACTACCACGCAAACTATTGATACTGCAGAAATTATTAAAGTTAATGATTTCGCTAATATACCAGCAAAGTCTTCTGATGCGGCTACAGGTTCAAAGTTTCTTCATGATAATATGAAAAATGACCACTCGTCTCGCGAAGCAAATATACTGCATGAGTTTCAAAAAGGCAATGTCCCAGATTTTTTAAGAAATTTTCAGCCAGTTCATGTTTCCTTGGGTGCAAATACAATTACTTACTTTGTTTCCCCAGATTATTTGAGCATTGGAACTAATAATGATTATTGTAGGATGCCTATGAACCCGATAACTGCCCAAAAAATAGCGGATTTATATGGCTGCGTTCTTCCAACAAAAAAAATGGTTGATGATATCTATAGATCTGCCGCAATAAAACTAGAGGCTGTTCCTCATGGCCCCCCGTATAATGAAGAAATGGAGGGGACTGCAAGATTCGAGTGGAGTAATGAACAAATCAAAAATCAATTGATTGGGAAAGAACCTGGCACATTAGTTGCAGGTCATAAGAAAGATATAATAATTGATAAAAGCCTATTGTCTCGTCGTGGTAATGTTTCCATATATGGTTGGTTCGCTCATGGTAAACCAATACAGGGAGTGAATAGTGTTAGTCATAGCATCAATTATTCGGATTATGCACATGGAGTTAGACTAATATATTCAAAAGCAACTGTTAATGGTGCTGAAAAAAATATTTATGATATATTAAATGATGGATCGGTTTCATCTTTAATTAACTCTGACGGGGCTTTTGATGCAAGAAAAATATACCGTTAAAAAATATTACGTTTACAAAATAACTAATACAATCAACGGAAAAATATATATTGGAAAAGGTGGTGGACGAAAACAAACCCGTTTCTTAGATCACATATACACTTCCACTAAACCAAAATCAAACTCATATTCGTTCTTACATAAAGCTATCAATAAATATGGCAAAGATAACTTCACATATGAAATCATTAATTATTTTGATTCGGAAGATGAAGCTTATAGCCATGAAGAAAGTATGATTGGTTTGTTAAATTCTAACGACCAAAGTATTGGGTATAATTTATCTTCTGGCGGTAGGGCCGGTAGACATTCCACAAAATCGATAGAAAAAATGAGGTTAGCACACATTGGTTTCAAATATTCTGAAGAGTCAATCCAAAGAATGCGCGACTCTCACAAAGGAAAAATATCACAAGGCAGAATGTTCTCCAATGAACAGGTTAAAGATATTAGAACCGAATACAATAATGATAGAATGTTAAAGAAGAAAAATATCATAAACAAATTATCGGCTAAATACGAATGTTCTTTTGCTACAATATGCGCAATAGTTCGTTATCAAAATGCATACATGGAGGTCGTTGTTCCAGAGGCCAGCTTACCCGAAAACCATAAGGCTTGCTCGGTTTGTAATTTAGTGAAAAATAATAATGAGTTTAATAAACAGGCAAAGTCCCCCGATAGTTTGGCATATAGGTGTAGGTATTGTGAAAATAAAGTAAAAAAAATAAGTAGAGATAAACTAAAAGATTTGGACAATAATGGCTAATTTCCCGTCAAGACCAGCAACAGCATTACCGGGGTCGATTTTTATATCAAGCATAATGAAAATGGTAGGTTCTGGAAATCGTGATGATTTAATTTCTAACGAGATTATTCGTGGCAATTTTCCAAACTTTCTTCGCTCCCTAATACCTATAACAATATCTGAAGGCGGCTCTACGTTGGTTTATAACGTGCTTTCTGACTATATAGCGGTTGGAGACGATATCGATTATGTGCGAACTCCTCTAGGCGGTCCAGCAGCTCAGAAAGTGGCAGATGCTTTTGGGTGTATATTGCCAACTACAAAAATGTCAGATCAGATATGGAAATCGGCAAAAACAAAATTGCCGCCAAAACCATTATCAGGGGCACCTCAAACTATAGGTGGCAAAACTTATTCTGTTCAACAATTTCTTAGTGGAAAAATGACGGATACAGATACTTTTGAGCATCATAATCAAATCATTCAACAGCAATTAAAAGAACGTGGGCATGTGCCTGGAGAACTTGTTGCAGGTAGTAAAAAAGATATAGTCCTTTCTAATGACATAGCTCCGGGCAAACTTGGGATTCATGGTATGCACGAAATAGATGGAAGACCTCTACAACCAGGCGCCGCGTCTCCTCATATAGAGGATTATAACGATTATAGTTCTGGTGTACGATTAGTAGATCGTCAAGCAAAGTTAAACGGTAAACCTATTGATTTGATAAGAGATATATTGCAAAATCCAGAATATTCACATTTTGTTACTGATGGCGGAGTGCTACACAACATCGCTTATAACTATGATGGTAAGCAAGATGTTAAATCGAAAGATATACCAGAAAAACGGCCAACGGAAATGATAGCTTTACAAAATAAGCCGACATCTTCATCATCTGGTAAAATAATGTTATTGAATCGGCTATATGATTTCCTAAATAAAATAAATATTTAATTTTAATCTCCTTCCCATTTAACAATTAATTCGTATCCAGCATTTTTTATTAGATTTTCTCTATCTAATGTTTTTTTGTATAATTCGCCATAGGTTGTTTTTGTTCTTGGATTAATATCATTTTGATTAAAGTGTTTAGGGGAACCATGCCAAAACTTACCATGAAATTCATAAACTGTATTTGTCTCTGGAACATAAGCATCGGCTCTTATATTTTTTTTACCAATCTTTATTTTTGCCTGCCGATATTTTGGCTCGATATTTAATGAGTCAAGCCATATGGTTTCTGATTTGGAAATAATATGGGTGCATTTTGGACAACCATGACCTCGCAGATGATCAATTGGAATTTGTTTAAAATCACCATGAATACGACATGTTATCGTTACTTTCGTATAGTTATTTTTATAATCAACTTTTGTATAACTACATTTATCTCCATACTTTCCAATGGCTTCTTTTATAAATTGTTCGGCATCTTTTGTCTTTGCGTATATAGCACATTCTGGACAACCTTGGCCTTGCAGATGATTACTTGGAGTTTGTTCAAAATCACCATGAATACGGCATATCATTATTACTTTTGTATAGGCATTAATATAATTAACTTTTGTATAAATCCATTTATCTCCATACTTTCCAATGGCTTCTTTTATAAATTGCTCTGTATCTTTTTTTACATTTCCAGCACATTCTGAGCAGCTCCGCCCTTTCAGATGGCTACTTGGAGTTTGTTCAAAATCACCATGAATACGACATGTTATCGTTACTTTCGTATAGTTATTTTTATAATCAACTTTTGTATAACTACATTTATCTCCATACTTTCCAATGGCTTCTTTTATAAATTGTTCGGCATCTTTTGTCTTTGTGTATATAGCACATTCTGGACAGCCTTTACCTTGCAGATGACTATTTGGAGTTTGTTCAAAATCACCATGAATAGGGCAAATTATGATTACTTTAGTTTTAGAATGAACATAATTAACTTTTGTATAACCATATTTTTTTAATGGATGAACAGTATTTGCTTTTTGTATGAATTTTACCGTTTGTGTTAAGTCATTTACCATATCTGATTGTTATATAGCATGTAGAGATATTATTAAAATGTTTTATGTTTACTTAATTCAAAATAAATTAAATAATAAATTATACATCGGCAAAACCAATAATTTAACTCGAAGATGGAGCGAGCACAAAAAGGTTGCGTTTGGCGGAAAAGAAAAATATGGCAGAGGGTTTAGAGCTATTCATTGTGCTTTATCAAAATACGGAGCCGATAATTTTATATTTTTTGACATTGAGAGATTTGATAATGAGGTAGATAGTTATGATGCCGAGAAATTTTGGATAGAATTTTTTGGGTCTAATAAAAAACAATTAGGATACAATGAAACGTCTGGAGGGGAAGGGCTTGGATCCGGAGTCAGTCACCCTTTGTATGGAACTCACCCCACAAAAGAAACTCGGGAAAAACTTAGGGCCGCACAAAAAAGAAGAGTTCCAGTGCTAGGGCGTAAACATAGTATTGAAACTAAAAAACAATATAGTATAGATAGATCTGGTGAAAAAAATGCTATGTTTGGGAAAAAACAAACGGGTGTGGCTAAACTAAAAATAAGTATGGCTAAATTGGGCAAAAGCAATTCAATGAAAGGGACCAAAAAAACATATGAGCAAAGAAAAATAATTAGCGAAAATGTATTAAAATCTCTTTCAAAATTAAAGGGAGAAGATCGGCCAAATGCCAAATTAAGCAATGTGCAAGCGGCCGAAATTAGACATATATTTAAAAATAAAACGAAATCGCCAAAAGAAATTTGTCAAATATATAATATAAGTAAACCTACGTTATATAGAATAATTGGATTTAAAACCTACAAAATAGATTAGTCTAGTTTTCTATATTAATTACCCGTTATTTTTTAAAAAAACATCTTCCCACATTATTACTAAATTATATCCGGCATCTTTAATTAACCTTTCGCGGTCTAATGTTTTTTATATAATTCGCCAAAGGTTTTGTTATTTGTTTTATTAATATCTTTCGATTTATATATTCTTGGATTTCCATGCCAATAATTACCATGAAACTCATAAACTGTATTTGTTTCTGGAATATAAGCATCAGCCTTTATATATTTTTTACCAATCTTTATTTTTGCTTGACGATATTTTGGATCTATGTTTAAAGAATCAATCCATATAGTTTCAGGTTTAGAGATAATATGGGTGCATTTTGGACAGCCACGACCTTGTAGATGATTATGTGGAGTTTGTTCAAAATCACCATGAACAGGGCATGTTATCGTTACTTTTGTATAGGCATTAATATAATCAACTTCTGTATAAATCCATTTATCTCCATGCTTTCCAATGGCTTCTTTTATAAATTGTTCGGCATCTTTTGTCTTTGCGTATATAGCACATTTTGGACAACCTTGGCCTTGCAGATGACTATTTGGAGTTTGTTCAAAATCACCATGAATAGAACAAGTTATCGTTACCTTTATAATGGCACTAATATAATTTACTTCTGTATAAATCCATTTATCTCCATATTTTTTAACAGCTTCTTTTATAAATTGATCTGTGTCTTTTTTTGCAACTCCAGCGCATTTTGGACAACCTTGACCTTGTAGATGATTATGTGGAGTTTGGGAATAATCACCATGAATATCACATGTTATTATTACTTTTGTTTTTGCGCTAACATAAATAGTTTTATTATAATTCCATTTTGACTGGTGAATAACATTAGCCTTTTGTATGAAAATATTTGTTTTATTCAGAATCCCCATCTACTCTCGTTTTCTATAAACAATTCGTCCTTTTGTTGTATCATATGGAGAGATTTCAACTTTTACTTTATCACCGATTAATATTTTAACGCTGTTCATTCTAATACGGCCAGCAAGTGTACACGTTATAACATGAGAATCGCTAACCTTTACATTAAACAGCCCCTTAGATGAATCTACGACCTCTCCCTCAAATTCTAACATATCCGCCATATAAATTATCCTCCTTTTAATATTTTGTTAATTAAACCACTTTCACGATTTATAATTTCCATAACCATTTCGTGAGGCGGATATACAGTTAGCCACCCCTTTTGTTTTTGACAAGGGAACATAACAAACCCTTCGATTTTTTGCTCAATAAAAAACTGAACATTTTTATTCTGCACAATAAGTGTTAAAGTCTCAAGTCCAAGATTAAGCGGTGAGCATATATTAATTTTATTATTATAAACGTAATAAGTTCTTAAAAAATTATCAATACCCAAGAGTGCGAAAACGATATTATCTGTAAATATATCCTCATCTTTTCCTAATGCCACATATAATAATTTACTTATTTTTGCAATTTTATAAATAGGTAAATTATGATATAAGTCGGTGCAAATAATTCTTTTTCTATCTATACTTAAATCATCAAAAATTATACTTACTTTTTTATCTTCAGAAATATTAAGAGAATTACCGAACTCATCAAACCACTTATTATCAAGTTTATAATTTGTTGGCAAGCGTTTGGACTTTAGCATTATTGATGGTTTTAATCGGCATAATCTGATGATATCGCTAAGATTTTCGTATCTTGAATAAGACTCTACTAATAATATTTTTTTATATATCCTGTCATATAATCGTTCAATTCCTAAAGCTTTATTCCTGGGCATCGAACTCTGAATTATCTTCTTCTTTTGGTGTTCTATGCGGATGATTTTTTATCAATGGCAAATGATCGACGCCTTTATTTTTAATCAAATCATTCCATAAAAGGTAAGTATTGCGGGTATCAGAAATAGCAGAGTGTTTTTCAGCAAATTTTCTAATTTTCATCATATCGCAGCAGGCATGAAGATTTACGGCTGTTCTACCAGTTGCGGTTTTAATTAATTGCGTTTGTTGACCAATTGGCGATTTAAGATATTCTTGGGTCATCTTAATGGTATCTAAATACAGGTCTGCAGGAAACTCTTTATCTTTTGATCCCCATAGATTATGCAAAAAACGTTTATCGAATGATATTATGTTATGTCCAATGATACATCTTGCATTTGGGGCCTGACCATCTTGCTCAAAAAAACGATTAACTTTATTTATGACATCAGATTTTGAAAGCCCTTTTTTCAAATCATCAATTGTTTTATTTGTTAATCTGAGGGCGTCATAACTAGCCCTTTCTGGATAATCGCATTTTACCATTTCCGTTAATTGAACTTTATCGGAACATCTAATTATTGATATTTCGGTAATTTCATTCAACTGGGAATTTAAACCGGTCGTCTCTAAATCCAGCACATAAAAATGCAGCATATGTTAACTAAGCTCCTTGGGTTTGTATGATTTATTATTTAATATGTTATGTATGGAAGAATTATTTACGTGAAACATTTTGCTAAGATTTTTTATTTTAATTCCAGATGATTTTAATAATCGTATTTCATCGGCAATTTCAATATTTAGTTTGCGCGTTTTTGGTTTCCAGTTATTTATCCAGCTCATGCACTCGTTATATTTTCTTTCTAATTTTAGGTCATTGCATTTATCATAGACATAACCAATGAATTTAATGGAGTGTCTACCGCTAATTTGAATGGATTTATTATTTTTTGGTATACAGCTATCTATTCCAAACAAATTACAAAAATTTTTAATATCAATCTTCATTTGATTTGAAACAGATGAAATTATTATACGTGGTCTTTTAATTTTATTATTAAACTTACGTATATGGCCATCCCCCTCAAACAACCCTCTAAGAAAGCACCATTTAAGTTTATTGTTTAATTTAGGCATAGATATAGTAGAATCTTTTTTTCCAAAAGATATTGACAACGCTTTAATTATATCTTTTGTCATGGCAATTGAGCTAACGTCTAATATGCCCCATTCTTTATTATTATATTTTTTACAATGAACTGGCAAATTAGAACTTAATGACTTACTAAAAACTTCAAGAACATAACTATCATCATATTTTAATTTAATAGTAAACCTTTTTCGTCTTATATGTCCATCCGAGGCAATCCATCCTAAAAAATACGCTTTGTCTTCTGAGTTAATTTTAGAGAAATATTGTTCATTTTTAGTATACTTATTAAGGCGATTATTGGCTACATGCGAAAATTGTTTAAAATTAGATATATCGGTCAATATCATCTAACCATGCTCTTTTATTATATAGGATGGAACAACATCAAGTTTTTGATATTTTTCTTTAATTGTTTTGTTCAGATATTGATAACCGCTAATAATTTTGCGACAACAAAATTGGCCACATTTACAATTCATTTGCCATTGTTCAAGCGTATCATTTGATGATGTTGAATAATCAAATGTTATTTCCGTATCTGCTTTAATAACATAAAGTGACAATAAGAATGCTCTAGAGCCAACAATCACAAGGCCGCAGTTTGGATTGCAGCTGTGATTAATATAGTCATCAAATCCTCCTGACGGGCCAAGAAACTTATTTTTCCCAATTTGCAAAGTATATGATTGGTCATGTTTTAAAGTATCTCGTGTAAAAAAATCACCTTTAAATTCAAATATAATTGTTTTTGCCGGGACATCAACCAATGTATTGACACCATTACCATTTGCCGTTTCAATTATTATAAGATTTCTATTAAAAACACTACTCATCGCAATATACCTACAAGATTTTTAACTAGCTTTATCATGGAGCATCCAGCATCATATACGGTTAGCTTTATATCTTTCCTTCCAACTAATTTGTATTTAACACCATTTGGATGAGCGTTCTTTGTCATTTCAGCGGCCTCTTCTGGTGATTCGGCAAAAATACGATATATTAGTGTTGCCGGTAATTGAGCTGTAATATGCACATCATAATACATTTTCTTTTTAATTATATTTTTTTCTTTTTTCATTTTTCATCCTCACATGAAAGCAATATATAATTCCATCTGGTCTTTTGTCAATCTAATATCATTCGGAAAATTTAATTGTTTTCCATCAAGCCAATATTCAAAGTATGTTCCATTCTTTTCTTCAAGGGCAGGACCATCTTCTCGATGTTGTTTGCCGTTTATAAACCAAAACTTATCTCCATTGGCATATTCAATAGCAGGACCATCTTCTCGATGACATTTGCCATTTTTATACCAAAACTTATTTCCATTGGCATATTCACAAGCAGGACCATCTTCTCGATGTAGTTTGCCGTTTTTATACCAAGACTTATCTCTATTGACATCTTCAACAGCAGGACCATCTTCTCGATGTAGTTTGCCGTTTTTAAACCAAACCTTATCTCCATTGGCATATTCAATAGCAGGACCATCTTCTCGATGTCGTTTGCCGTTTTTATACCAAAACTTATCTCCGTATTTGTCTATTTCTAATTCATTTTTCATTTTATTAATTCGTTAAATCTTTTTAGAAATAATTCTTTTGCTTGTTTTGGTGGCAATGGTGTTATTTTATTTGGCATTGGGCTATATTGATTTAAATATTCTGCCCATTCAGGATGAATTACTGCTAATAAATCTCTTGCTTCAGTAGATAAGGCAATTAAATCTGCTAATTTAACTTCGTCAGGCTCATCTTCACTTAATCCATATTTTTTATAAATTGCCGCCTGATATTTTTTTTCACATAATCTATACTGTTCAAATATGGATGTTTTTTTTAATGGACTAGCTATATCGCTTAAAATAGCTTCACTACAGTCATGCAATAAACCTTTTAATTTATATTTCTTTTTGCATATATCTGAGACTAATACAGAATGTTGAGCTATGGAATAAAATACTAAACAATGGCCATTAAATCTACATAAATTAGATAATGAATGAGCCATATCATATATATCTATTTTATCAGGCTCGGGATTTAATGGAAATATTTTTTTTCCAGAAAATGTTTGAACCCAACATTCTTTATCTTTAGAATTCATTATTTACCTTCTGATGTAGAGCCGAATCCGCCGGTTTTCCTTACGGCATTTCTTCTAATACACTTTTCATCATACTGCTGATTGCTTAATGGAATTACTGTTACATCTAATCGTTTAACTGGAATAATTTGAGCAATCGGATCACCAAAATTAATAACTAAGTCTTTTCCTAAAGAACATACGTCTGGAAGATATTGAGCAACCAAAGTTGTTATCCCTTCCCATGATTCATCAATAATTCCGATCAGGTTATGCATGTATTTTTTTGCAAACGAGCTGCTTCGTGGATGTAGCTGATAATACCATCCATCTGGACAATATGATCGAAACCCTAATGGCACTTTAGCATATTGACCAGCCTTAATAATAATTGGGTTTCTATCTAATTGTGCCGCTCTAACATCATACCCTGTTGCTAGTGGTTCACCTTTAGTCGGAATAAATCTTAAATCATCTTTTAAGTCTTCTCGCAATGCAAAATGAAAAAATGGTGGATCTATTTCTTTTTCAATTAGATTTATCCTATCATGTAATGATTCAATTAAATCAAATATATTTTCATTGTTTTTAAAATTCATAAACATCTCCCTTTATTTAACATTGAAGTATTAACGGCATGAAAACATATATCTTCATGATCCCATTACCATCAGGCCTAATATTTTCCAACAATGTAAGCCCAGGTATCCAGAAAAAACTAGAACAGCAGTTATATATCCATGAAACTATCTCTGGTCAAGAGTTTGATGATCGATTTTCTGCTGACCCAAATTATCCGGAAATAATAAAATTACAAAATCTTAGAATATTAGTGCTAAGAGATTTTTTTAATATAACAAATAGGAACGTAGCTTCTTTGGTTATCTTTGTCAAGCTTGGGATTTCCAGCATATTGAAAAATAATTTTGGGCCACCGGGAGCGTCATATATCGTTGAAAACCTTCACTGGGATCAATTAATTAAATAATCAGAGCAATATTTTAACATTTAAGTTAGGCATTTTGACATTACTTATGGACAAGGAATCATGAAAAATAAGAAATTGACTGAGAAAGTAGAATTGTTTTATCGATTAGCGTCTTATGGAAATCGTTCTAACTTCCTAAAAGCTATCGCTCAGGAAAGCCCAATGACATTTCCAGGTGATAATTTAGGCCAATTATTACAAGAATTATCGATAAGGCTTAATAACTTGTCTACAAAATGGGAAGATGCAGAGCAAAAAAGCGTTCCGGAGGCTCAAAGCTTAAAAGACTATGCGCGCTCTTTCGAAAAATATATGCAATCACGATATCTTATGGGACGATCAGAATTAGACGAAGCATCACAAGATCTTAAACGGTTTGTATCATCAACCAATTCATTACTATTAAAAGTGCCGGCTTCTATGCAATTAGATGTTAAGACGGTAAAAGACGCGTTAGATCGAGTTGATGGTGGTATCGCAAACTTCTATAGAAACGTGGCCAATTTACCGTACGAATCAGAATCATCAAAATCTATCCCCGATCAAACTGCACCAAAAGCACCAGCACCAGCACCAGCACCAGCACCACAATCATTTCCCGTTAAAACACAAGAACAATTAAATGAATTGGCTATGAATGGTGAAATATTTTTACTAAAACCATTAGAATTAACCGGCAAATTAGATAAGCCGACACAAGATGCTCTAAATTCATTAAAAAAGAAACTTAATTTATCTGAAACTGAATCTGCAAAAAATTTAATTAATATTGTTGAAAATCGCGTAAACCTAGGTCCAAAAAATCCGTACTTAAAATAATATATAGTTTTTAAGGGAGTTATGAAAGTCCCTATGCCAGCTTATGTAATTTGGTATTAACAATCTTTCTTATGGCGAGTCTGCGGATTCGCCATTTTTATTTTTAATTATAGAATTGCCTTGGCGAAGATGGCGCGCGTTTGATTGGTCGGCTGCCTATGACAATGCCATTTGCTGGGCCGTAAACCATATTTAGAAATTACTTTGAGTTCCAATGGGCTCACGATAGGTTAAAGCGTCTTTGGGGCCTTCCTGGTTCGATTATGAAAAAATACATGAAATAAGGTATAATCTGAATTAGTTTAATGTGAAATACTTAAACATTGTTCTTAGGTTGATCTCGACAAAATCACTAGTCCGAGGTTGATCTCGACAAAATCACTAGTCCGAGGTTGATCTCGACAAAACCGTAAGGACTATAGGATTTAAGATTATCAAGAGAATTAGTGTTTTAAGAATTTTGTTCTATGAAAGTTGTTTTTAAATTAACTTCTCTGTTAACTCAGAGGTTCTTAGGAGGGACAACATAGTTAACTTATTGTTTTTATTATTGTTTTCTCTGTTAACTCAGAGGTTCTTAGGAGGGACAACATAGTTAACTTATTGTTTTTATTATTGTTTTCTCTGTTAACTCAGAGGTTCTTAGGAGGGAAATCACTAGTAAGCCATTGAAATTATTTGTTTAATTGTTAAGTTTTTAGTTTATTCAATTATTAAAAAATATTTAACCACTTGATTTATTTTTTGCCATGAATAAGTTGCCTTGAACATTCACGCTGTAAAATAGAAATCAATGCACCTATCACAATTTTTAGCATATAAACCGTGCTGCCCAATATGTGAATCAAAATTATCAACCAATTTGTTTTCAACTAGAAAATATCATTGTAGATATGAAGATACTAATTTGGTTTATTCGACTAATATTAATTTTGCCTTTTCATTGGGAAAGAATAATAAACCAATTAATATAGATATAGTAATGAATTATGTTGATGATATATTTTATGGATTACGCCGTAAAACCCCGTAGTTTAAGCTCGGGGTAATTGACAATTCAGTGAAATAATGCTCATAAAGAAATATAATATCATGCGAACAAAAATAGATGAAATTATAAAATTAGCAGATCACTTCTTTAAAGTAGCAAAATCTAAAAAATCGCCAGATAAGTCGGATGATGTTGACAATATATTAGCCGATATTGAAAAACTTGATACATTCGCCGCAAGAAAAAAGCTTGCAGAGAAAAACTTTAAAAGATTATCATCTGGCTCATCAAGGATCGTATATAAATTAAATGATAGGTTTGTTATTAAGCTAGCTAAAAATAAAAAGGGTATAGCTCAAAATAAAACTGAATCAAACCCGGACATGAAGTCAAAATATATTAATAAGGTTGTTGAAACTGGCAAAAAATACTTGTGGATTAAAACTTTTTATTTGGATAAAATAACCGAAAAAGATTTTGAGGAATTGACAGATGTGAATTTTAAAGATTTTGGAAATGCAATTAGTTATGGGCTAAGAGAAATATCATCAGATGAATCAAAGAAACCTGGATGTTTTGATGATGTTAGAAAAACAAAAGTATATAAAGAGTTTGATAGGCTTGGTAAAAAATTCAAATTATTACCAGGTGATATTAGCAGAATTTCAAGCTGGGGCAAATCAGGCGATAATGTTATACTGATCGATAGCGGCCTTTCTAGAAAAGTTTTTGATAAATATTATTGATATGGTTTATTTTTTTATATTTTGACTTGCCGATTACGATGCTTAGAATACCTGTATGTATTGTAAATTATGTAATTGCAAAATGGATAAGGCAGAGTCGGCTTCTGGCACATATATAAACTTCAATTGCCCATGTCATAAATATTTTTTAATATATAAGCACAGTGTTTTGTATATTGAGAAAGCATATACTGAAAATTATGAAATAATATTAAATCATATAAAAAATCAAAGTCGTTTTTATTGTCGTTTAGATATTAATAATTTAGATATGAACAATATAACTAGGAATAGCCACGCGCCTTTATTCATAACTGGTGCATTTTCATTTTCAAATTTAAATGATCTTGAAAAAAAGATAGAAATATTTGAGATTTTCCAATGATGAAAGATTGTAATATAAATTGTAAATTATGTAATAATGCCTTATGTTTTTTTGACTCTTGGGGAGAAACTGACGAAAAAGAAACATTCTATGAGTATATGTGCTATAGTTGTACAAATTATAAAGTAATTAAAATGAATGATGGTTTTTATAGCGAGATAGCTTATCTTGGATCAACAATGATAGTTAATGAATTTGCAGACAATAAATGCGTTATTCGTTTTAAGCATATTTACGGGGCAAAAAATAGCCCGATAATAACAGAATTCATTCAGTTTAATAATAAAGAAGAGCTGTTACATAAAATAGAAATATATGAGGTATTTAGATGAGAAAATTAAAGTTAATTCGAAAACGCCTAAACTTATGCTAAGCGATAGTAATATTATATTTTTGTTAATAGCATGCAAATCAATAATGGGCGTAAGCAATTTCACTCACCAATGAGACAGTTAACTATAAAAGATATAGCGTCATATTATTCCCCATGCTTAGCTTGTAAGTCAAAAACCACTCTAATATTGTCGGTTTATTCTGCTGAATTTGGATATCAAGAAATTGTTCCTAAAATAATTGGAAAATCAATGAATATTGATCTTAAAATTTCTTATTATAGTAGGTTTGTGCTAAACATAGATATCATGTCTCATAAGTTTTTAACTTCAAATATTACTGAATTTATGAAATATGCTGCTGAGAATGTTTTTTGTTTATTTGTTTATTGTAAATCCTGCCATTCATATGTAGAAACAACTAAGTTAGAATTTAATATAACAGATAGAATATTAAAACCAATTTCCTTAGTTAAAGAAGGGTGGTCATTTATTGAGGATGACAGTATATATAAAGTTGACACTATAATGGATTTAGATCAAACAAAAATTGTGGTAGATAAAATTTCAGGAGTTAAACCAATTTCTCCATGGTCGCAAATAGTTAGTGCATTACCAATTCACAGATTTGGATCTAAGGAAAATATGATAGAAAAAATTAAATTATATATGGTATTCTCATGATTATTGAAAAATGTATCATTTGTTCATCAGAATTATCTAAATCTGTTGCCTGTATTGGAGAAAGATTTATTAAAAAGAAAAGCGGTTTACACTCCCTTAAACCACCGTATAAAGAAATTTGGTCATGTCCTAAATGTTGTAATAACAATTTCTATAAAAAGAACCCTTCCTCGCTAGAAACAATAACAGAAAATGAATCATATATAATTTTTGAAGTTTACGCAGATTTATCTAAAAAGAAAATTGGCAAATGTATTAAAATCCATAAAGACAATATTACTTATCTATATCAAGCTGAATTTAAAGTAAATATTTGGATTAATCAATTTATGGTTGCCGATCTGGGGAAACCAATAGATCAGATATTTATACAAAAAACTGAAGATTTGAAAATGTTTGAATTTAACAACATTGATGAGATGATTGATAAATTGTTAATTTATTTGACTTTTTCGTGATATAATTCATGTAGTACACACTCGTCCATAATATCATGAAAAAAAAAGATACCAAGCAATTTATAAAAGAAGCTGCTGAAAAATATGGAGATAAATGGGTTTATGCAAAAGTAATTTATATTAATGCCTATACAAAAGTAACGATAACATGTCTTATTCATGGTGATTTTGAACAAATACCAAATAACCATCTGCAAGGTCATGGTTGTCCAAAATGCGCTGGAGTTGCAAAAACAAAAGACACCAAGCAATTTATAAAAGAGGCTGTTGAAAAAAATGGAGATAAATGGATTTATACAGAAGTTAATTATATTAATGCCATTACAAAAGTAATAATAACCTGTCTAATTCACGGTAATTTTGAACAAAGACCAAATGACCATTTATCTGGCAAGGGCTGTCCAAAATGCGCTGGAGTTGCAAAAACAAAAGATACCAAGCAATTTATAAAAGAGGCTGTTGAAAAAAATGGAGATAAATGGATTTATACAGAAGTTGATTATATTAATGGCAAAACAAAAGTAACGATAACCTGTTCTATTCATGGTGATTTTGAACAAATACCAAATAACCATCTGCAAGGTCATGGTTGTCCAAAATGCGCTGGAGTTGCAAAAACAAAAGATACAAAACAATTTATAAAAGAAGCTATTGAAAAATATGGAGATAAATATGGTTATGAAAAAGTAATTTATATTGGTGCCCATAAAAAAGTAACGATAATTTGCCCTATTCATGGTGATTTTGAACAAACTTCAAGTAACCATCTGCAAGGTCATGGTTGTCCAAAATGCGCTGGAAATACAAAAAAATATATTGAGCAATTTATAAAAGAAGCTGCTGAAAAACATGGAGATAAATGGATTTATACAGAAGTTAATTATATTAATGACAAAACAAAAGTAACGATAACATGTCCTATTCATGGTGATTTTGAACAAACTCCACATAATCATCTACAAGGCTGTGGCTGTCCAAAATGCACCCATATTATCTCTAAACCTGAAACTATATGGCTTGATTCTTTAAATATAGATCAAAAATATAGACAAGCAAAAATAAAGATTGGTAAAAAATATATAAAGGCTGATGCTTAT
>Ga0315284_10000373_pt1 | contig 61171 bp, 61 predicted proteins | sample YL17G09_16_MG_FD_203696 | JGI IMG/M metagenome (GOLD analysis project Ga0315284, IMG submission 203696) | Sediment microbial communities from Yellowstone Lake, YNP, Wyoming, USA - YL17G09_16 | ecosystem: Environmental > Aquatic > Freshwater > Lake > Sediment | place: USA: Wyoming | collected...
CAAAAGCCCAGGTAAAGCTTTCCAATATCGCCCGGATTTACGAAGCTTATGGCCCCTTATCCATTGACCGCCAGAACCGCGAACGGGTAGTCAAGGTTGAATGCAATACTTATCAACGCTCATCAGGAAAAGTAGTGGAGGATGTCAGGAAAGAATTGCGCAAAATGGTTTTACCTTCGGATGTCATGATAAATATTGGCGGACAAGCAGAAGAGCAGAAAAAAGCCTTCCGCGACTTGACGCTTTTGTTGATGTTAGGGATTGTGTTGGTATATATGATTATGGCGGCGCAGTTTGAGTCATTGCTAGATCCTTTTATTATCATGTTTGCCATACCCTTTACTTTTATCGGCGTGATTTTAGGTTTTATTTTCACTCATACCACTTTAAGCATTATCAGCTACTTAGGCGCGATTATGCTCATCGGAATTGTGGTCAACAACGCCATTGTCTTAATCAGCTATATTATTATCTTGCGCGGACGTGGGCAATCCATGTCTGAGGCAGTGACTAATGCCGGTAAAGACAGGCTAAGGCCGGTTTTGATGACTACTATTACTACCCTGGCGGGTCTGTTGCCATTGGCCATTTCCACCGGAGTAGGGTCAGAGACCTGGCGTCCTTTAGGGATTACTATGTTTGGCGGGTTAACCATATCTACATTAATTACCATGCTCTTTGTGCCGACGCTATATGCGGTATTCCACAGAAAAGCACAATAACCGGAGGTATCTACGATGATGAAGATGGCCATGATTGCCTATAATGAAGCCATAGATGCTGAAGTGAAGGAAGTTTTAACAAATTGCGGCCTAAAGAATTACACCAAACTTACTGGTGCTTTTGGCAGCGGCGCTGCCTCAGGTATTCATGAAGGAAACGATATCTGGCCGGGAAGAAACAATATTTTATATGTTGTTTGTGATGAGAAACAAGCCATGCAGCTACTTTCCTACGTAAAAGAGCTAAGAAAGAAATTGAGCAAAGAAGGCATCAAGGCTTTTGTCCTGCCCGTAGAAGAAGTTACTTAACTTGCAAAATTCCTCACCAGTGGTAAAATAATAAAGCCATGCGCACAGCAGTATATTATAGTAATCAGGATTTGAGAATAGAAGATATGCCGCGGCCTACAATCGGAAAAGGCGAACTTTTAATACGGGTTGAGGCTGCGGGTATCTGCGGTAGTGATGTAATGGAGTGGTATCGTCGGGATAAAACCCCTTTGGTTTTAGGTCATGAGATTGCAGGGTTAGTAGAAGAGGTGGGGGCAGATATAAAGAATTATAAAAAGGGCGATAGGGTAGCCTGTGCGCATCATGTTCCTTGCGGTAGGTGTCATTATTGTTTAACGGAGCATGAGACAGTCTGCGATACATTAAGGCAGACCAACTTTGACCCCGGCGGCTTTGCTGAATTTATCAGGCTGCCTTCTATTAATGTAGAAAAAGGCGTATTTATTCTGCCAGATAATTTATCCTTTGAAGAGGCGACTTTTGTAGAACCGCTTGCCTGTGTCTTGCGCGGCCAAAGAACAGTTGGTGGCGCAAAAGATAAATGCGTCTTGGTTATGGGTAACGGAATAGCAGGGATTTTGCATATCTTGCTTGTACGGCATTCCGGTGCCCGTTATATTGTAGCCACAGATATAGTTGAATATAGGCTAAAGCAGGCAAAAAGATTTGGCGCAGATATAAGCATAGATGCAAAAGAATATTCACCTAAAGAATTAGGGCGATTAAATCAGGGAAGACTGGCGGATTTAGTTATTGTTTGCACAGGCAATACCTCGGCAATACTTCAGGCCTTAGAATCTGTGGAGCGAGGCGGCACAATATTATTCTTTGCTCCCACGGATGAAGATAGGCAAATCCCAATTCCGTTTAATAAATTATTTTGGCGCACAGAGATAACTTTTACTAGTGCCTATGCGGGAAACCCTACCGATTATAAAGAGGCATTAGATTTGATAGCAAGCGGTAAGCTTAAGGTCTCCGAGATGATTACGCACCGTCTAAGTCTATCGGAAATAGGTTTGGGTTTTAGGTTGGTAGCAGAAGCAAAGGAATCTTTAAAGGTTATTATTTATCCACAAAAATAAAAGGGAGGAAGAAATGGACTGGGGAATGAAAAATAGGATGAACAGGATTTTTAAAGAGGATGGTAAAACAGTGATGTTGGCGTTAGACCACGGATATTTTTTGGGCCCAGTGAGCAGATTAGAAGAGCCGCGTAAAACCATCGAGCCATTAATCCCTTATGCAGATTCACTTATGCTTACCAGAGGGCTATTACGCAATTGTATTGACCCCAAATACAATATACCAATTGTGCTTAGGGTCTCAGGCGGAAACAGTATTATGAGTGAGGATTTGTCTGATGAAGAGACTACGGTTTCCATGCAGGATGCTGTTGGGCTCAATGTTTGTGCAGTGGCTTTCTCTATCTATGTAGGCGCCAAACATGAACATCAGACCCTAATAAATCTCACCCGCCTTATAAACGAAGCAGAACAATATGGTATACCAGTATTAGCCGTTACTGCAGTGGGTAGGGAATTAGAAAAACGCGATGCCCGCTACCTTTCTCTATCCTGCCGCATTGCTGCAGAATTAGGCGCGCATATGGTAAAGACTTATTATTGTGAGGGCTTTGAAGAGGTGGTTAAGTCTTGTTTTGTCCCCCTAGTTATTGCCGGTGGCCCCAAGATGAAAAACGAAGAGGATGTCCTGAGTATTGCTTATAAAGCCATATCTGCCGGCGCAAAAGGCGTGGATATGGGAAGAAATATATGGCAGTCCAATTGGCCGGTACCAATGATATCTGCCATACGTAGTATCGTACATAATAATGCCTCATCTAAGAAGGCATTCGATTTGTTTAATAGTTTAAAGGCCAAAAAAGTAAAATAAATCTCTCCCCAACAATACCTAACTTAAATATTTCTATTAAGTTTTATTCCTGAAAAAATTCTTGACAAATCCTTTTCTTTTTATAAAATATAGTTAAATTTTAATAGTACAATTTTACTATATCTTCCGAACAAATGAATATTGACAAATGAATATTGTTGAACTATTATTAGGAAGTAAAGTCAAAGAATTTCCTAACAAGCCCGCCATAATCTTTAAAGATCAGCCCGTAACTTTTAGGCAATTACAAGACTTCTCCTTTAAATTGGCCAACAGCCTCATAAAGTTAGGCATAAAAAAGGGCGATAGGATAGCAATATATCTTTCCAACTGTCCGGAATATATTTATAGTTATTTAGCCATATGGAGTTGCGGTGCCTGTGCTGTGCCTTTGGATTTTATGTTGACGCAGGAGGAATTAGTTTCCTGTATAACTCATTCTGGGGCAAAAATATTAATCACCAAATTTAAGAACGACAATCCTTCTTTAGTTGCGCTCAAAAAGAAATGCCCTACCTTAGAAAAAATTATTCTCTGCCACGAAAGAATTGATGGCTTTTTATGTATTGAGGAGTTGATAGAAAAAGAGACAAGCAAATTTAAGACAATTGATATTTCTGATGAAGATTATGCCTGTATATTCTATACCTCAGGAACTACGGGTAGACCCAAAGGTGTATTATGTAATTATCTTCAGTTAACTGCTCCGGCTAAGGCAATGGCATACTTTGTGGATTTAGATGAAAGAGACGTTGCTTTATGCAGCGCCCTACCATTTTCCCATTTAGGCGGCCTCGTTTTTATTCAGGCCATAGTATTTTTGGGGACAACTGTAGTTTTGATAGATCGTTTCGTACCCGTCGAAGTTTTAAAGAACATTCAAAATTATAAGGTTAGCTGTTTATGGCTGGTGCCTTCTATGTACTATGCAATCCTACAATTAAAGGAATTTGAAAGTTTTGATTTATCAAGTTTAAATTGGGTTTGTAGCTTCGGTGCGCCTAGTTCGGCAGATCAGTTAAGGAGATTTAATAAATATTGTCCTCAGGCTGAGTTCTATCATGGTTGGGGCATGACTGAAACCCAAGGCCCCTCTGTGGTGACCCCTAAAGGTTCAAAAAAAATAGAAAGCGTAGGCCGACCCACTCCTTGGATAGAAGTAAAGTTATTTGACGAGAACGATAAAGAAGTACCTCAAGGTCTAGTGGGCGAGGTAGTAGTGAAGAGTTGGGTAGTCACCGATGGTTATTATAAAGACCCCCAGGCAACTGCTCTGGCATTCCGCAACGGCTGGTTTCATACTGGAGATTTAGGAAGATTTGATCAGGAAGGGTATCTATATATAGCCGGACGTAAAAAAGAGATGATTAAGGTAGGCGGTGAAATTGTTTTTGAGCCGGAAGTGGAATTAGCTATCCATAAACATCCTGAGGTTGCTGAAGTAGCAGTAATCGGTGTTCCGGATAGCCTAAGAGGTGAGTTGCCCAAGGCATTTGTGGTTTTAAAAGAAGGAAGTAAAGTTACAGAAGATGGCCTGCGTTATTTCTGCCGAGAGCATCTAGCACATTTTAAGATTCCCCATTACTTTGAATTTATGACTCTGCTTCCTAAAAATAGAGCGGGAAAAATAGATAAGGAAAAGTTAAGAGCCACAATAAATAAATGAAAAAATTTCTGCATTGGTTTAGTCACGGTTTAATTAGATACCGCTTCGGTTTTTTAAGTATATGTATTATTGTCAGTTTATATTTTGCTTATCAATTAAAAGACCTGTCCTTTAATACTAATCTGGGTGATTTCTATCCCTTAAAACATCCCTACCTTAAAATTCAGAATAGGCTAAACGAGATTTTTGGGGGGCTTAATCAGGTTTGCATTGCCGTTGAAGTAAAGGAAGGCACTATCCTTAATCTTATAACCTTAGATAAAGTCTGGCAGATTACCAATGATTTATATCTGACCGAAGGGATAAATGCGGGTAGGGTGGTATCTCTTTCGGCAAGAAAAGTAAAACACGTAGAGGCAAACGAAGAAGGTTTTAAAACCGAATGGCTTATGCATGACCCGCCAAAAAATGCGCAAGAAATCGAAGTTCTAAAACAAAGAATCCTCAAGAATCCCCTTGTCTATGGCGTGATTGTCTCCAAGGATTTAAAATCCAGCCTAATCCAGGCAGATTTTGAATCCAATGTTTCGGTAAAAAAGATATTTGCAATTTTACAAGGCATAAAAAATAAATACCAGGACCAAAACCATTCCATTTATATTTCTGGCCAGCCGGTTTTGCAGGGTTGGCTGGATTATTATCTACCGAAAATGGCCAGTCTTTTTATTTTTACCATTTTAGCTATGTCTTTAGTTTTATTTAATGCCTTTAAATCTAAACGCGGAGTATTTCTACCTTTATTGTCCGCTTTTATGGCGACTCTTTGGGGATTAGGTATGACGGTAATGTTTGGCTATAAACTCACGCCCGCAACCGTCCTGGCACCTTTTCTTATTTTTGCACTTGGCGTAAGCCATGCGGTGCAGTTCATCAAGCGTTATTATGAATATATGAGTAAGCACAAACGTAACTCTAAGGCAGCCGCCATCCAAATTACCCGCAATTTATTTGTTCCTGCCTTTACCGGTTTACTCACCGACGGAATTGCGCCCTTTACCTTGTTTTTTGTGCCTTTAGGCATGGTAAAGAGCCTTGCCGTGGGAATTGGGTTTGGAATTTTGAGTATATTTTTCAGCACCATTATTTTAGTGCCTAATCTGCTTTCTTTTATGAACCCTCCTAAGCGCCTGGAGGTGATTAAAGAAGAAAGAACCTCGCTTACTAATAGAGTTTTGCGTAATTTTGCCAATTTAGCAATAAATAAACGCTCGCGCTGGATAGTGCTTAGTACATTTTGCGTTTTAACATTGATTAGTATCTGGGGCCTGACTCAATTGGTAGTAGGTGATAAAAAACCCGGCACGTCATTGCTTTATACTAGCAGCGATTATAACCAGGCAGAAAAATTCATCAGCGATAAATTTTCTACCTCTGACCCGTACTATATATTCGTAGAGGGCAAACAACAGGATGCCGTCTTAGAGCCCGCGGTTCTTAAAGAAATGGATAGCCTGCAGCGCTATCTGGAGAGAGAGACAAAAGGCGTAGGCAGGACGCTTTCTCTCGTCGAATATATGAAAGGTATGAATATGGCTATGTTTGAGGGTAAGCGCGAAGAGTTTAAAATACCCGATAACGATAAGACCATTGCCGAGTATATGTTTTTATATTCTTTGACCGGATTTCCTGGAGACTTTGACCCTGTCGTTAATCCCAATTATCAATACGCCAATATCAAAGTTGATCTTATCGACCATAAGGCATCCACTATAAATAGTGTGTTGGATAAAACGGGAGAGTGGATAAAGTCAAATCATAAGGCCAAGGATGCCAATTTTTATTACGCAGGAGGTACCATTGGAATGCTGGCGGCAGTTAATCAAACCGTCAAACCCATGTTGAGTGCAAATTCCATAGGAACGGCGTCGCTAGTGCTATTATGTCTTATCGTAGCATACGGATGGGTATTAGGTACGGCAGTTCTCTTCCTGCCTTTGATCTTCAGGACCACGCTTCTTTTAGGAATATTGGGTTTTTTAAAGGTGGGTCTGACTGCGGAAATAATTCCGGTAATTGCCTTAGGCATAGGCTTCGGCGATGATTTCGGTATATATATTGTCTCACGGGTTATGGATGAGCTAAAAGAAGGAGGTGGTGTGTTAAAAGAAGCATTAATTGAGGCAATGTCTACTTCAGGCAAGGCTGTATTTTTTACGGGCTTAAGTCTAACCATCGGCATAGCTACCTGGATGTTTTCTCCCATTCTTATGCAGGCGAGGCTGGGTGCGCTTTTGAGTTTTTTAATTTTATTTAATGTTATCGGCACCTTAATTGTATTGCCTTCGATGATTATGATTATTAAGCCCGATTTTTTTAAACGATAATTACAAAAGGAGGTAGGGATGAAAAAAATAATTTTGTTAATGGCAGCAATGATTCTTGTAACTGGTAGCGTTTTTGCTGCAGAACTAGAGTATTTCCAGATATATAAGCCCAAGGATGGCATGACTGCGGATGAGATTATGCAGATTGAGTATTTTGTCAAGTATACAAAATTTGCCCATGACGTCTATCTTGAAGGCAAGGCACTTTTTGTGGATAAATCCGGTTCGGTCCTGGAAAAAGAAACCTTAAGAGAAAGAATAACTTTGGGCAGAATATCCGATGACATTGCTTACAAAGATTTGGTCATGTTTACTTCTCCTCAGGTAAAAGGCCTGGCTACGCTTACCTGGACATATCTGAACCCCAAGAGGCAACAGGATACTTGGCTTTGGATTCCTTCTTTGAAGAAAATCAGAAAGATATCCGCATCGAACGCAGATGATACCTTCATGGGTTCTGATTTTACCGTGGAAGATATTTTAACCCGCAGGTTCGAGGATGAGACCTATACGTTAATAGGAACCCAGAATTTTCCCGGATACACCTGTGAGTATGACAAGAAGACTTATTTTAAAGATGCTCCCTGTTTTGTGATTGAATGTAAACCCAAAAGGTCTCCCTGGTATTATTCCAAGCGGATTCTCTGGGTAGATAAGAATACGGGTGGCGGTATTTATGATGAAATGTATGACCCATTAGGCAGGAAGTTTAAATATATATTTAAAGACTTTGAAATATATAAAGTAAACGGCAAAGATTATCCTGCCCAAGTCATTATTGAAGGCAAAGATTTAAGGAATAGTCACCGCACTACCATTGTCAATACGGTTATAAAGTTTGAGATAGGCCTTTCCGAAGACCTATTTGCGGAAAGAGCACTTATACAATCAAGATGGTGAAAGGAGGGAATAATTAAATGAAGAAGCACATATTAATTTTAATTTTTTTATTATTTTTGTGCGTTAGTTTTGCCTATGCTGAAGAAAAATTTGATTTTAGCGGGTATGTTAAAAGCGAAGTTTCGCTGCGTACAAACGGCGATGCCAATACAACCCTCGATAAATTTAAAAACTTTGTTGACCTGGCTGGCCAATACAAAATTAAGGGCGATGAATTAGTCTTCTTTGCACACACGCGATACTGGTATGATGCCGCCTATGGTTTAAACGACAAACTTGACCCGGTACAGCATTATATGGGCCATATCCAGCGTACAGATTGGCTAAGAGACTGTTATTTAGATTATACCAACGGCCCCTGGTTTTTAAGGTTAGGAAAGCAACAGGTTTCCTGGGGGCAGGCTGATGGTGTTTCGATTTTGGATAGAGTCAACCCCTCGGATCTTACTGAATATTGGTTGCCGGATATTGCGGATATACGCATACCTTTGTGGATGGCCAATATTAATTATTCGCCAAAACTCAATTCTAATTTGCAAGTTCTGATTATTCCGGATTTTGAACAGTCAACAGCTGCGCCGCCGGGGTCGCCCTTTGCTTTTAGGTCGTATAATTTATTTACTGCGTTTAAGAATAGATGGGAAGCAATGGGAAATGTATTAAATGCAAATATCTATTATCCAGCAAAAAAATTTGAGAATTCGAAAATTGGTATGCAATGGCAGGATAGAATTGGCGATTGGGATTACACCTTGAATTATCTTTATGGCTATGATTATTTAGCCAGGACATACCTTGACAGCACAGCGGGTGGCGGAACAATTCAGAATTACGGCCGCAGGTTTAAAATTGACCAGATGGTTGGCGGCTCATTAAACCACAGCTTTACCGAAGAAAGTCCGCTTAAGGGAGTTACCTTAAGAAGTGACCTTGCGGTTTATATCAATGAGCCGACATATTACGGCAATGCTACCACTGGTTCCAGCGCAGGAGTCAACCGTTGGAATAACATCTTTTGGTTGGTTGGCATGGACAGGTATTTTTTCACCAAGTGGCTGACCAGTTTCCAATATGCTCAATACATAATGGAACATAAAAAGACTGGTTATAAAAATTCTACTACCGGTATCCCCTACGTTACGCTTAACACCTACACTAATGGCCCTCAGGATAAGCTTGAAAACATATTTTCCTTGAAAATCTCCAGCCACTTTATGAATGATAGGCTTTTACCAGAGCTTCTCTGGAGCTTTACTGATGATAATCAGGGAAGGATTTCGCCGAAGTTGAGTTACCAAGTAAATGATAATATTTGGCTGACCCTAGGCTACCATTATTTCTATGGCAGTAGACTGGATTCAAACGGAGAATTCAGGGATGAAAACCAGCTCTACACGACCATGAAATACGCCTTCTAATTCCAGGTGCGTCTAATTTGTCAATTGAGGGACACTTCTTTAGCTAAAGCTAAAGGGTGTCCCTTTTTTTATGGTATAATATAGGCTCTAACTTAAATAAAACCAACTAAAATGCAGGATATAAAAGAGTTTACCTTAGAGGAATTAGGGGATATTTTAAAAGGTTGGGGCAAGCCGCCGTTCCATAGCCGGCAGATTTTTTCCTGGATATATAAAAAGGGAGCGCAAGATTTCGAAAAGATGAGCGAACTTCCTTTGGATTTAAGGAAAAGATTAAAAGAGAATTTTGATTTGATTAGTTTAAAGTTAGTCAAGATACTTCAATCCAGAGATGGCACTAAAAAATTTCTTTTTGCCTTAAGAGATAAAAATCTGATAGAGGCTGTTATTATACCCGCTCAGAAAAGAATCACAGGCTGTATATCTAGCCAGGCAGGCTGCAGGTTCACTTGCCATTTTTGCGCAAGCGGTTTATTAGGTTTTAAAAGGAACTTAACCTGCGCAGAAATTATAGAAGAAGTTTTATGGTTAAAGAATAACTCTTCAGATAAGAAGCTTACCCACATTGTATTTATGGGTACAGGTGAACCCTTGGATAACTACGATAATGTAATTAAGGCAATTAGAATTATAAATTCGCCTCACGCATTTGGCATTGGAGCTCGCCGTATTACTATTTCTACCTGCGGCATTATTCCCGGGATTAAGAGATTGGCTAACGAAGACTTACAGATTGAATTATCTATATCTCTACACGCTGGCGCTGATAAAACAAGGTCGTTTATTATGCCCATAAATAAAAAATATCCCCTAAAAGACCTTCTGCAGGTCTGTAAAGAATATATAAAAAAGACAAACCGTCAGATTACTTTTGAATATGTTTTGATAAAGGGTATAAATTCGGATTTGCAGAATGCCCAAAAATTAGCTACAATATTAAAGGACTTAAAACTCGCTAAAATTAATCTCATTCCGGCTAATCCTATAAAAGAACTTAAGGTAGAGCCGCCCAAAAAGTCAGAAATTTTATTATTCAGAGATTGTCTTTTAAAGGCCGGTATACATGTAACCTTAAGAAAGCCGCGGGGTGAGGATATAGAGGCTGCCTGCGGACAGCTGAGGCTACGATATGTTAAAAAATAAATCAATAAGAAATCTCATCATATTGGCTATTGGCTATTGGCTATTGGCTATTGGTTTGCAAGGCTGTGCCAAAAGAGAGATTAAAAATATAGATTCTAAAGGTAAAAATATCATCTGTTTTGGCGACAGCGTCACCCTAGGCTACGGCGCAGAAAATGGCCAAGATTATCCTACTGTATTATCCAAGATGGTAAATGCCCCCGTAATAAATTGCGGCGTTAATGGAGATACTTCTGGCGAGGCAATAAAACGCCTTAAAACCGATGTATTGGACAGAGAGCCTTTTTTGGTTATTGTTGAATTCGGAGGAAATGATTTTTTAAGGAGGATTCCGATTGAAGAAGCCTCCAGTAATACAGAAGAGATAATAAAAAATATACAATCGGCCGGCGCAATGGTAGCCATAACGGACATAAGCGCAGACATAATTATGAGCAGTTATAGAAAAGAATTTAAACGTCTATGCAAAAAATATGATGCTATTTTCATCCCCAGCCTTTTTAGCGGTATCCTTACTAATCCCTCGCTAAAGAGCGATGCCTTCCATCCCAACGGCGAGGGCTATAAAATTATAGCCCAGCGGATATACCGCGCTATAAACCCTTACCTTCAGAAAAACGCATTACTTAGGTAAACCCAAAAATAAAGGCAGACTCCTAAAATGAAGTCTGCCTTTTATAAGTTTCTCCCGCCAAATTTCTCTGCTAAATAAGGTGGTAGAGCCTTTGGGGTTAACCGTAAGAGATGGTGCCCTTCGTATCAGGAAAACCCGAAAGGCTGTTTTTCAAATATCCTACTCGATTAAAGATTACTACAAGAGTAAACACTCGTCAATAAAATAATGCCCCGCGCCTTGGCCGGCGCTCCCTTGTGCCCCTTGCGCCGCTTCGGCCTGCGTGGGCGCAGGCCTTCGCTTGGCGGTCGTCTGGGGGGGACGGGGCCTTCCAGCTAATGTCGTGCGTGTCCGGCTCGGCTTGCGGCTGGGGCTGCCGCCGCCCAGCCCCAGCCGCAGCGTCCACTTTTTAACTATTTTAATAATATAAGAAAAGTGCTTGCACTTTACGAAGTAAAGTGTCCACTATGCCGCAATCGACAAATAAAGAACTTTAGCAATGCGGCATGCCGAGCCTCTCGTGTGTGAGATTATCAACTTCACACAATCTCGCTAAGGCGGACTAAAGAGGGATGAGGAAAGATTTATGGTTAGAGGCATTAAAGTATAGGAATTTGGATGAGCAGTTCTCTTAAATTATATCTTCATCTATATATCATTTTCTGTGCGGTCTTAAAAGCTCTATAAATCGGGAAGAAACTTCATAACCTAATTTTAAAGCGCTATCACAATACTCAATTGCGCTCTCATAATTTTTTAGGTAGTAATAAACTACTGCTAAATTATTATGTATAACAGCAGAATTCGGCACGAGCTCATTTGCCTTTTCTAATAAGTTTTTGGCCTCTTCATATTGACCTAAAATTATATATACACTTGCAAGTTCATTAAGTACAATCACATTGTAGGGATCTACTTCCAACGCTTTTTTATAATATACGATAGCTTTTCTTATTTTTCCTTCATCCTTGAATTTATTGCCTAGAGAGTAATTACGTTGCACAAGTTCCATAGTGAGTATTTTTATTCTTTTTTGTAGTGTTTGCATTTCTGTTTTGTCTTGGATTTTATTATATAAAAAGACGAGGCTTCGCAAAATATTTATATCATCAGGATTTAGCACCAAGAGCTTTTTATACGATTTTATGGCTGATTCATATTCTCCAAGAGCAGTATATGCATCTGCCAAATTATAATATACGCCAGACATGGCGGGATCAAGCTCTAGGGCTTTTTGGTATGATGCAATGGCCTCTCGATATTGGCCTGTATCACTATATGCGTTGCCTAAATTATTGTACATAGTAGCACTGTAAGGAGATATTTTCAGAGTTCTTTTGCAAAAAAATATAAAATTTTTCCAATAATTGTTTTGGTTTATCGTCAAAAAAGAGTAAAACAACAATAAAAAGACAATTATAATTCTACCTAAATATTTTCTTTTCTCTTTAATACACAACTTAGATAATAGACGAGCAAGAATAAGAAAAAAGCCTATGCTAGGTATGTAAAGCCAGTGTTCGGCCATATAAGCATTTATAGGATATATATTTGCGACTGGCAGCAAAGAAATATTGAACCAAAATATAGAAAAAGAAAATAATTTGTCAGTTTTTTTCTTTATAAAAGCCCCAATGAGCGAAGAGAAGAAAAAAACAATACCTATGATCGCTCTAAAATCTGTAAAATGGAATATGGCATTTCCATATTCCATGTGTAGGTTAAAAGGAAGAAACATAATTCGCAAATATTGATATATAGCGACAAAGAAACCGGGGATTCTTTGTAGGAAACTAGAATTCGTATTTATGCCAAAAGTTATTGATTTAAAAACAGTTATTCGTATTACAATGTAAATGGAGGAAACTAAAAATAAGAAAATAAAACCTGCATTCAGCATTTTCTTCTTAAACACTAATCCATAAACTAATAACAATACCAATGTTACTAAGCTGTACTCTTTGGAAAGAAGAGCAATGGCGTAGCTCACTATCATTAAGACAATAGCTACTATATTTTTTGAATAGGCATACTTTATATAAAAAATTATAGTTAAGAGTATGAATAATGCAGCCAATGATTCTGCCCTTCCTGCAATGTAAGCAACTGTTTCTGTGTGTATTGGATGAATCAGATATAATATACTGGTTAAAGAAGCAAGAAGTTGTTTTTCAAATAGAATAACAGTTAACCAATAAATACAAAGTGTAACCAAAATATGTAATACAATATTTGTTATATGATAACCTACTACATTTAAACCCCATAGCTGATAATCCATCATATAAGTAATCATTTGAAATGGGCGATAAAAACTAGAAATGACCCCAGCGCCCATACTACTTGCCTCTGTAAATAATTTCCATATATTTGATATATTCTTAATATATTCATTATACTTTACGCAATAGAAATCATCCCAAATAAATTGCCCATGAACCACGTTCAAGTATAACAGAAAACCTAAAAGTATTATTACTACGATCTGTTTGAACACATTATTGCTCAATTCTATTTTAGAGCTCCCGCGTCTTCAGTTTCTTTTTTAATCCTATTAATTTTTTATTATATCATATCTATAACGCTCTAACCATAAATCTTTCCTCATCCCTCTTTAGTCCGCCTTAGCGAGATTGTGTGAAGTTGATAATCTCACACACGAGAGGCTCGGCATGCCGCATTGCTAAAGTTCTTTATTTGTCGATTGCGGCATAGTGGACACTTTACTTCGTAAAGTGCAAGCACTTTTCTTATATTATTAAAATAGTTAAAAAGTGGATGCTGCGGCTGGGGCTGGGCGGCGGCAGCCCCAGCCGCAAGCCGAGCCGGACACGCAACAACATTAGCAAGAAGGCCGCCGCCGCCGAGGCGGCCGCCAAGCGAAGGCCTGCGCCCACGCAGGCCGAAGCGGCGCAAGGGGCACAAGGGAGCGCCGGCCAAGACGCGGGGCATTATTTTATTGACGAGTGTTTATTCTTGGAAGTTATCCAAAAAATAAAGGTGAACTCATCAAACGAAGTTCACCTTTTGGTAAATTTGCTCCAAAATTTTCTCTTGCCCTATAGGGCAAGACGCTTCGGGGAAATACTACTAAATGGTGCTGGAGGAGGGAGTTGAACCCTCACGGGTGTAACCCCACCAGTTTTTGAGACTGGCGTGTATGCCATTCCACCACTCCAGCATCAATTAAATTGTTCTCTAATAGACTTGCGCGTAAAATAAAATATAAGCAGGCTGTGGTATAAGACAGAGATTATATTCTTTAAAGAAGACGGAATAGTTATTTCTAAGGCTCCGGTTAATGTAATTATCTTGGCAAAGATAAGAATCTTGCTTAAGATAATTATGCTAGAAAAATAGAGCAATAAGCGATAAGCCAGCAATTTATATCTTAATATACCCCAGCCTAAGCCGCTTGAAATTATCGCCGTAATCAGAACAAACACAAGGACCTGCAAGGATTTTGTGGATTTTCCTTGGGCTAGGCTTAGAATAACAGCGGTTAAAGTTGCAAGCCCAATAAAGATTTCTATAATAGCAAACAGCATTACACCAAATTTATTTTTCATGGCATAAACATAACATATTAAATCTTTTTTGTCAATTGAAGAAAAATGATGTATAATAGAATCCCCAATAAGGAGGTTTGTTATGCGTAAAAATTTACTTACCTATCTAGCATTAGGCTTCTTTGTTTCAGGCTGCGCGACTACACAGAGTAACAGTATTTCTGAAGCAGAAATCGCAAAACTTCAGACCAGAAACAGCGTTTTAGAAGAAGAATTAAGCCAAAAGCAAGAAGAGAATTTAAGCCTAAAGGAAAAGATTGCACAACTAGAAAAGACTGTAATAAAGATGCCCACAGGAAAAGAAATTCAAATTGCCTTAAAGAATGCCGGCTTCTATCAAGGAGTAATTGACGGGCAGATAGGCCAAAAGACCAAGGAGGCTATCAGAAAATTCCAGGAGGCAAATGGTTTAACTGGTGACGGGGTAATCGGCAGCCGAACATGGGAACTCCTGGGTAAGCAGCTTAAGAAATAATTATATCAAGAAAAAATTGGGGCTGTAGCGCAGTTGGGAGCGCGTTTGACTGGCAGTCAAAAGGTCGAGGGTTCAAGTCCCTCCAGCTCCACCAAAATTTTCCGACAAGGAAAATTTTGGTGGCACTAAAGCGAGCGTAATTCCGCGACAAGCGGAATAGCGAGCGCAGTGCCTTCTAATCTACATTAATGTAATTCGGCCTCCACCAGTCTAATTAACTTTTACCCGGGCACTATTTGCCCGGGTTTCTTATGGATATGAGACGAATTATTTATGTTTTAATTATTATCTTTGTCCTTATTTTAGTTATATCTATATCTCTAAAGCCAATCATTATCTCTTTGGCAAAGGCGCAATTAAACAAGGTATTTATCGATAGCAAAGTTAGTATTCGGGGTTGTAATTTAAAACTACTACATGCACTTACTCTATCAGGTATGGAAATCAAAAAAGGCCAAATTTATGATTTTAAAATCAAAGAGGTAAATATTCAGTATAAACCACTTTCGATTATTAATAGAAATATTTCAAAGATTTCTCTGAAGGATGCTTTAATCATTGTTAATCTACGTCAAGACAATATCTTAGGGTTAAGCAAACACATTAATCTGCAACCCCAAAAAAGAATATTTTTGATAAATCTTATAGATTTATCAAATTTAGATTTAGATATAAATTCCACTGACTTAATTCTCCAGGCTAAGTTATCAGTTCGATTAAATCTCGCCAAACAATTAATAGATTATTTGAATTTACAAATTGATTCTCTTAAGAAAGCAGAATTCCGGTTACAAAAGGCTTACTTAGAAATAAACCAGATGCCCTCCTACGGTCAACTTTACATTGAGCAGTTTAAATACAATAAAGTTAAAATAGATAAAATTACCAGCATCGCCAAATTAAAGGATAAATCACTATTTTTAGGCCCTCTCACCGCCGATGTTTTTGGTGGTAGCATAGAAGGAGAAATACGTTTTGAGATAGAAAAAAATGGAAAATACTTTATGTATCTGAAATTTAAGGATTTAGATCTTAATACCTTGGTTAATGATTTTAATTTGAACGAAAAGGTTCAAATAAACGGAAGATTAGACGGTGCAGTAACCTTAAAAGGAATCGGTTTACAGATAAATGTTTTAGACGGAGATTTTACTACTGCCGAACCAGGCGGAACGCTTACTATCAAAGACACCGGGTTCCTTGAAAAAATAGCGCGCAATTCCAACCAGCCCTTGGATATATTAGTGGAAAGTTTTAAAGATTATCATTATAATAATGGTGTAATGAGATTATCTTTAGAGGGAGACAATCTCATTCTGGTTATTGACCTGGAAGGAGAAACAGGTAAACGTAATTTAAATATTATAGTGCATAATTTTAAATTAAGGAGGGAGAAATGACGAAGACAATTTTCCTTATAATTCTTTTTATATTGTTTAGTCTAGGTTGCGCACGGATAAGAGTAGAGGCTCCCAAAGAACCCATAAAGGTAGATATTTCTATGCGCTTAGATATTTATCAACATATACAAAAAGATATCGACGCCATCGAAGATATTGTCTCTGGCTCTCCTAAAGAGAGTCAGCCCTCGGATAAACAAAGCTTGTTAGATTATTTTATAGTACCTACCTATGCTCAGGAAGTTCTAAGCCCAGAGGTAGAACAGGCGGCCCTAAGACGCAAAGATAGACTTGCAGAATTATCTTCTTGGTTGCAGAAGGGAGTGGTCGGAGAAAATAAGTCAGGGTTATTGGAAATAAAAAATGCCCTGGCTTCTGACGACTATTTAAAACAACTGGTTAAAGCAGAAAATAATGACCGGATGATTATCTATGAGTCACTGGCCAAGAAAAATAATACCTCTGTGGAGGAGATTCAGAAATTATATGCCCAGAAATTGCAGGAAAAAGCTCTCTTGGGCACGCCTATTGAAGTCTTTAATGCCTCCAGCGGCACTTATGAATGGAAGATAAAATAAGATGTTTGTTTTATCCAATTTCTTAGTTGCCTTAGCACATATCTTAGATATTGTATTAACAGTCCTTTATTGGCTTATACTTATTCGCGCACTGATCAGCTGGGTAAACCCTGATCCTTATAATCCAATAGTGCAGTTTTTATATAAAACCACCGATCCGATACTCTATCCTATAAGAAAAATCCTACCTTTAGTTTTAAGATTTGGCATAGATATCTCTCCTATAATTGCCTTTTTAGCGATTATTTTCTTTAAGTCATTTTTGGTAAGGACATTAATAGATATAGCCTTGCGCTTAAGGTAAGGGTGTTTTGCAAAAGAATAGGCTAAAGAAGCAGCGCTGGCTTGAAGAAAAATTTAATTGTGATAGAATAAATACACTTTATGCTCTTAGGACTCCAGGTTTCTATAGAAGGCAAAATTTACGAGGCGCTTGAGCGGGCGAAACAACTTGGCTGCAATACCATGCAGATATTCTCGCGCAATCCGCAGAGATGGCGCGAGAATTTCTTAGAGCGCAAAGATACAGAGGAATTTAATAATAGGCAAGACAAATTCAAGATAAAGCCCATCTTTATTCATATATCTTATCTGATAAACCTTGCCTCTCCCAACCCTAAATTATACGAGGTATCTATAGAGGCATATATTGAGGATATCTTAGAGGCGCATACATTAAGAGCGGATTATATAGTTACGCATATGGGAAGTCATAAAGATACATCTGAGGAAGCAGGCCTGAAAAGATTTACTAGTGCCTTAAATATAATTTTAGAGAGGACCAAGAATACTAATGTGGGGATACTATTGGAGAACACCGCTGGCAGCGGCTCCTGGTTAGGTTATAAATTTAGTCATCAGAGAACGATTATACAGGGCTTAAACCACAGAGAACGCATCGGTCTTTGTTTGGATACCGCGCATGCATATCTGGCAGGATATGATATTGCTGGAGAAGATGGCCTTAAGGAACTCTTGGGGGAAATAGATAAACTTGTAGGTATAAACCTTATCAAGGTTATCCATCTAAATGACGCTAAGGATAAATTGGGCTCTAAGCGCGACAGGCACGAGCATATCGGAAAAGGCAAGATTGGATTAGAAGGGATTGAGAGGATTATTAATCACCCTAAATTAAAGGACATTCCTTTTATTCTGGAGACGCCTAAGAAAAACGATGAGGATGATAGAATGAATTTAAATACTGTAAGAAAATTGAGGCGGAATTAAAGATGTATCCTTTTAAAGAAATTGAAAAAAAATGGCAGAAAAAATGGCTAGGCACAGGACTTTTTAATGTCAAGCCTCACCCCCAGAAAAAGAAATATTATCTTCTAGAAATGTTTCCTTATCCTTCAGGCAGAATCCATATGGGCCATGTGCGCAACTACACCATTGGTGATGTAGCGGCGCGTTTTAAGATGATGCAAGGTTATAATGTGCTGCATCCTATGGGTTTTGATGCCTTTGGCCAGCCTGCAGAGAATGCTGCCATAAAGAATAAAACACATCCTAAGACCTGGACCCTAAAATGCATTGATTGGATGCGGGATGAATTAAAAAGAATGGGATTCTCCTATGATTGGGAAAGGGAAGTCTCAACCTGTCTGGATGATTACTATCGCTGGAATCAATGGATATTCTTAAAGATGTTGGAGAAGGGCCTTGCCTATAGAAAAGAGGCAATAGTCAACTGGTGCCCTGAATGCGAAACTACTTTGGCCAACGAGGAAGTTATTTTTGGTGAATGCTGGCGCTGTAAGAATCAGGTGATACAGAAGGATTTAGAGCAATGGTTTATAAAAATTACTGCCTATAAAGAAAGATTATTAGAGGATTTAGATAAACTTAAATACTGGCCGGAGCGCGTGCTTACTATGCAGGAAAACTGGTTAGGTAAAAGTGAAGGCGTCGATATTTATTTTAGATTAAAAGATACCCATGAAGTAATCCCTGTGTTTACCACCCGCCAAGATACTATATTCGGCGCAACTTACTTAGTGTTTGCGCCAGAACATCCTTTGGTAAAACAGATTATTAAAGGCAGGCCTCAAGAAAAAGAGATATTAGGATTTATTGAGAAGGTAAGCAAGGAAAGTAAGATTGTCCGCACCGCAAGTGACGTGAAGAAAGAGGGCATATTTACAGGCAGTTATGCTATAAATCCGGTGAATAACCAAGAGATACCAATATGGGTGGCAGATTATGTATTGATGGATTACGGCACAGGCGCAATTATGGCGGTGCCGGCTCATGACCAGAGGGATTTTCTTTTTGCTAAAGAACATGGCTTACCGATGAAAATTGTAATTCAAAGTCCCAAATCCCAAATCCCAAATCCAAAAGAAATGGCCGAGGCTTACGAGGACGATGGAATTCAGGTTAATTCTGCACAATTTGATGGTTTGCCTAATCAGGAAGCCAAGATGAAAATCGCGCAATGGATGGAAGATACGGGTATAGGTAAGAGGCAGGTGTATTGGAAATTACGCGATTGGCTGATTTCTCGTCAGCGCTATTGGGGAACACCCATACCTGTTATATATTGCGACAAGTGCGGCTTAGTGCCTGTTCCAGAGCAAGATTTGCCGGTTGAATTGCCGGATAATATCAGGATTTCCGGCAGAGGCGGAAGCCCGCTGGCTTATGCAAAGGAATTTATTAATGTAAAATGCCCTAAATGTAAATCCAAAGCAAAACGCGAAACCGACACCATGGCTACCTTTGTTGATTCTTCCTGGTATTTTTTAAGATTCTGCTCGCCTGAATATAAATTAGCGCCTTTTGATAAAAAAGAGACAAGCTACTGGATGCCGGTTGACCAATATATCGGTGGTATAGAGCATGCGATTTTACACCTTTTATATTCCCGATTTTTTACCAAATTTTTAAAAGATATTGGCCTACTAGACTTTGATGAGCCATTTTTAAAACTTCTTACTCAGGGTATGGTTCTAAAAGACGGGGAGGTAATGTCCAAGTCGCGCGGCAACATTGTTGACCCGGATTCCATCATTAATAAATACGGAGCAGATACCTTAAGATTGTATATATTATTTGCTGCGCCGCCGGAAGTAGAGACTGAATGGTCTGAGCGCGGTATTGAAGGCGCTTTTAGATTCTTGAATCGGGTCTGGCGCCTTTTAGAAAGCCACAAGCCACAACAAAAAGATTTAGCAAAATTAAAAAAGAAAATGCACAGGGTTATTAAAGAAGTTACTGAGGATATAGAGAGTTTTAAGTTTAATACTGCTATCTCCAGTATTATGGAATTAGTGAATGAAATTTATCAGAGTCTCGATGCCGATATTGTCGAAGCTGTTAAAGTTTTAGTACTATTGCTTTCCCCTTTTACCCCGCATCTGGCGGAAGAGATGTGGCAGGGATTGGGTCATAAAGGAAGTATTCTGCACGCCGAGTGGCCGAAATACGATGAACAATTTTTACAGGAAGAAGTCATTATCTTGGTTATTCAGGTAAACGGAAAATTGCGCTCAAAAATCGAAGTCCCTGCCGATATCGCTGACGATAAGCTTAAAGAACTTGTCCTTAGCGATGCCAAAATAAAACCCTGGCTCAAAGATAAACCCATCAGAAACTTCATCATTGTCCCCAAAAAACTGGTCAATATCGTTGTTTAATTAGTGATTTTATAGTTTCGCTTTCGGCACTGAATTTTTTCGCCGTGCACTACGGTTTACTTCTCGTTTCCACCAGTAGACTTACGTAGGGCAGGCGTGTTCCAACTCGTCGTAAATTCTTGTGCACTCTTGCCGAAAAAATTCTAATGTGCCTCCAGCGAAACACATAAAATCTGTGGAAAAGAAGCTACAGACACTCTCACTCGAAATCAATCCAAGCCATCCACTAAATTACTCGTCATTTTGGAATGAAAGTGGTATAATTAAAATAAAGGAGCGGTTTAGGTGAGAGGATATTGTATTAAGGAATTCAAGTTCGGCTTTATATTTATAGAGTTATTATTGGTTCTAGCGATAATTTTATTTCTTTTTTATAAGGCAATAGATTTGTATTTCAAAAAGACCAGCATCAACAAAGAGACAGAAAATCTCTTATTAGAACAAGGTATAAATACCACAAATTATAAATCAATTTTAGATAGCAGTAGAAATAAGATTCAAGACATCCAAACGCAGCGAGCAAAAGAGATAGACAATATAAAATAGGCAACTACATATCTTCGTAATCCCGCCAGTTAATCTAAATCCTAAAAATCCCTGTTAGATTTCCCCTCTTTTTACGTCTATTAATGGTAGAAAGGGGGATTTTTTATGCTTGGCCTCACAGCGCAGGAGCGGCGCGTAATTTTATTTTTAATCACCATGGCCTTAGTAGGCTTGGGAATAGAATTTCTCGTAAAAATAAACTCGCCGCTTAAGGTTATAGTTAATGCCTATCAAGGTCTCGGTAAGATAAATCTTAATAGTGCTGGCAAGGAAGAGTTAAAGAGCCTTGGCGGAATAGGAGAAAAATTAGCCCAAAGGATAATTGATTACCGAGCAAAAGTCGAAGGTTTTAAGGAGACGGATGAGTTAAAAAACATCAAAGGCATAAGTGATGATAAATATGAAAAAATAAAAGACTTTTTAGTGGTTAAATAAAATATGAAACGCCCATTGGTATGCCTGGCCGCTGTTTTTTGTTTAGGAATTATTTTTACCAACCTTACAAGAATTCATTTCTTAGTATTCTATATCTTGGCTTTAATATCCCTTATTCTTAGTTTCTTAGCACTAAAACAGGAATTAAGATTTGATATTTTTTTATTATGCCTTGTATTTTTCTTAGGCGCCTTGGTGCTCAAGAATTCTTACATCCTGCCCAAGTGCCATATCTTAAGATTTATCCAGTATAAAACTGATAATGTTTCTGTTCTTAAAGGATTAGTAGATACCCAGCCCGTAATAAAAAATAACAGGATATCCTTTGTTTTCAAAACTGAAGGATTACAACTTAATAATCTAAAGTATAAATGTTGCGGTAGCGTATTGGTTTATTTGCGCGGGAAAAAGAATTTAGCCTACGGAGAAAAATTGCTCCTGCAAGGCCATTTATACCGCAGCTATAATTTTGGCAATTCAAGAAGAAAAGATAACCGGCCTATTTTGTATGTTAATTCAGAGAGCGCTGTTATCAGCCTGAATAAAAATAAGGGACTGATGTTAAAGAGGTTTGCTTTATGGTTAAAAGAGAAAATGGAGGGCATAATCTTTCAACATGTATCTAATTTGCCTGCCAGTATATTAGATGCTATGGTTCTGGGTGAGAGAAGAAGCATACCTAAACTGATCAGTAATTCTATGGTTAAGTCAGGCACAGTGCATATCTTGGTAGTAAGTGGTTTTAATGTGGGAATAGTAGCGTCTATCATTATAACGTTTTTAAAACTGATAAGATTGCCGCGGAATTTGCGCCTTTATATAGCCATACCTTGTCTTATAGTTTATTGTTTGATGACCGGCGCATCTACGCCGGTGGTGCGGGCAACTGTAATGGCCATTGTTTTCTTGCTTGGCTATATCTGGAAACGCCAGCCGGATATTTATAATTCCTGCGCCATAGCCGCGATAATTATATTAGGGGTTAATCCAGCCCAGTTATTTGACGCTAGTTTTCAGCTTTCCTTTGCCAGCGTGCTTTCTATAGTCTACCTTTATCCTACCTTTAAGTCGTTTTTGAACATAAATTCTCTAAAGGTAAAATTTATAAGGTTTTTACTGGAGGGATGCCTGGTTTCTTTTTCTGCCTGGATAGGTACAATGGGGTTTATCGCCTACTACTTTCAGATGTTTTCGCCCATTACCGTGATAGCCAATATATTTACTGTGCCCCTGGCTACTTTAATTACTCTCTGCGGTTTTAGCCTGATAATGACAGGTTTAATATGCCCGCCTCTTGTTTCTTTTTTGGCTTCCAGCAGTGAATTAGTAGTTGCGCTGCTACTGGAGACCAATATTCTCTTAATTAAGATTCCCGGCGCTTATTTCTATCTTGGCCCGCAATAAAACATTGATATTTCTTTTCAAACCAAGTATAATCTTATCAAATTAAAGGGAACCAGGATGATTTATAGATTTATAGATGATAAAGGGACTTTTGTTGTAGAAAATCCTCAAAAGTACAATCTATACCTTCCTCTTACTAATCAGGATGGCAACATTTTAAGTTCTATCAGCCCAAATCTGGCAGGAGATATAAAGAAAGACAACGAACATTTCCTTACTCCTCCCGCAAGCATTGAGGATTTAAGAAGCAATCTCCTCTGCCGCAGGGAATTTTTTATAAAAGTAGATAAAGAGACCATAAGATTATCTTATCCTTATCGCGATACCTTAGAAGCAGGCTTTTTGTATCAGAAGCTTATTAAGAAGACGGCGTCTTTACAGATAGAGATTTTAAATTTCATTCCTTATAATCTGGCAGTTGAAGTTATGTGGGTGAGAGTTATAAATATAGGTAATAAAAAACTTAATTTAGTTCCCACCTCTTTTATCCCTCTTTACGGAAGAAGCGAAAAGAACTTAAGAGACCATCGTCATGTAAGTTCCCTGCTTAACCGCATTTATTTAGATAGGTACGGAATATTGCTTAAGCCTACCATGGTCTTTGATGAAAAAGGCCATAAAATAAATAAAACGATTTATTTTGTCTTAGGCTACGAAGGCCAAATGAAACCTCCGTTAGGCCAATTTCCAACCCTGGATTATTTCTATGGCGCAGCTGATTTGACTAATCCGGATGCGATAGCAAAAGACATAAGGCCGATTAATAAAAAAATGTATGAGTTTGATGGTAAAGAGGCCTGTGCTGCATTTAGATTTAAGCCAAGACAACTAAATAAAGGCCAAGAGATAAATTATTACCTTATTATGGGCATTGATAAGGATGAACAAAAGATAAAGAAGACATTCCATAGATTAAATTCACCGCAGAAGATTAAAAAGAGCCTGCAGGAGACCAAAGAATACTGGCAGAATTATCTTTTAAAAGTTAATTTTGATTTTAAAGATAGGAATTTCAATAACTGGCTTCTTTGGGTGAAGTTGCAGCCTAATTTGAGGAGACTCTTTGGCTGCTCATTCCTGCCGCATTTTGATTACGGAAAAGGAGGAAGAGGTTGGCGGGATTTATGGCAGGATGCTTTAACATTGTTTATCACTGAGCCAGAGAAGGCAAGAGATATTATTCTGAATAATTTTAAAGGAGTAAGGATTGATGGTTCCAATGCCACCATAATTACCCAAGAAGGCGATTTTATTTCTGACCGCAATCGCATCAGCCGTGTCTGGATGGACCACGGCATATGGCCATATTTAACTTTGCGTTTATATCTGGACAGAACCGCTGATTTAAATATACTTTTTAAAGAAATCAGTTATTTTAGGGACCATCAGCTAAACCGGGCAGCAAAGATTGACGCCGGTTTTATTCAAAAGGATTATCTTTTGCGCAGCCAAAAAAACAGGATTTATAAAGGTAGCGCTCTGGAACATGTCCTTGTGCAGAATCTCATTGCGTTTTTTAATGTGGGCAGACACAACATTATGCGTCTTGAGAATGCCGACTGGAATGACGGCTTAGATATGGCAGCAGAGAACGGAGAAAGCGTTGCTTTTAGTTTTATGTATGCCCATAATTTAAGAGATATTTGTAGTCTCTTGGAGAAACTCAAAGAAAAAAAAGAAAGTATAACAATTTTAAAAGAATTAATCCTTCTTTTGGACCGTATAAATAAACCCATAAACTACCTAAATTATAAAGAAAAACAAGCCAGATTAGACGCATACTTTAAGAAGACAGAAAATATAAGCGGCCAGAAGACAAAAATAAAAATAGACGACTTAATCCGTGATTTAAAAGAAAAATCAGAGCACTTATTTGCCTGGCTGCGAAGCAGGGAATGGATTGGTAATTTAGGGTTTTTTAACGGCTATTATGATAATAAAGGCAGACGCGTTGAGGGCAAGACAAAAGATAATATAAGGATGATGCTTCCTTCGCAGGTGTTTGCAATAATGAGCGGCGTGGCAGGCGATGAACAGGTAAAAAAGACGTGGATATCCATAAAAAGATATTTAAAGGATAAAAAATTAGGTGGTTTCCGGCTTAATACCGACTTTAAATCTTTATATCCCGACCTGGGCAGAGCCTTTAGTTTCTCTTACGGCGATAAAGAAAACGGCGCATTTTTTAACCATATGGCAATAATGCTGGCCCATGCTTTGTACAGAAGGAATTTCAGGAAGGAAGGGAGAGGAGTTTTAGAATCCATATATAAAATGGCAACCGCTAACCCAGCAGAAATTTATCCGATGATACCCGAATATTTTAATAATGAAGGCAAGGCTCTTTATTATTATCTGAGCGGTTCTGCAAGTTGGTATATTTATACTTTGCTGCAGGAGGTCTTGGGGGTAAAGTTTTTCTGGGGAGACATAATTTTTAATCCCAGGCTTATGAGAGATAATTTTTTTAACCGTACAATAGAGGTTAAATTTCCCTGGCAGGACAAGATAATTAAAACAATTTTTAGGAAGATATCCCAAAAACAAATTTACGGGATAAAAGAGGTATTTTTAGAAGGCAAGAAGATTATGTTTTCTTACTACGGTTGCCTCATAAAAGGTCAGTGGCTTAAGGAAATAAATAAGAAAGAAATAGCCATAGAAATATATCTGGCATAGTCTTTGGCCTTAAAATACGACTATTTCCTTTGACAAACCAACTTAGGTATGTTAATTTAAACTATAATATGAGACGCATAATCTTAATCTTTATTATTTTCTTTTCCATATCTATTAGCCAGGCATATCCCTATTGGATCTGGACTCCCAAAACCGGCAAATGGGTGAACCCAAAAAGAGCAATAAAATCCACTCCTAAAGAACAGTTTGATTTTGCCAAAAGCCTTTACGATAAAAAAAATTATAAAGAGGCAAAGGTGGAGTTTGGGAAATTACTCAAGCAGTTTCCCAAATCCCTTGAGGCAGCAGAGAGCCAGTATTATCTGGGCTTAATAGACCAAGAGCAGGGTAATTTATATGAGGCATACCTTGCGTATCAGAAAATCATTGATAAATATCCCTTTTCAGAAAGAATCCCCCAGATTATCGAATATGAATATAAGATTGCCGAGAGATTTATGGCGGGTGAAAAAAGAAAAACTATGGGATTAAATTTACCAGTAGAAAATCCGGCTATTGAGATATTTACCAAGGTAATTGAAAATTCTACCTACGGACCGTTAGCGTCGGCTGCCCAGTATAAATTAGGTCTGGTTCTAAAAGGCTTAGGCAAATACTATGAGGCAGAGGATGCATTTAATAAGGTAATTACTAATTATCCTGATAGCGAATGGAGAGAGGCAGCAAAATTTCAGATTGCTTCTTGCCGCGCAGCGGTCTCTAAAGGGCCCTCTTACGATCAAGGGGCAACCAAAGAAGCAAAAGAGAAATTCGAAGAATTCGTTAAGGAGCACCCGGATGCGACCCTCTCTGGCGATGCACAAAATAATATTGAACGATTAAACGAACAAGAAGCGGAAGGCAGTTACAAAATCGGCAGATTTTATGAAAAACAAAAGGCATACGAAGCAGCAAGAATCTACTACAATGAAGTAATTAACAATTATTCTAAGAGTACTTGGGCGGCGAGGGCCTTAGAAAGATTGCAGATAATGGAAAGAAAGAAATGAGAACACAAAAATTTTTGCTTCGGGTTTCATGTCTCATGCTTCAGGCTTTACATTTAAGGTCAACATTCTTTATTATTTTGCTTGTGGCTTGCAGCTTGTGGCTTGCAGCTTGTGGCTACACCACCCGCTCAATGGTCTCGAATAAATTTAAGACAATATATATAACGCAATTTGCGAATAAAGTAGATATTACCCAAGAAACGTACAGCGCAAATAAATACAGAATCTACAGGCCCATGTTAGAGACAGATATTACAAGAGCAGTTATAGATAAATTTCTCTTTGATGGCAATCTTAAGCCTGTAAAGTCAGAATCTGCGGATTTAGTAGTAAAAGGAGAATTAATGGAATTCCGTAGGGATCCATTAAGATATACAGATAGCGATGAAGTCGAAGAATACCGTATTAATCTGGTAGTAAACATTGGTCTTTGGGATAACAAGGAGAACAAATTAATCTGGCAAGAAAATAATTTTACTGGCGATACCACCTATTTTGTTACAGGGCAAGCAGCAAAATCTGAAACTACAGCGCTAAACGATGCAATAAGCGATTTAGCGCGCAGAATTGTCGAGCGAGTAGTTGAGCAATGGTAGCTAAAACGGTTTATGTATTAATTGGCCAAGACCATATTTCCAAAGATATAAAAATTAGAAAATTAAGGCAAGAATTTCTTGATAAAAACACAGAACAGTTTAATCTGGATATATTATATGGCAAAGAATTAAACCTAAAAACACTGCAGGAGAAACTGTTATGCCTGCCTTTAAATTCAAAAACAAGGATTGTGATTATAAAAGAAGCGCAGGAATTAAGACAGGATGTTAAAGAATTTATTCTTAATTATGCCAAAACCCCCTATCCTCAGATATGTTTGGTTTTAGATATAAATACATTTTCCCTGCGCAAAAGCGGCCTAAAATTACAAGGTTCTCAGGATGAATTTTTAAAAAACATTGCAAGGTACAGTCATATCTTGCATTTTAAAGAAGCCATTCCTTTAGATACCTTCACTTTAAATCGGCAGATAAACCTAAAAAAAACAGACTATGCCTTACGTATACTCAACCAACTTCTCAAAAACGGAGAGCCGCCTGAGAGGATTATGGGTGGCTTAAGGTACAGTTGGCAGCGGGATATTGCTGGTGCCTTTGAGCTAAGAAAAAGGATTAGCCTCCTGCTGAATTGCGACCTGGACATAAAGACAGGTAGGCTAAAGCCCGATTTTGCCTTAGAGAAACTTGTAGTTAAATTATGTTGTCTTTGAGGTTTCTAATTTCAGGATACTTTTCATTAGCCGGGATTTTTTTCGGTTGGCAGTATTAGGATGGATAATCTTTTTTTTGGCTGCCTTATCCAATAGAGAATACACTTTTCGCAAGAGTGTCTTGGCTTCATTAAAATTTTTGGCTGACAAGAGCGCCTGAAACTGCTTTAATGTTTTTTTAAGCGGCTGTTTTACTTTTAAATTTTTAAGGCGCCTTTTTTTATCTTGCCGTTGTCTTTTTAAAGCACTTCTGTGTTTAGCCATATCTTTCCTCCGTGTACAAAACTTTTTTATATTAATACCATAATTGCGTATTTATGTCAACAAACAAATCTATTATTAGGTCTGCTAGCCTTATAAGCATTGCTACCTTAAGTTCCCGCCTCTTGGGATTTATCCGCGATGTAGTTATTGCCAGATTATTCGGTGTTTATATTTATGCCCAAGCATTTGTAATTGCTTTTAGAATCCCAAATTTATTCCGTGATTTTGTAGGCGAAGGCGCAACTAACGCCGCATTCGTGCCGGTATTCAGCGAATATACAGTTAAACACACTAAAGAAGAATTCTGGGAATTGGCAAATGTGGTATTGAATCTTCTGTTGATTATACTTTCGGCAATCACTATTTTGGGAATAATATTTTCTCCCTTTATTGTACGGCTTATCGCCCCCGGTTTTGTCGCGGACCCCCATAAATTAGAGACCACAATTAAATTAAACCGCATTATCTTTCCTTACATTTTATTAATCAGTCTGGCAGCCTATTCCATGGGCCTGCTTAATTCTTTAAAACATTTTACGGTGCCTGCATTTGCGCCCTGTCTTTTAAATATCTCTATCATCGTATTTGCCCTTATGTTTGGAGAGGGGATAAAAGGCTTAGCCTTAGGCATTCTTGTAGGCGGGGTTTTGCAGCTTCTGGTTCAAATCCCTGTTTTATATAAAAAAGGTTTCAGGTTGCAATTTTTCCGACGCTTTAGTCATCCTGCCGCAAAGACCATCGGCGTATTAATGCTACCGCGGCTTTTAAGTTCCTCTATTTATCAATTAAATAATTTTGTGGACTCCATATTTGGGTCTTTAACTTTTATTGTGGGCGAGGGAGGAGTAGCGGTATTATATTTTGCCTACAGACTTATTCAGTTTCCTTTGGGTATTTTCAGCAATGCGCTTTCTCAGGCAATGCTGCCTACTTTTTCTCACCAGGCGTTGGAAGACAGTTACGATAATTTAAAACATACGCTTTCCTTTGGCCTACGTGCGACGCTCTTTGTAATGTTACCGGCATCGGTAGGCTTTATGGTTTTGGCGCGTACGATAATACAGACCATATTCGAGGGCGGAAGATTTGATGCCTATTCCACAACTCAGACTGCCGATATATTATTTTTCTACAGTATAGGTTTATTTGCTTATGGAGCGACCAAGATTTTGCAATCCTGTTTTTTTGCTTTAAAGGACACTAAGACCCCTGCCAAGCTATCCTTTTTAGCTTTAATTATAAATATTATCTTAAATTCTCTACTTATGTTTCCTATGAAATTAGCAGGCTTGGCGTTAGCCACATCTTTATCTGGTATAAATACCTGCCTGATTTTATTTTTTATATTACGCAAAAGACTGCATCCTTTTGACACAAGGGTAATAATCTCTTCTTTTGTGCGGATTCTTGTGGCAAGTCTTTTTATGGGTGCAATATGTTATCTTTTTTCCCAAAGAATTTTCTTCTTAGGGACCAATATGTTTTATAGGTTACTTAATTTAGGAATGTCAATTATTATCGGAATTATCTTTTATATAGGCTTCTGTTTTATTTTTAGGGTTAGAGAAGCAGAAGAGTTATGGCGCTGGTTGGCAAAGAGGAGAAAGGAATAAAGTTGTAATGAAAAATCAAGAAAAATATACGTTGTTATTTATTTCGCTTACAATAATAATCTTAGGATTTATTGTCTACTTCAATTCATTAAATGGTAAGTTTATTTGGGATGATGAATTTTTAGTAAAAAATAATATTTATATAAAAAATTGGTTTAAAATTTCAAATATTTTTACAGAAAGTATAGGAATAGGAGCAGGTAGAAAAGGCCCTTGTTATCGTCCGCTTCAAATGATTAGTTATATGGTCGATTATCTTTTTTGGCATTTAAATGTTGTGGGCTATCATCTGACCAATATCTTATTGCATATTCTAGTAGCACTATCTATATTCTGGTTAACCACTATACTTTTCAGCAGGCAGTCATTAGCTCTTTTGACAAGTGTTTTATTTTTGGTCCATCCCATACACACTGAATCAGTGGCATATATATCAGGTCGAGCGGATTCTCTTTCTTCACTCTTTACGATATTATGCCTAATTTTTTATATAAAACAAGGTTATTATAAAAATACCACAAGGTATATATTAATCTTATTAAGTTATATCTTAGCATTATTGTCGAAAGAGTATAGCTTAATTGTCCCACTATTCTTGTTACTCTATAGTTTCTCTTTTAAGAAAAAAATTCTGATTAAAGAGTTCGTGTCTATCTTAACCATTGTTTTTATTTACATTATATTAAGGGTTGTAATTTTAAAATTACCATTTTTTGTAATAACTACCCCCTCTACTTTATTTCAAAGATTACCCGGATTTTTTGTTGCATTAACTGAATACTCCAAGCTTTTATTGCTACCGTTTAATTTACATATGGAGTATGGAAATAAATTACTTGCCTTTTATCATCCCAAGGTCCTTGTAGGAATTATTATTTTGTTTAGCTTAATAAGCTATGCATTTAAAAAAAGAAAGACTGATAATTTAATGTTTTTCTCTATTTTTTGGTTTTTTATAGGTTTGCTTCCCGTTTCTAACCTTTATCCTATTAATGCCTATATGGCCGAGCATTGGCTTTATTTACCATCCCTGGGTTTTTTCCTAATTTTGGCTAATGGTTTGATACTAATATGGAATAATGAGAAAATCAGACCCGTTATTACAATTTTAATAATATGTATACTGCTTTTTTATTCGTGTCTTACAATTATGCAGAATATTTACTGGAAGGAACCGTTAAATTTTTATAATAGAATATTAAAGTATAAACCTAATAGCTTTAAGTTGTATCATAATCTTGGTAAAACATATAGTGATATGGGGTATAGTTACGCAGCTATCAAGGCTTATAGTAAAGCAATAGAAATAAATTCCAAAAGCTCAGAAACATACAATAATCTTGGCACAGTCTATAGTCATATGGGCAAATTGCAAGAAGCAATTGAATTATATAAAAAAGCATTAGAGATTGACCCCCAATATGCAGATTGTTATTTTAACCTAGGTAATGCCTATAGTGCTATTAACGATACACAAGAAGCAATATTATATTATAAAAAAGCAATAGATATTGATCCCCAAAATGCTCATGCATATGCATATTATAATAATCTTGCTAGTATGTATGCGTTGCTTGGAGATATGGCAAAAGCTACCCTATTTTACGCAAAGGCATTGGAAATTAATCCTGATTTTAAGACAGCCAGGGAAAATCTAAATAAAATAAGGTAATTAACTTTACTTATGATTAATTCAAATAAACTCAAAAGTAATATTGCTGGGTTGCCGGATGCGGCGGGGGTTTATATTTTTAAAGATAGCCAAGGACAGATTATTTATGTGGGCAAAGCTAAATCCTTAAAAAAACGCTTAAATAGCTATTTGGGTCGTGACCTCTCCAGTAAGACCATTACCCTTATGTCTAATGTAAGTGACATTGAATATAAACTTACTGCAACTGAAAGTTTGGCTTTATTACTTGAGGCCAGCCTAATTCATAGATATAAACCCAAATATAATGTATCTTTGCGCGATGATAAGAGTTTTCCTTTGGTTAAGATTACTCTTGAGGAATTTCCTGCAGTTTATATTACGCGAAAAAAAGTAGCGGATGGAGCGCGCTATTTAGGGCCCTACACTAATGCCAAATTACTAAAGCAGGCCTTAAAGATTATCCGAAAGAGTTTTCCTTACCGTTCCTGTAAGAAGCTTCCCAAGAAGGCCTGTATATATTACCGGCTCGGTCTTTCTCCCGCGCCCTGTATCGGGAAAATTAGTAAAGGAGAATATGCTAAAACTATTGAAGACATCTGTTTAATCTTAGAAGGCAAAACCGAAGATTTGATTAAAAGATTATCTAAGGGTATGGTTTTAAAATCCAAAGAACATAAGTTTGAAGAGGCAGCCAAACTCAGGGATCAGATAAATGCCTTAGGTGCAATAAGTCAAAGTAAGGTTAGCTTTAGCAGGCAAGACCAGATGCAAGATTTAAAAAGCCTGCTAAAATTATATAAATTACCTAAAAGGATTGAGGCATTCGACATATCTGATATATTCGGCAAAGAGGCCTGTGGTTCTATGGTAAGTTTCTATAGGGGCCTGCCCGATAAGAATCAATACCGCCGCTTTCGTATCAAGACGGTTAAGGCAATAGATGATTATAATATGCTTAGGGAAGTAATTCAGAGGCGCTATTTTAGATTATTAGAAGAAAATTTACCTCTGCCGGATTTAGTGCTTATCGATGGAGGCAGGTCTCATCTTCTGACTGCGGATAAAGAAATTAAGAAATTGGGGATAAGCCTGCCTTTGGTTAGCATCGCAAAGGATGAGGAAAATATATACACTCTAGCCATAGCAAATGCTATAAAATTAAATCAGGATACACCAGCGTTAAATCTGATACGTAGAGTCCGAGACGAAGCGCATCGTTTTGCGCTGTCTTATCATCGGGTATTAAGAAGAAAGAAGATAATAGGTAAATGACTCCTTTTGCTAAAAAAGTATATAAGGCCCTATTAAGCATACCTTTAGGCCAGGTACGTACCTATAAATGGCTGGCTAAAAAGGTAGGCAAGCCCAAAGCTAGCCGGGCAATAGGCCAGATTCTAAAGCACAATCCTTATCCCCTGCTTATTCCTTGTCACCGCGTAATTTGTTCTAATGGAAAATTGGGGAGTTACATATTCGGAAAAAAGAAAAAGAAGGCTCTTTTAGATTTAGAGAGTAAAATTAGAGAAGATGTGATATAATAAGGCAGGAGGTGTACGCGATGGGTATAAAAAGTTATTTAAAACTGATGTTAGAGAAGAATGCATCGGATATGTTCTATAGGGCAGGTGCAAATGTGCACATGCGTATTGACGGCAAGGTTCTGTCCATAGATGAAAGAATTATAAGTTTAGATGAAGTTAATGATGCCATAAAAGAATTGACCCCCCATGAATTAAAGGATTTCTTCCAAAGGAATCTGGATGTGGATTTTGGTATTTTTTTACCGGAGCTTGACCATCGCTTTCGTATAAGTATCTTTATGCAACGTAATTGGCCAGCATTAGTAATTAGGAATATTCGTTCTAATATCCAGACCTTCGATGAGCTTAATCTACCGAATGAGGTATTAAATAAACTATCTCTTGAATCCAGGGGTCTTATTCTTTTAACCGGAAGCGCTGGCAGCGGTAAATCCACTACCATTGCCAGTATGATCGAATATATTAATAACCATTGTCAAAAGCATATCCTAACTGTTGAAGAGCCCATTGAGTTTACCTTTAAAGACAGGAGTTCTATTATTAATCAGAGAGAGTTGGGCCTGGATGTTGCGTCTTATCAAGCGGCGCTACGTGCATTTACCTTACAGAGCCCAGATATAATATTTATCAGTAATATCAGAGATCAGGAGACAATGTCTGCTGCCCTTACTGCTGCAGAAACAGGCGTGTTGGTTTTAAGTACATTACATACCATAAATGCGCCGCAGACTGTAGAAAGGATTATCAATTTCTTTCCACCCTATCAACATCAACAGATATACATCCAGCTATCCTTTTTATTAAAAGGGGTTATATCTTTAAGATTGGTGCCCTTAAAAGATAAAGTCGGCCGTATACCCGCTTATGAAATTATGCTTCTTACTCCCACTATCAGTCGGCTTATCAGAGAAGGCAAGATTTGGGAAATATCTCCTTTTATCGAAGACGGCACTGTATTCGGTATGCAGTCGTTTAATCAATCTTTAATAAAATTAGTCAACGAAGGCAAGATAAACGAAGAAGAAGCAATGACGTTTTCAGATAATAGAGACGAATTTATTTTAAGTTTAAGAGGCATAAAAAAAACATAATATAAAACGGAGGGATTTATGTTAGAAGAGATAAAATCAAAGCTTGCCGCTGTATCTACCCACCTAGAATCCTTGAGAGGTTATCTTTGACGTAGATAACAAAAAGAAACAAATTCAGGATTTAAATCTTGCCATGTCAGCCGTTGGTTTCTGGAAAGATACTAAAGATTCCCAAAAGGTAGTAAGACAGCTAAAAGAATTAAAATCAACGGTTGAGCCTTGGGAGAATCTGTTTAAGAAATATCAAGAATTGAAAGAATTATCCGAAATTTTAAAAGAAGAAGACAAGGAATTAATCGTTGATTTAACCAGAAATCTAGATACGCTTTTCAACGAAATAGACAAATTACAACTTAATACTCTTTTAGGTGGAGAGTGCGATAAGAACAATGCCATATTAAGCATAAATGCAGGCGCAGGCGGAACAGAATCTTGCGATTGGGCAAATATGCTCCTGCGCATGTATAGCCGCTGGGCGGAAAAGAAGGGGTATAATGTAAAAAATATTGATGCGCTCTTCGGCGAAGAAGCGGGCATTAAGAACGTAACAATTCTCATCGAAGGAGAATATGCCTACGGCTATCTAAAGGCAGAGAGAGGAGTGCATAGGCTTGTGCGTATCTCTCCTTTTGATGCCAATAAACGCCGGCATACCTCATTTGCCTCTGTGGATGTGATTCCTGAGATTCAGGAAGAAGCCCAAGTTAATATTGAGAACAAGGATTTGGCGGTGGATACATTCCGTGCCTCTGGTCCGGGCGGGCAGCATATGCAGAAGACAGATACGGCAGTAAGAATTACCCATTTGCCAAGCGGCATTGTGGTTCAATGTCAGAATGAACGCTCCCAATATCAGAATAAACAGACTGCTCTTTCGATATTGAAGGCACGGCTTTATGAATTAGAGAGAAAAAAGAAGGAAGAAAAATTGCTTAAACAATATACACAGGATAAAAAAAAGATTGAATGGGGCAGCCAGATTCGCTCCTATGTAATGCATCCTTACAATATGGTAAAAGACCACCGCACCGATTACGAAACCACAGATGCCGCAAAAGTAATGGATGGCGGCATTGATGAGTTTATTGAAACATATCTAAAAAGCCAAAAGTCCCTGCCTGTCCGGCAGGCAGGAAAAGGGAAAAGTTAAAAATGTTGGGTTTTATTAAAAAGACTATTTTAAAACAAAAACAAAATATCATAAAAAGAAAATATCCTTCGATAAATATTATCCTGCACCCGGATATGCCTACCTCCTCGATAAATAAGATGGTTGAGCTGGCAAGGATAGTAGATATAGTTAATTCCTTGGAGCCTAAGACAAATGCACTTTCTGATATCCAACTAAAGAAAAAGACAGAGGAATTCAGAGTTCATATCTTAAAGAAAGCAAAAGATTACGATTCAGAAATCCAGGAATTAGAGGAGGCTATTATTTCAGCGGCTATTCCTGAAGAGAAGGCAAGATTAAAAGAAAGATTAAAGCTTACCAGAAATAAAATATTTGCCGATATATTACCTCAAGGCTTTGCTGCGGTTCGGGAGGCAGCAAGACGCACCATCGGACTGAGGCACTTTGATGTCCAGATTGCCGGAGGAGTAATATTACACGAGGGTAAAATTGCTGAGATGGCCACAGGCGAAGGGAAAACCTTAGTGGCAACCCTCTCTGCGTATTTAAATGCACTTTTAGGTAAAGGCGTACATATAGTAACTGTCAACGATTATCTTGCCCGTCGAGACCGCGAATGGATGGGCCCGATTTATGAGTTTTTGGGTCTTAGTGTGGGCGTGATACAACACGATATGTCTGACGAAGAGAGAAAAGAGGCTTATTCTTGCGATATAACCTATGGCACGAATAATGAATTTGGTTTTGATTACCTCAGAGATAATATGAAATATAGTTCGCAGGACTTGGTACAGAGGCCTTTTTATTATGCCATCGTAGATGAGGTGGATTCAATATTGATTGATGAGGCACGCACCCCTTTGATTATATCCGGGCCTGCGGAGGAATCTACCGATAAATATTATATTATTGATAAAATTATTCCTCGGCTTAAAGGCAGGATAATCTTGGAGAAAGACGAGATTGAGGCAAAATATAAAGGCGAAGATCTCTCCAAGGGATTCGATTATATGGTAGATGAAAAAGCACATACCGCCCATCTTACGGAAGAGGGTGAAACAAAGGTATGCCAATTTTTAAATATAGATGATTTACACAGTCTCCAGACCATGGAATGGCGCCATCATATGATTCAGGCACTACGCGCGCATAACCTATACAATATAGATGTGGATTATGTAGTAAAAGACGGCCAGGTAATTATTGTGGATGAGTTTACAGGCAGGCTTATGCCCGGCAGGCGTTGGTCAGATGGCCTGCATCAGGCAATTGAGGCCAAAGAGAATCTTAAGATAGAACGCGAGAACCAGACCTTGGCTACCGTAACATTTCAGAATTACTTTAGGATGTATGAAAAATTGGCAGGCATGACCGGAACCGCTTTTACTGAAGCAAATGAGTTCAAAAGCATATATCAGCTTGATGTAATAGTTATTCCCACCAATAGGGCCTTAATCCGCACAAACTACACTGACCGTATTTATAAAACAGAAAAAGAGAAGTTTAATGCAGTAGTTGAGGAAATAGCTGAACTTTATAATCAGGGCAGGCCCGTACTAATAGGCACCATTTCTATAGAGAAATCAGAGCGGTTATCCGAGATGCTAAAAAGACGCGGCATAACGCATCAGGTACTCAATGCCAAGTATCATGAGATGGAAGCCCAGATTGTGGCTCAGGCAGGCAGATACAAAGCTCAAACCATTGCTACCAATATGGCAGGAAGAGGTACGGATATTTTGTTAGGTGGTAACCCCGAATATATGGCGCGTAATCTTATAAAGCAGGAATTAAAACCCGATGACTCCAATTATCAAGAAGAATACAAAATATTATTAGAAAGATTTAAGAAGGAAACCGAAGAAGAGCATAAAAAGGTTGTAGTATTAGGTGGTTTACACGTAATCGCAACAGAGCGTCACGAGGCACGCCGCATTGATAATCAATTACGCGGTCGTTCAGGCAGGCAGGGAGATCCGGGCTCATCCAGATTTTATGTCTCCTTGGAGGATGACCTTATGCGCTTATTTGGTTCGGATAGATTAGTGGGGATTATGGATAGATTAGGGCTAGAAGAAGGGCAGGTTATCGAACATCCCTGGGTGACCAAATCCATTGAGATTGCCCAGAGACGTGTAGAGCAGCATAATTTTGAGATCAGGAAACAACTCTTAGAATATGATAATGTGATGAATAAACAGAGGGAAGTTATATATGGACAACGTCAGCAGATTCTGGAAGGAAGCTCCTTAAAAGAAGATATCCCGGAGATAGTAGATAAAATGCTCGACGGTATTTTGGTTGTCTATACCGCTGAAAATATCGAGGGGGACTGGGATATAGCCGGATTGATAAATACACTTAGATTAAAATTCGGCCTGGAAATTGAAGGCTCTTCTATAAAAGAGGCAAACAAGGAAAAAATAAGGGAGGATTTATATAATAGGATAATACAGGCTTATGAAGAAAAAGAAAAATCCATAGGCATAGATTTGTTGCGGCAACTAGAACGTATGGTATTTCTGCAGATAATCGATACTAAATGGAAGGACCATTTATATGCGATGGATAATCTACGTGAAGGCATAGGTCTGCGAGCCTATGGCCAGCGCGATCCTTTAATAGAATATAAACGCGAGGCATTCGAGATGTTTAGTCAGATGTTTTCTGCTATTGAAGAAGAGGCTATTGAGATACTTTTTAGATTACAACCCGTAAAACCTGAAAAACTAAAAGGCGTTTTTAGCTCAGTATCACAGGAGTTTCTGCATCCGCAAGTCTCTCGATTTCAAAGGCCCCAAGAAGAGCCGATGAGCCCAGAATCCCAACCTTACAGCCCACCCCACGCTATTTCTCCTCAATCGCCTTCGGTAAAGCCACAACCCAAAGTAGGTCGTAATGACCCCTGTCCCTGTGGTTCAGAAAAAAAGTATAAAAAATGCTGCGGAAAGTAGCGCTAAATTTATTATCTGCGGGTTTGCTAATTCTATCCTTCCCTAGATTTAATCTTGAGTTTTTAGTCTGGTTTGCCTTTGTTCCATTATTCTTTGCCCTTGAAGAAAAATCTAAATTTAAGTCGTTTTTACTTAGTTATTTTACGGGAGTTATATTTTGGCTTGGTATTGTTTATTGGCTCATACATGTTACTTTGCCGGGGATGATAATTCTGGTTTTATATCTGGCTTTATATTTTGGAATCTTCGGACTTATAATTTCTTGCTACAGGCTACAGGCTACAGGCTACAGGCTATTTTCCATACCAGCTATTTGGGTTTTACTTGAATATCTACGCAGTCACCTCTTTACCGGCTTTGCCTGGGCACTCCTGGGCTATTCCCAATATTTGAATTTACCTATCATCCAGCTTGCTGATATTACGGGCGTTTGGGGAATTTCGTTTTTGGTGATGATGGTTAATGTAGTGATTAAAGAGATAATTTGCTACAGGCTACAAGCTATAGGCTACAGGAAGAGCATTAAAAAACTTTTATTTTTAGCATTTAGCATGTGGCTTGTAGCTTGCGGCTATGGATTTTTTAGATTAAATCAAAATATAGAAGGTAATAAATTAAGGATTTCTGTTATTCAAGGTAACATTCCGCAAGAATTTAAATGGGATCCGAATTCTAAGAATTTTATAATTGATAGATACATCAACCTCACAAGGCAAGCCATAAAAGACAGGCCTGACCTAATTGTCTGGCCTGAAGCAGCATTGCCTGTGGTTTTAGAAGAAGAGCCCGTATTTTATGGAAAAACTAAGGATTTCGTAAGAGAGATTAAGATCCCGTTACTTTTAGGCGCAGTAACTTCCAAGGATAAACTTTACTATAATAGCGCTTTACTGATTTCGGCGGAAGGTAGGTTATTGAATAAATACGATAAATTGCATCTCGTGCCTTTTGGGGAGTACATACCTCTTAGAAAAACCTTAGGATTTTTACAGACAGTTGTTCCGATAGGTGATTTTAGCCGGGGTAAAGAATATACCATTTTCAAAATTCAAAATTCAAAACTCAAAACTCAAAACTCTTTTGCGGTATTAATCTGCTTTGAAGATTTATTTCCTGAATTATCACGAAGCTTTGCTAAGAAGGATGCTGATTTTTTAATCAATATCACTAACGATGCCTGGTTCAAAATGACTTCTTCACCCTACCAGCATCTTCAGGCCTCTGTCTTTAGGGCAGTAGAAAATCGAGTAGCCTTGATACGTAGCGCTAATACGGGGGTCTCAGGATTCATTGCACCCACAGGCAAAATCATCTCTTTGGTAGAGGGTAGAAAAGGTAGAAATATATTTATCAGTGGCTATGATACAGAAGAGATTATTATTACAAAGAGAAACCTGAGTTTTTATACGCGATACCCAGATATATTTATAATTGCCTGTTTTTTAATTATTTTATTTGGCATGATACCAAGAATCAGATCTAAACCTAAACCCAAAAGCCGATAAAAAAACGCGGCTTATGGTTTGCATCGGGCTAGATACTTTGGGTGCATCAATGGGTTGGTTTGTCTGCAAAGTTATCTAAATTCTATTCCTTAGGTTCTATGTGTACTACGACATCGGTTATTTCCGGGATACCTTTTTTAAGCGCCTCCTCAATAGCGTAACTTATTTTGTGCGCTTTATCCACATGCATATCCGCATTTACCTGGACATGTAAATCTAAATGTATATCATCGGGCCTGCCGCGCGTTCTTATCTTATGACAAGTCTTTACCCCCGGAATACCTAAGACAATATCCACTATTTTTTTGACCTCCACAATAGCCGCGGTATCACAAAGTATTCTTGAGCTGTATGTTACTATATCAAGCCCTACATGGGCAATAAATAAAGCGATGATTATGGTGGCAATAGGGTCAATTATGGGATAGCCTATTTTTATGGCAATCAGCGCAATTATAACCGACAAAGAGGTAAAGATATCTGCTTTGGTATGCATGGAGTCAGAAACGAGTATATCGCTCTGCAAGAGCCTTCCTTTTTTATATTCGTAATTCATTACCACAAGGTTAATACCCAGGGTGACTATCATTACTAAAAAACTTTTGATATCAATCTGGGGAGTAAGGGGTTTATATATACGAATTATTCCTTCCCTGAGAAGATTAACAGAGACGATAAATAAAAATAAAGCAATTCCTAAAGAGAAGAATGTTTCGTATTTTTTGTGGCCATAGGGATGGTCTTTGTCTTTGGGTTGGCAGGCCAGTCTTATGCCGATCAGGCCAATGATATTTGAGGAGCCATCAGCTAAAGAATGGAAGCCGTCAGCAGTCATGCTTACTGTACGGCTGAATAATCCATAGAGAATCTTTGCCAAGGCCACAAACCAGTTTAAAAACAATACCCATATCAGAATGCGCCTGATATGTACATAATGTTCTTGAGCTACGGTACCCATAGTGCTAATTATATACGGATTTGATTTATATTTCAAATAGTAAATTAGTATAATAGATTTATTGATTTATAATAGTTTATATAGTAAAATAAATCTGTTATGGATAACAAAAGATTGGCTCTTATTTTAATCTTTGTATTCCTTGGCAATATATCTTTTGCCTGGGAAGCAGAATCGATGAATGTGCATTTTCGCAGGGGCGAATATTTCTATGAACAAGGCAAATACTATGAGGCAATCCAAGAATTCCAAAAGGTCTTAAAGATGTATCCGGGTAATGAAATTACCCAGTTATATATAAAAAATGCAGAAGAAAAAATTCGCCAAGAGCCTGTATTATTAAAAAGAGCCGTAAAGCAAAAAAAGAAACAAGAGAAACAAGAGGCAAAAATTGCCAAACTGAAAGAGAAATTAGACAGACCCCTTCTTCAAAAGATACAGAAAGAAGAAATGATAAGACATAAAGAGGAGGCTCGTCTAAACAAGATTAAGACAAGGCAGCAGCCAGAAGAAGCCAAGGAGGAGAGACTTAGAGAGCTCGCCTGGGCAAAAGCACAAAAAGAAACTTTGGCAAGCGAAAAGAGGCTTAAAGCCAACACCGAAGCAAAAACTAAGCAAGAAATTATGACTAAACCGCAAGAAACACAGATAAAAGAAACTCAAGAGGCAGCAGAGATAGCTACAACTCAAAAAATAGAAGATAGTAGTCTAGCCGAACCCGCAATAAAGGAAACAGCCAGCAGGCCATTTAGATTAAAATTGAGATTAGATTCAAAGATCAAGGAGTAAGGTATGTTAGAATTAAAGGTTATAAAAATAAAAAAGCCCGATGATGTCAACGTAATCTTGGGTCAGTCTCATTTTATTAAGACAGTAGAAGATTTGTATGAGGCATTGATTAATAATGTGCCGGGTATCAAATTTGGTTTGAGTTTTGTGGAGTCTTCTGGCGCCTGTAAGATAAGGTCTGAAGGAAATGACCCGGATTTAAAAAAGCTGGCCCAGGAAAACGCTCTGGAGATCGGTGCAGGGCACAGCTTTCTTATTTTATTAAAGAATGCATACCCCATAAACGTTCTAAATGCCATAAAAGCTATTCCTGAGGTCTGCACAATATACTGCGCCTCAGCTAATGCTATAGAGGTACTCATTGCTGAGACCGATAATGGCCGGGGGATTTTAGGAGTCGTTGATGGATTAAAACCCAAAGGCATTGAATCTAATGAGGATATAGCGTGGCGCAAAGAATTCTTGCGCAAAATAGGTTATAAACTGTAAAATTTTCCCTTGCATTTTTTGATTTTTTTGTTATAATTCTTCTACTTCTTAAGGAATGAATTCTAAGAAGTTACGCAAAAGCGTAGGTAGGTTTTTCGGTTGGTTGGGGTTAGTCTCGTGTTCTTTGATAATTAATTTTATGCCGAGGAGCTGGATATATAATTTTGCCCGCGCGATTGCTACCATAGGCTATTCTGTAGCTGGTAAACAGAGAAAGATTGCCTTAGAAAACTTGAGTATTGCCTTTGGCAAGGATAAGTCAAGCCAGCAGATAAAGCAGATTGTCAAGGATTGTTTTACCTTTATGGCCAAGGCAGGGGTAGAGCTGGTCTTTCTTATGGACAGACCTGCTCTTATAAGGAAGAACATAGAAATGGTAGGCAAAGAATATCTAGATACTGCTTTATCCAAAGGCAAGGGTGTAATCTTGGTTAGCGCGCATTTCGGCAATTTCCCGTTGATGATGGCAAAACTAAGCCTGGAGGGTTATAAGACCGCAGGTATCATGCGGTTTATGCGAGATGAACGGGCAGAGAGATTCTTTACGGCAAAGCGCACAAAACTGGGCATAAAGACAATATACAGTCAGCCGCGTAAGGTCTGCGTGGAAAATTCCATACGTACTCTAAGGGCTAACGAACTTATTTTTATACCCTTAGATCAGAATTTTGGCACAGGCGGTGTATTTGTGGATTTTTTTGGTCGTAAAGCTGCCACAGCTACCGGACCGGTGGTTCTGGCCAAGCGCACAAACGCAACTATCCTTCCTTGTTTTATAGTTAGACAGCCCGAAGATACGCATAAAATTATCTTCGAACCGCCTTTGGCTTTAGAAGAAGGCAGAACCAATCAAGAGACCATCGCCATAAATGTCCAAAGGCTGACAAATGTAATTGAAACTTACATTCGTCGATATCCGGCAGAATGGGGCTGGATTCATCGCAGGTGGAAATCAAAACCAAAGAAAGCGGAACTAGAGATAGAAAATTGATAAGGCTATAAGGGAGGTGAAATATGGCAGAAGAGGTAAAACAAGAAGAGAAGAAGGTTGATGTAAAACAAGTGCTCTGGACTATCTTCAAGGTTATTTTAGGTTTGGTATTTTTAGGCTTGGGCGTTTTGACAATTATGCGTTGGTGGGGAAATTTATTACTCGTAGTTAAAGGTTGCATTGGTTTATTCCTGATTTTAGCAGGCATAATCACCCTTGCAATAGCCAAGGAGTAAGTCCCTGTATCTTTTTTCATGGTATAGGAAAGTATGAAACACTTTCCTAACCACTGAAAATAACCTAAATAGTCATTACAGAAGGTAATTTTCTTGTAAAATAAGGGTTAATAGGGGCAAGGCACAACGAAAAGGGGAACTTATTTTTGTTGGCTTAATCCTTATTAACCCTATTTTATTTATACGATAATTTTACTATTGCTTTATTTTCCGGTATAATCAGGTATAATTATGAATATTGTGTCAAAAATTACAGGGTAGGGGAGGAATAATATGGAGGCAATATTAAAAAAAGAAATCATTGTAAATAAAACACTCTGTAGAGCCATAGGTGTATTAGCATTTGTTATTTTAACTACACTCGGCGCTTTCGTGCGCATACCTTTGCCATTTAGCCCTGTGCCGATTACTCTGCAGACACTGTTTGTTTTACTATCAGGTGCTCTTCTGGGAAGTAATTTGGGTACAATCTCGCAATTAAGTTATGTGTTGCTGGGCGTATTGGGATTACCTATATTTACGGGTGCAGGAAGCGGTATATTATACCTTTTTGGCCCTACTGGCGGATACCTCTTGGGTTTTGTTTTGGCTACATTATTTGTGGGTAAATATATAAAATACAGTAATGATAATTCGTTTTATACCCTCTGCTTATTATGTCTGGGTGATTTGATTATCTTATGTTCCGGAATATTATGGCTTAAAATACTTTTTGGATACTCTTTGACAAAATTATTATTTATTGGTTTCATGCCTTTTCTAGCTGGGGATTTATTAAAGGCGTTAACTGCCTGTACTATTTATTTAAAACTAAAACCCCGCCTAAAAGAAATCTTTTAGCTATAGATCTTATTCTAGAAAGGAGACAAAATGAAAATAAAAGAAATAATGAGCAAAGATGTGGTTAGTATTAAGCCCGATGACAATGCTAAAGACGCCTTAAATCTTTTATTTAAAATGCAGATTAGTGGTTTGCCTGTAATTAATACACAAGGAAAGCTAGTAGGTATGTTTACCGAAAAGGATATTTTGAGTCAAATTCTACCTTCTTATTTGGAAAAGATAGGTAGGTTTGTTTACGAAGAAAACCCCAAGTCCATCAAAAAGAAATTTCAAGATTTAACCAATTTACCTGTTTCTCAATTAATGCGTAAAGACGCAATAACTATAAATGAGAATACAAGTCTATGTGAGGTAGCACGCCTTATGCTTACTCAGAAAGTTCGGCGCATTCCTGTGCTAAATAACGAAAAAAAGGTAGTAGGTATTGTAGCCAGAGAGGATATTGTTAGGGCATATGCAAGAGAGGCAGGATGGGTAATAGATTAATTCCTAAATTTGCTTTATTGTTCTCTTTAATTATCTTAATTGGATTTATTAGCCAAAAAATAGGTCTGAATGCCCAGCAGATAATTGCCCTCTCTGTTTTCTCTGCTTCGGTTTTTGCCACACTTCTATTCTGGGATTTCCGAGTAGCGATTGCCTTCTTAGGAATCGCTGTACTTTTAGTAACCAAAACTGTGGATTTGGAGAATATGGTTAAATTTGCTTCCTTAGAAGTAATCCTTTTCTTGGTGGGGATGATGGTTTTGGTGGGTTTACTTAAGGAAGTAGGTGTTTTTGCCTGGCTAGTTACAATAATTCTTAGGATAAGAAATTTAACTGCTAAAAAATTTGTCTTTGCGATTTCGATCCTTTCTGCGCTTCTTGCCTGTTGCGTAGATGAAGTTACTTCAATTATATTTATGATCGCGGCGATTTTAGAGATTTGTGATTATTTTGAGGTAGAGCCCACGCCCTATATTATTATCAGCATTCTCTCGACTAATATTGGTTCAACCGGAACTGTCTTGGGTAACCCCATCGGTATTTTAATTGCCTCGAAATCTGGCCTTACCTTTGAGGATTTTATTTTAAAGGCATTTCCGATAATGTGTATTTGTCTTTTGGCCACTATATCTTTGGTAATAATTTGGTATCGAAAGAGCATTAAAAAAATGGATGAAAAGATGAAGGAATTGGGGGCTAACGAAATATTAATAAAACTTATTTCGGTTCCTCCAGAGAAACAATTAAGATTGGGTTTGGGTATTTTTGGTCTCACGCTTTTATGCATTTCTTTTCATCATCGCTTAGAACTCTTGTGGGGATTAGAAGCTAACACCTTGCTTTTGGGGATTCCTCTGCTTTTTGCAGGAGGCGTGATGATTTGGAAACATTCTCGTGCACGCAGCTATATTGAAAAAGATGTAGATTGGTGGACCCTCCTTTTCTTTTTACTCCTTTTTGCCAAGGCAGGGACATTAAAATATACTGGAGCAACGGACGTTCTTGCCCAAAAAATACTTGGAATAGTAAGACATAACCCTCAAGCGCTTACAGGCACTATTCTTTGTATGAGTGCCATTGGTTCAAGTATTTTAGATAATGTGGTTTTAGTAGCTGCCTTTATACCTATTGTGCAGAGTTTTAAAGACCTGGGTTTTGTGCTTGGCCCTCTTTGGTGGGCGCTTTTATTTGGGGGGTGCTTAGGAGGCAATATCACGCTTGTGGGCTCAACGGCTAACATTGTTGCCTTAGGGATATTAGAAAAAGAAAAGAAAATACACATCACATTTTTTAGGTGGTTTTGGATAGGCCTTACTGTAGGCTTGGTTACCGTAGGTATTGTATGGCTAGCCTTAATAATCCTACCTTATTATCATTAAGACAAAATGAAGACAAAGTTTGTTTTTATTATAATAGCTTTCATAACTTCGTTTCTTTGCTTAAGAAGAATAAATGCCATGGCAGAGCAGGAAAAAGAAATCATCGGACTTCCTTTTCCGCGCAATAAAAGCGCTGTTTCTGTAGAAGAGGCAATATCGCTGCGCAGTTCAATAAGGGAATATAAAGATGAGGCACTGACGCAGGAGGAGATATCTCAGCTTCTCTGGGCAGCCCAAGGAATGATGCAGCGAAAATCGGGCAGGACCGCTCCTTCATCCGGTGCACTCTATCCCTTAGAGATTTATTTGGTTGTAGGTAAAGTAAAAAACTTAGAGCCGGGTGTTTATCATTATAGGCCGCCAGAACACTCTTTAGTTAAAATTGAGAGTGGCGATAAAAGATCTGTTTTATTTAATGCCAGTCTTCGGCAGCCCTCCATAAAGAATGCGCCCGTTAGTTTGGTCATCTGCGCCAAATATCAAAGGACAACCCAAAAATATGGAGAGCGCGGCAGCAGATATGTCCATATTGAGGTCGGACATGTGGGTCAAAATATCTATCTTCAGGCAGAGGCACTGGGACTGGCAACAGTTGCCATAGGTGCCTTTAATGATGAAGCAGTGAAAAAAGCTTTAGGAGTAAAAGAAGAGCCAATATATATAATGCCACTAGGAAGGCCTGTAGAATAATTAACTTATCTATATGTATATACCCAAGACCAAGATTATTTGTACGTTAGGGCCATCCAGCAGTACCACGACAACTATCCGCAAGATGATGCTGGCAGGTATGGATTTAGTCAGGTTAAATTTCTCGCACGGTAGCCACGCCGAGCATAAGGCGCGATTGGATATTGTCAGGGAACTGAATAAGAAATACCGTCGCCATATCAAAATCTTACAAGATTTACAAGGATATCGTATTCGGATAGGTTTACTAAAGGACCATAACCCCATAGAACTAAAGAAACGGCAGATAATCTGGTTAACTCAAAAAAATATAATTGGCGAAGGCAGTCTTATTCCTTTTGATTACCGCGGCCCTTTAAGGAATATCAAGACTGGGCAGTATATTTATATTGATGACGGTAACATTGCTTTAATCGTAAAAGAGAGAAGAAAAACGATGCTTAAGACCCGGGTGGTTATGGCCGGACTATTAAAAGAAAATAAAGGCGTGAATATTCCCGCTGCTCCTTTAAGATTCCCCTCCATAACCGAAAGGGACAAAATGGATATTCAATTTGGCATAACCCACAAAGTGGATTATATTGCACAGTCCTTTGTGCGCAATAAAAAAGATATCCTGAAGGTAACTTCAATAGTCAAGAAAAAATTACCCGGTTGTTTAATCATTGCTAAGATAGAATGTCGGGAAGCTATTAGAAATATCGATGAAATAATCAAGAATTGCGATGGCATTATGATTGCCAGGGGTGATATGGGTATATCTGTACCTCTATACCAGATACCTATAATTCAAAAGGAAATAATAAAAAAATGTAATCGTCTAGAAAAGCCGGTGATAACAGCTACCCAGATGCTAGAGAGTATGACCGAGAATCTGATACCTACACGGGCAGAGGTAACTGATGTAGCTAATGCTATATTGGATGGAACAAACTTTTTAATGCTTTCTGCAGAGACTGCAGCGGGTAGATACCCTGTAGAGACAGTAAAGATGATGAACCAGATTATTAAATTTACTGAAAGAGCCAAGGGAAAGAGATGTTAAGAAATAAGCAATTATTTTTATTGATTTTAATTAGTCTTCTTTTTGCAGGATGCGCTACTGTGCCTTACCAACCGGGAGTTATTCAACCCTACGGCGTATATCATATTGTAGGAAGTGGTCAGACCTTATACAGAATTTCTAAGACCTACGGCGTAGATATGCGCGAGATTATGCGGGCAAATAATCTTAAAGACCCTAATCAGATTGGCGTGGGAGAGAGGTTATTTATTCCCGGTGTAAGAGCTTCGCTGCCGGTTGAGTATTACCAGCCAGCAACCTTAAAACCCATAGAAGATCTTGTGGGCAGGAGACAGTATAAAGTGAAATGGAGATATATTACTTTGCATCACAGTGCTACTTTAGAGGGTAATGCCGAGGCCTTTGACCGCAATCATCGCAGAAGAGGGATGGGAGGCCTCTTTTATCATTTTGTTATCGGTAACGGTACGGGTTCGCAAGATGGAGAGGTAGAAGTGGGTTGGCGTTGGAGAAGGCAGGTTGAGGTAGAACGCAGGGATGACATACAAATCTGCTTGGTGGGTAATTTTAATGTAGAGGAGGTCTCTCCAGCGCAATTTAATTCATTAGTTAAGCTACTTAAAGTCCTTACCCAGCAATATTCCATTCCTTTATACCATATCAGAAAGCATAAGGATATTGAAGGCAGGATAAGTGAATGCCCGGGTTCTAAATTTCCATTTTATAAAATCCTATCCGAACTGCGCAAATAATATTCAGCAATGGTTAAAAAAAAGATAATCTACGTCTTGGCCGTACTCGTTATTCTTTTAGTAATAAATACTATTTTATATTTTTACCTTGCGGGATTAGAAAAACGCAAAACTGCATGGCAAGCCTTAGAAGTAAAGATAAAAAAAGAGCTAAATACCTTCCACGGCCAGGCCGGCATTATCGTCAAAGACTTAAACTATAACTGGCAAATAGGCATAAACCAGGAAGAATTATTTCCTTCAGCAAGTTTAATAAAGATTCCTATTATGGCAGCTTGTTTTTATGCGCTAGATAAGGGCAGATTAAGATTAGAAGAGAAATTGCCGCTCAAGGGAAAAGATAAGGCTTTGGGGTCCGGCATATTAAAAGATACATCCGTAGGCAGAGAGTTTAGCATAAGAGAACTAATTGAACTGATGATTTCTGAAAGCGACAACACCGCTACTAATATGCTTATTGACTGCTTAGGATTTGATTACCTTAATAATTGTTTTAAAAGATTAAGGCTCAAAAGTACTAATATATCCCGTAGGATGATGGACTTAAAAAGCAGAAGAGAAGGAAAAGAAAACTTTACTACTGCCGTGGATTTAGCAAATATTTTAGAAGATATTTATCGCCAAAGGCTAATAAATAGGACTTATTCACAAATGTGTTTGGAATTCTTAAAAAAACAAAAGATAAGAGACCGCATTCCCGCAAGGCTGCCTCCTAATACATTAGTTGCGCATAAGACAGGTTTGGAAAACAGCATCTGCCATGATGCAGGAATTGTATTTGGGCCTGGAGGCAACTTTCTTATCTGCGTTTTAACCAAGCACAATAATAAAACTGCAAAGTCCGCAAAAGAATTTATATCCCGGATTGCATTAGAGGTATACAACTGTTATTAAATATCTTTTAGATAACCTTGACAAAATAAAAAATTATGTTAAAATTTTAATTTAAGCTATTAAAAGGAGGCATAAAATGAGAACCAAGATATGTCTTATTCTAATGAGCATAATATCTTTTATATTTTTGGCTATGAGTTTTATTTTTGCGCAAGAAGAGCTAGCCCCAGAAAAAACAGAAGAAACAGAAAAACCAAAAGAAACCGTAACTTCCAACGCGCCCCAGATTCAATGGTTATGGGGCGAGGTGGTATCAGTGGATGCTCAAAATAAAGCCATTTCAGTCAAATACTTTGATTATGATAACGACATCGAGAAAGAAATGATTATTGGCATAGATGACAAGACTACCTACGAGAATGTTAAGTCAATAGATGAGATTAAACCTCAGGATAGCGTAAGCATTGATTATATAGTTAATTCAGAAAGCAAAGGCATTGCCAAAAATATTAGCGTAGAGAAATTTGAAGGCTCAGGGGCTTCTGGGGAGGAAGCAACTCCTGGGCAACTAACTCCCGAAGGAAGCAATACAGAGTCAGTCCCTCAACCGACAGAATAATTTTTTACGGTTAGCTAGATTTTTATTTGCTAAGAAAAGGCAGGGTTGAATTCCCTGCCCTTTTATTTTATGGTGTAGGAAAGTATAAAGCACTTTCCTAACCACTGAAAATCGCACCTTAAGGTTATCGCCGAAGGCGATTTTCTTGATAAGATGGAATATATAAGACTTATTATCTTTGACTTAGACGGGACATTAGTCGATGCTTATCCGGCAATCATCAAAAGTTTTAATTATACGATGCGAAGGCTTAATTATCCTATTCAGAACGCCTCTGTTATACGTCGGGCAGTAGGTTTAGGAGATGAGAACCTATTAAGGCCTTTTATAAAAGAAAAAGACCTAAATAAGGCAACTTCCCTATACCGCAGACACCATAAGAAAGCCTTGCTTAAAGGCTCAAGGTTATTTCCCCAAGTAAATAAGGTATTAGGCTATCTTAAAAATAAAGGCTATAAACTTGCCATAGCCAGCAACCGGCCTACCAAATTCTCCTGGATTTTAATCAAACACTTAAGATTAGAAAGTTATTTTGATTACGTGCTTTGCGCGGACAGGCTAAGACATATAAAGCCTCATCCGGAAATCCTGAATAAGATTATGCAAAAATTATCTGCTAGACCATGGCAGGTTCTTTATGTGGGCGATATGACCATTGATGCTCAAGCAGGCAGGCGCGCAAAGGTGAAAACAATAATTGTTACTACCGGTTCAAGCACAAATTACCAGATTAAAAAAGAAAGGCCCTATCGGATTATTAGGAAAATTAAGGAGTTGCGGGGAATATTATAAGAAATTTATACCTAGGTTTTCTAGTAATCCTGCCGTAAACCTTTTCACTTGACATAGATTAGGGTATTAAATATAATAATATTTAAAATAAGGAGAGATAAGATGAAAAGATTGCTTTTGCTTATAGTTTTCCTGATGTTATCGGGCCTTATATTAAATTTAACTTACGCCAAAGAGATAAACACAAATATTATACTGCTTATCTCTGAGCAGAATATTGAGGGCCCGCAAAATGCCTGGTGGCTAAGCGAGGTTGATCTATCTGCAACCGAGGCTGTAGTTGCCCAGAAGCTTTTAGAACAAGGTTATAATATTCTGGAACCGTCTGCCTTAAACCAGGTTATTAGGCAGGACCGTGCATTCCGAATGTTAGATTTATCCGAAGCTAAATCTGTAAAATTGGGGAACCTTGCCAAAGCAGATTATATAGTTTTAGGCAAAGCCATTGCTTCTGCAGGAGCAAACGTGCCCCAGTCCAATATGCGTTCCTGTTTTGCTAATTTATCGGCAAAGCTTATACGCGTCAAAGACGGCAAGGTAATTGCTTATCTGAATGCTGCGGGTAATTCTGCGCATATGGATGTGATTACAGGCGGCAAAGAAGCGCTGATTAATGCGGGGGGAGATTTGGCAGGAAAGATAATAGAGGCTTTAGGCAAAGAGGGAGGAAAATGAGATGAAGAGATTATTACTCGTTGTTGGTTGTTGGTTGTTGGTTATTGGTTTAGTAGGTTGCGCTGCCTTACAGCAGATGACCCAGCCTACTGCTCAAGTTGATAATACAGCAGGCGCAGCAGCCTTACCGCCTTATTCCGGTCCTAAGGCGCGCATTGCAGTTGCGGATTTTGATGTTAAAGCAGCAAGAGCTACATATGAGATTGGTTCGGGCCTGCGGGAGATGTTAGTAACCGCGCTTATAAATAGTAATCGTTTTTCAGTACTTGAACGCCAGGCATTAAGCGCAGTAATGCAGGAACAGGAATTATCTGCTTCGGGTGCTGCACAGCCGGGTAGCGGACCGCAAAGAGGTAATATTAAGACCGCGGATTTAATCATTACTGCTGCGGTTACGGAGTTTGAACCGCAGGCATCGGGTGGAAGGGCAGGTATAGGCGGCGGCGGTGGTGTAGGCAGCGGCGTATTAGGTGCATTGATAGGCGGTGCCTTAAACAAGGCGCATATGGCTTTGGATCTTCGCATTGTAGATGCCTCGACTTCTGAAGTCTTGACTGCGACGCGTGTGCAAGGTCAGGCTTCAGATATAAGCGGTGGGATTATGGCAGGATTTTTGGGAAGCTGGGGTATGGGCGCAGGATTATCTGCTTATGCCAATACGCCTATGGAAAAGGCCATACGCGTCTGTATTATAGAGGCAGTGCGTTATATATCACAAACCATACCGGCTAATTTTTATAAATATTAAGTGAGTGCACAATTTACGGAATACTAGTGAACGTAAATTGTATGCACGAACTTATCCTTGACATCGAAGATGTCAAGGATTTAATTCGCACAGATAACTTATGTCGGAGCATATTAAATCTATTGCTCCATAAGTTATGTGCTCATTAAAATGGGAAAACGTAAACGCAGAGGAAAACTTAACTGGCGTTCAAAGCGAGCCAACAAAGGAAGAAAACCCTGTCTGGGTTAAAAAACCTCATAAAAGGAGGTGGATATGCAGGAAAAAGAGATTGGCGAGATTACCCACTATTATAGCAATATCAGCGTAGGCATAATCCAGCTCTCAGACGCCTTAAAAATAGGCGAGACTATCCACATAAAAGGCCACTCAGAGGACTTTACACAACCGGTTGATTCTATGCAGATTGAACACGCCGATGTATCTGAGGCAGGACCGGGAGATGTAATAGGTATAAGGGTTACTAATAAGGTTCATCCCGGCGACAAGGTTTTAAAAGTAAGCTCCTAAATAATCTCACCCTTTAATTTATATTTCTTTCTAGCCCCCAGAGATTTTTTAGCCAAAATTTATTAAAAATAGTTGACATCCATATTCTTTGTGTTACTCTTTTTAAGAAAGTAACACGAAAGGGGTGATCTTTATGTCTCTAGTTATTCGTTTCGGGGTGGCGATGGCCAGCAGCCTATTGGGAAAGTTTGACCATTTGATTACAAGGAAAGGCTATAAGAACAGGTCCGAAGCTATCAGGGATTTAGTGCGTAGTAATCTGGTGGAAGAAGAATGGAAAATCGGCAACAAAGAAACAGTGGGCACCATTACAATAGTATACAGCCATCATTTCCGCGAATTAACCGATAAGTTAACAGGCCTGCAGCACCAAAATCACGCCGAGATTATTTCCTGCATGCATGTGCATCTTGATAGACATAATTGCCTGGAGGTATTAGCTGTTAAAGGCAGAGCTGATAAGATTAAAAAAATTGCCGATACGCTTATTGCCACTAAAGGCGTAAAACACGGTAAGTTAGTAATGACAACCACAGGAGAAAGTCTATGAGATTAGTTAAAAAAATAAATTTAATATCAATCTTATTATTTGTTTTTTCTATAAACATAATAACTAATAGCGAAGCTGCCCTTTATATAGATGATACTTCTACTGTCGATAAGGGGCATTTAGAATTGAGCACAAGCTTTGATTATTATACGGATGAAAAGAAAGAATACGATGCGGAAACAGAAAGTTATACAAAAAATGTCTCCCGAGAAATAGATATTACCGCGGATTTGACATTCGGCCTTAGCGATAGATGGGATATGGGGATAAGTGTCCCTTACCAATTCATGAATGATTCATCGTTCGGTAAGGTTAACGGATTTTGCGACTTTATTATAAGTAGCAAATATAGGTTATGGGATGAATGTGATACTTTTGCCTCCTATGCCTTATCCCTTGACTTAAAGGCCGATAATGCAAATAAAGAAAAAGAATTAGGCACGGGCGAACTAGATTATACAATAACCAACATATTTACCAAATGTTTTCAAAAATTTATTCTTGATTTGAATTTAGGATATACCTTTGTCGGTGGCGAAGACGATGATATATTTATTTATTGTTTTGATATAACCAAAGACCTAAATAAAAATATCTCGCTCTGCAATGAGATATACGGTGAAAATACTTTTAACAAGAAATTTAATTATAGTATCTTAATCTTTGCATCGAGTTTAAGTTTCCAATTAAATAAGACGGTCTCTTTAGAATCAGGTGTAGGCATAGGTATTTCTAAGTCAAGCCCTGATTTTCAATTTTCTAGTACCGTAACTTTTAGTTTCTAAGAGGAGGCCTTTATGCATATTCCCGATGGTTTTTTAAGCCCTTCGGTATTCATATCCGGTTGGGCAGTAGCTTTAGGGTTTTTAACTTATGCCTTTAGGAAGACGCAACAGATGTTAAAAGAAAAAATAATCCCTTTGATGGGGGTTATGGCTGCTTTTATATTCGCTGCCCAGATGCTTAATTTTCCGGTATTAGGCGGGACCTCCGGTCATCTTTTAGGTGGGGTATTAGCAGCAGTTACGCTAGGCCCTTTTGCCGCAAGTATTGTAATCAGCCTTGTTTTAGTTGTCCAGTGCTTGATTTTTCAAGACGGAGGCATTACGGCTTTGGGTGCTAACATATTTAATATGGCAATAATAGGGACGATCTTCAGTTATTATTTTTATAGGGCATTAAGACAGGCTTTATTAAAGAAGAATATGCTTGTTTCAGTATTTATTGCTGCCTGGTTTTCAGTTGTTTTAGCAGCATCGTTTTGCGCTATGGAACTGAGCCTTTCCGGGGCATCCCCTTTAAAAATAGTGTTACCGGCAATGTTATTTGTGCATGTATTTATTGGTTTAGGTGAAGCGATAATCACGACATTAGTTTTAAGCTTTGTACTGAAGGTGAGGCCGGATTTAATATATGGGAGGTAATTATGAAAAGAAAGGATATTATTGCCGGATTAGTTCTCGCTATGGCTTTGGCAATATTTTCTTTTCTTGCTTCAAGTTCGCCCGATGGCCTGGAGTGCGTCGCAGAGGATAAAAACTTCATAGAGAAGGCAATAAATATTGTAAAATCACCTATCCCTGATTATTTATTTCCCGGGATAAAAAATGAAAAGATTGCCGGTTCTCTGGCAGGTATAGCGGGGGTAATAATTATATTTGCTTTAGGATACAGTTTAGCAAAATTACTCAGCAGGGATAGTAAATGAGGCACGCATTTATAGATACATATGCAAATTTATCCAGCCCCGTACACAGAGTAAATGCCAGATTTAAAATCCTTTTTGCATTTATATTATTGCTTGTGATTTTATTTACACCTATAAAATATCCAGGATTATTTTTTATATACGGATTTTTTATTATTACATGCTTATTTTTATCAAAGGTGCCGTTAAAATTTATTCTCAAAAGGCTATTTGAGATATCGCCTTTTATCCTGATGATTGCCATATCCAGTCTTTTTGTAAAGAACGGCCGGCTCATTTTTATTAACTGTATTGTTAAAGCAAGCCTATCTATATTGCTACTATTGATTATTTCTTCAACCACCCCTTTTACTCAGTTAACCCTGGCTTTATCGGGATTAAGGGTTCCGCCGTTAATTTTGTCTTTATTATCCTTTATGTATCGCTATTTATTTTTATTAGAAGACCAATTATTAAGGACTAAACGGGCCTTTGAATCCAGAAACATAAATAAAAATGGTTTTAAAAATATAAGAGCGCTCAGCAATGTATTGGGTACTTTATTTATCCGCACCTATGAACGTGCAGAAAGGGTTTATATGGCTATGTGCGCAAGAGGCTACGATGGAGAAAAAAATAATTGAAATAGAAAATCTTAAATTTGCCTATTCCAACGGTAATTTTACTTTGCAAGATATAGGCTTTTATGTTTACAAAGGCGAAACGCTAGGAATTATCGGCCCTAACGGCGCAGGAAAATCTACGCTTCTCTTGCACCTAAACGGCCTCTTAGAAGGTCAGGGTAAAATAAAGATATGCGGATTAGAAATGAATAAGGATAATTTGAAAACGATAAGAAGAAAGGTCGGCCTTGTATTTCAAGATTCCCAGGATCAACTCTTTATGCCCACTGCATATGAAGATGTGGCATTTGGGCCTGGGAACTTGGGATTAAACAAAGAACAAGTAGATAAAGAAGTAGATTATGCCTTGGGGGTAGTCGGGTTATCGGATAAAAGAGATCATCTATCGTATCATTTGAGTTTGGGTGAACAAAAGAGATTATCCATTGCTACGGTTTTATCTATGTCCCCCGAATTGCTGATATTAGATGAGCCTAATGCCAATCTTGATCCCTTCTCGCGCAGGCATTTAATAGATCTCTTAAAGTGCCTTGGTAATACCAAGGTTATTGCTACCCATGATTTAGAAATGGTATTAGAGTTAACTAACAGGGTTATTCTTTTAGATAACGGAAGAGTTATCAGCCAAGGTCAAACAAGAGAAATCCTCTCTGACCAATCTCTCCTTGAAGCTCACGGTTTAGAAGTCCCCTTATCAATATTATTAAAGAGATAGGCCGTCCTGTTTATTAGGAAATCTGTTGTCCTACAATGTTACTTGTGATAATATTATATATTAAGCGTCATTCCTAAGAAAAGGATTTAATATGAATAATTTTATATGGTCGATTGGCGCAAGTGTTTTAGTCAGTTTGATTTCATTAGTGGGGATTGTTAGTTTTTTATTTAAAGATAAATTTATAGATACTATCCTGTTTCTTTTGATAGGTTTTTCTGCCGGTGCTTTAATCGCAGGGGCATTTTTGCATTTAATCCCTGAGGCATTAGAGAGCTCTAGTAGTAATTTCGTCTTTACCTTTGTGATTTTAGGATTTATTTTTTTCTTTATTATGGAAAAATATTTCCACTGGCGGCATTGCCACAAAGGTGTATGCGATGTCCATGCTTTTACTTATCTTAATCTGATTGGGGACGGAATACATAATTTTACCGATGGCTTAGTTATAGGTGCAAGCTTTCTGATAAGCATACATTTCGGGATAATTACTACTTTAGTAATCACGCTCCATGAAATTCCTCAAGAGATGGGTGACTTCGGCGTGTTAGTTTACGGTGGGTTTAATAAGTTCAAAGCGCTTTATTTTAATTTTATTACTGCGCTTACCTGTGTATTAGGGACAATAATCGGGTATTTAGTTTCGGATAATATAAAGAACTTTTCGCTGTTTCTCATGCCTTTAACAGCAGGAGGCTTTATTTACATTGCTGCTTGCGACCTCATACCAGAACTGCATAAACAATCTGATTTAAAAAGAACTGCTCTTTCGATGCTGGCTTTTATATGCGGGGTTTCCTTTATATTATTAGCCAGACTTTTAGACGTACATTAAGATATGGGAAAAATATCATTGGTTAAGACGAAGGCAAATCAAAAAGTAAGGATTAAGGATTTAATCAAGGCTACTTTTATAATGATAATTACCGGTATAATTATAGGAAGCGCGCTTAATTTCGGGATTCTGAAATGATAAGAGCTGTTTCATTAATATCGGGCGGCTTGGATAGCGCATTAGCCACAAAGCTAATGAAAAATCTGGGCATCGAGGTTATAGGCCTAAACCTAAAGACCCCTTTTGGTTTCAATAGCAAGGATGCGTCTGTTGGCTGCGCTCAAAAAATAGCCCAAGAATTAGGTATCGAATTAAAAACAACCAATCTTATTGAAGATTTTTTTGAGATTCTAGAACATCCCAAGTATGGCTACGGCTCAAATATGAACCCCTGCATAGACTGTAAAATCCTTTTTTTTCACAAAGCTAAAGAATTTATGCTGGAGTCAGATGCAAAATTCATCTTTACAGGTGAAGTATTGGGCCAGCGTCCTATGTCTCAGCATAAGCGGGTCTTAAGAATAATTGATAAAGATAGCGGATTAGAGGGTTTGGTTTTAAGGCCATTATCGGCAAAGCTCCTGCCCCAGACTATGCCTGAGAAAGAAGGCTGGGTTCGCAGGGATAGATTATTAAGTTTTAATGGCAGAACTCGTAAACCCCAGATAGAATTGGCAAAAGAATTAGGCGTAAAAGATTATCTTGCTCCTGCAGGCGGATGTTTATTGACTGACCCGGAATTTGCCAAAAGGACCAGGGACCTTATCGCTTGTGGCCAGTTAAATATTAATAACATAGAGATATTAAAGTTAGGAAGGCACTTTAGGTTTTCTAAAGAAGCAAAATTAGCCGTGGGCCGCAACGAAAAAGAAAATGAACGCCTGCTTAATTTAGTCAGAGACGATGATTATCTGTTCAGGCCCCTTGACATAAAAGGCCCGACTGCCTTAGGCAGAGGAAGCTTTAATGAAGGCTTAATTAAACTCTCCTGTAGCATTGTCCTTAGATATTGCGACCTCGATGGTAAAAACAGCGCAGATATTTTATACAGTAGAATTCCCCAAAAAGAAGAAAGGCTAAACGTTTTACCTATAAAGGATGCAGAACTTATAGATCTTAGGATATGAAAAAAGAAGCGCTTCTTTATGAAAAATTGGAAAATAAATTGGTTCATTGCCATCTTTGCAATCATTATTGTAAGATTATAGATACTAAATTCGGTCTCTGCGGGGTAAGACAGAATATTGATGGAGTATTATATACCCATGTCTATGGGAAAGTCATTGCCAGCCAAATTGACCCTATAGAGAAGAAACCCCTGTATCATTTTTTTCCCGGCTCTTTTAGTTTATCTATAGCCACAATCGGCTGCAATTTTCGCTGCGGGTTCTGTCAAAACTGGGAGATTTCCCAGAGTTCAATTAAGGACGGCAATTTTGCCAGCGAAGAGTTCATGCCTGAGGAGATAGTAGAAGCAGCTATAAAGAATAACTGTACTAGTATCTCTTATACCTACACCGAGCCGACCATATTTTTTGAATACGCCTTGGATACGGCAAAACTTGCCAAGAAAAAAGGGCTTTATAATAATTTTGTTACCAATGGTTATATGACACAAGACTCTATCCAGATGATAAGGCCTTATTTAGACGCCGCCAATGTAGATTTAAAATTTTTTAAAGAAGAGGCTTACCGCAAGATCTGTTCGGGGAGTCTAAAACCGGTATTAGATTCCATTACTCTTATGCACCAGTTGGGAATTTGGGTTGAGATTACCACATTGGTTGTTCCGGATGAAAATGATTCCAAGGAGGAATTAACGGCCATCGCTGGATTTATTGCTAAGTTGGATAAGAATATTCCCTGGCATGTCTCAAAGTTTCATCCCGACTATAAATTTACTGACCATAAATCCACTCCCGAGCCTACCTTAAAGATGGCTTGCGATATAGGATATGCGGCAGGGCTAAGATATATTTATGTGGGTAATGTCATAGGATTTGGCAATGATACCCATTGCCATAACTGTAAGAAATTATTGGTAAAAAGAGAGATATTCAGCGTTTTAGAGAATAATATAAAAGAAGGTAAGTGTCCTTATTGTAATGCGGTGATTCCGGGGATATTTTAGTGGTAGCGGAAAGGATGCATAACAATGGAAAATCTTTTAGAAAATATTCATCCCATAATCCAGGCACTCATTGCCGGTCTGGCTACTTGGGTGATGACTGGCTTAGGTGCAGCAGCTGTTTTCTTAACTAAAGAGATAAACCGCAAATTTCTTGATGTTATGTTAGGGTTTGCCGCCGGGGTTATGGCGGCTGCGGTTTATTGGTCAATGCTGGCACCGGCCGTGGCAATAGCAGCGGCTAGAAATCTTCCGCCTTGGTTACCAGCTGCAGTCGGATTTCTTGCCGGCGGGATTTTTTTAAGAATTATCGACAGAATAATTCCCCATCTTCAATTTGACTTTCCTATAGAAGAGGCTGAAGGTATTAAAACGCCTTGGCGGCGCAGCACATTATTAGTTCTTGCGATGACCGTGCATAATATCCCGGAGGGCTTAGCTATCGGTGTTGCCTTTGGGGCGATTGCCGTCGCACCTTCAACCGCGACTTTACATACAGCTATTGCTTTAGCAATAGGAATAGGAATTCAGGATATTCCAGAAGGTCTTGCAGTTTCTATGCCACTTAGAAGAGAAGGGCTGTCGCGTTTAAAAAGCTTCTGGTACGGGCAATTATCCGGCATAGTTGAGCCCGTTGCTTGTATTGTAGGGGCAGGTGCAGTTATTCTGACTCAGTCTCTCCTGCCGTATACTCTCTCTTTTGCCGCGGGAGCGATGTTTTTTATTATAGTAGAGGAACTGATTCCTGAATCTCAGCGGGGAGGAAATACGGATTTAGCGACTATGGGGGCTATGGTAGGTTTCGCAGTGATGATGATTCTGGATATAGCTTTTACTTAACCATTCGGGGAGTTTCCTTAGAAAATATAAGCCGTCAAGCAAAAAAGAAAATTATGAAAGTCAAAAAAGCCTTATTAATTGTCGATGTGCAGAATGATTTCTGCCCGGGCGGATCACTAGCCGTGCCGCAAGGCGATAAAATCATACCAAAACTAAACAGGTACATAAAAATATTTTATAAAAATAAACTACCCATTTTTGCCTCCAGAGACTGGCATCCTGTAAGGACCAAACATTTTAAGGACTTTGGCGGCATCTGGCCGGCGCATTGTATCCAGAATACTATAGGCGCCTCATTCCACCCTAAATTAAAATTGCCTAAAAATACAATTATTTTATCCAAGGGCATGGATCCTAAAGACGATAGTTATTCTGCCTTTCAGGCAGAAGATTTACGCGGCATGAAACTGGCGAATCTATTAAAACTTTTTGGCATAAAGGAATTATATGTCGCGGGCCTTGCCACAGACTATTGTGTTAAGTCTTCAGTAATAGATGCCGCAAAATTCGGCCTTAAAGTAAAACTGCTTATAGACGCGATAAAGGGGGCGAACCTTAAAAAAGACGACTCAGAAAAGGCAGTCAAAGAAATGCTAAAAAAGGGCGCGAAGAAAATAACATTGGAAAATTTGGAGGTATGAGATGCCGTTAGATGAGATAAAAATATCCCGGGCAATAATCGAATCTTACAAAGACAAACTCCTAAGATATTTAGATACCGATGTTATAATTGTAGGGGCTGGCCCTGCAGGAATGTGCTGTGGTTATTTCTTGGCCAAGGCAAAGAAAAAAGTGGCAATCCTTGAGAGAAAATTATCTGTAGGCGGCGGCATGTGGGGCGGCGGAATAATGTTTAATGAAATCGTAGTTCAGGATAAGGCAAAAGGCATACTTGATGAATTCGGGATTAAGGCCAGGATTTATGAGAAAGGCTATTATCTATCTGATTCCATTGAGTCAGTTTCAAGTATCTCTGCCAAGACAGTAAGGGCAGGTGTTAAGATTTTTAACCTGATGAGCGTAGAGGATGTACTGGTAAGAAAAAATCGGGTTTGGGGAGTAGTGATTAATTGGACTGCGGTGGAGATGGCCAATTTACATGTTGATCCCATAACCATGAAGGCAAAGTTCGTGGTTGATGCTACAGGCCATGCCGCGGAGGTAGTGCATATAGTAGAAAAAAAATCAGGCATAAGACTTAAGACAAAAACCGGTAAAATTATGGG
>Ga0315284_10000374_pt1 | contig 61137 bp, 63 predicted proteins | sample YL17G09_16_MG_FD_203696 | JGI IMG/M metagenome (GOLD analysis project Ga0315284, IMG submission 203696) | Sediment microbial communities from Yellowstone Lake, YNP, Wyoming, USA - YL17G09_16 | ecosystem: Environmental > Aquatic > Freshwater > Lake > Sediment | place: USA: Wyoming | collected...
TCCAAAATTAACAGGAGTTCCGTTAGCCGGACCTAAACCTTCCATGGCAATTGTCCCATCAATCACCGTGATTTGCGGTAATACTAACTTGTTTAAATCCACTATGCACTGGGCTAACCCCCAGGTGCGAAACCTTTTCTTGTCCTTTTCCTGAATTACTCCCTTCATGTTCTCTAAACCAAGAGTTGCGGGAAAAACATCGTGCGTCTTCATTACCGGAACATTTATTACGATGTCTGACTCAAGCAAGGTCCTGGGTAATTGAATACTCCTGATTACTTTTCCATTGGGAATGCCCATTGGGATAAATTCACTCTTCTTGATATCGACAAGCTCAACCTTCTTCTCCTTGGCGAGATCTGTATATCCACCAATGTCAAATGTTTTAGTGGTATCCGTACCAACACATGAACCATCGGCAATTATTATCTTCTTTGCTCCGGATTCTCTTACCAGATCAATAATAGCCGCAGTGATATTTGGATTGGTGATCGCTCCAGTCCTATAATCCTGTGCATCGACCAGGTTTGGTTTAATCAACACCTGATCACCCCTGCGCAGAATGGTATTCAAGCCGCCAATCAGATCAAGTGATTGAGCGACCGACCCTCTCACCTCGTCCCGGTCATCTGTCTTCTCACATCGAACAATTGAAACTACCGGTTTGCTATCCAACGAGACTCCTTATCCAAATTGATAAACCATTTACTTCTATTTCACAACTAAAGAACTGGTGTCCCTGGCCGGACTCGAACCGGCGCACCAGGCTCCGGAGGCCTGCGCTCTCTCCGCTGAGCTACAGGGACACATGCGACAAACCTATAATTTATGTCAAACAGACTTTCTTATAAATTAGAAAATAGGACTAAAGAATATCCCAATACCAAAAATAATATATATCATCATCATGATATAGGGAAACAATAACATCACAACTCCGGATATGAGACTCCCAGCAAAAGCAAGCCGTGGCAATTTGTTTCTGTCAAACCCAAAATTCAAACCTGCCAGACTAAAAATGATCCCGAGTAACCAGAATATTGCGGGTACTAACGGAAAAATAAATGTAGCAAGAGCAAGCAAGCTAAAGATAAAACCAACTATTGCCAGGCTTTTATTGATAGTTTTCGTTTTCTGCGGATCCATCTGACTTCTAGCCAGAATAAAGTAAATGATTAGAAAGACAAAATAAGTTAATACTAAAACAAGGTGTGTTATGAAAAAATGCAGTTGTCCATAATTAAAGCCTAATATGCGAATTACACCCATTCCCTCTAACAAAATTTTGTAAACAACTACATTATGAAGTAGAAAAATAATTACAATGCCCAGCATCAGGTAAAACCAGAGCTTCGGATTTGTTTTCAAATTATCACTCCAAAAGTATTTTGCTATTGCTGATATTTTATAACTTTTGGTAGAATAAGTGGGCAATAAATCAATAATCTTGACCTGTCTACCGCTATACAAAGGATGGTTTATGAAACTTAACCAGAGTAAAATCTATCTACCGCTGGTGGTTGTTCTTATACTTACTTTATTTCTAACCATTTCGTCAATCTCAGGCAAAGTAACTATTGCAAATGCCTCAAGCTCAAGCAGCGCAACTGCAACAACAACATTTAATGGAGGCACTGAAAACCAGGTAATAAGAATCGTAAACCAGAAAAGATCTGAAGTGGGCGCAAAAAAACTCAAAAAAAGAGCTGTGCTTAATGAAATTGCCAGGATAAGAGCAAATCAAATCTGTAACAGCTCTGAATTAAGTCACTCTAATTTAGATGGAATTACTGTCTTCGATCTCCTGGCAAATTATGGGATGACCTTTATGGCAGCAGGTGAAGACCTTGCCATGGGCACGGCAAGCATAATGAGCGCAGAAAACACAGTCAACCTCTGGATGAATAGCCCGGCACACAGGAACATCCTCTTGAACGGAATTTACAGAAGAGTTGGTGTGGGCGTAATAGATGCCAACGGAAACAGGATCGTGACAATAGTCCTTATAAACTAAATCTTTATCACGGTTAACACAATAGTTCAGTTACTCCCAGCGGAAAGTTATTGATGATATGACCAGGCTCACCAGCAGCAGGCTTACAAGTACATATACATTTTGAATGAAGACAATTACAGAACTTACAAGATCTCAAGCCTATTTGTTTTACTACCATATGTCTCTTTTTGCCTTTTGATTCTTATTTTGATATTTGTTGTAATAAGAGTTAATGTAAATTAGAACCAATTTTGAATATCTTGGGGGTTATTGTGGATAGATCAGCAAAGCTACCCATTCTGGGAATGAGTTGCGCTTCATGTGCGTTGCGAATTGAAAAAATGTTAAACGAAACCCATGGTGTGTCGAAGGCTTACGTCAACTTCGGAAATGAATCAGCAAGCGTAAATTACGATTCAGATGTCCTCAAAATAACGGACATAGTTTCAGCCATCAGAGACCTGGGCTACGACGTAGCAATAAGTAAAATCACGCTCGGTGTAAAAGGGATGTCATGTGCATCATGCGTAAACAGAATAGAAACCGCATTGAAAGAAACAGAAGGAATAATCGATGTCAATGTCAATTTTGCAAGCGAACAGGTGATGGTCTCATATTTAAACACAATGGCATCACCAGCACTCATAAAAGAGGTTATCAGAAGTTCGGGATATGAAGCCTACGACCTGACTTCCAGAAAAGGAAAGCCTGAGGACATTGAGCAGATCAAGAAAAAGGACTACAACCTCCTTAAGACCAGATTCATAATCTCGATTTCCCTGGGAGCCCTAATCTTTATCTTCAGCAATCCTATGTGGTTCCCATGGCTTCCGGATTTCCTGACCAGCTTTTATACCCTTTTTATACTTACCATCCCCGTGCAGTTCTGGGCTGGCTGGCAATTCTATAAAGGAGCGATTGGATCCCTAAAGCACAGGACAACTGATATGAACACACTGGTTGCAGTTGGAACATCATCTGCTTTCATGTACAGCGCGGTAGCAACCTTCTATCCCAACTTTTTTGCAAGTACAGGGTTAAGGGCTGAAGTTTACTTCGACACCTCAGCGGTAATAATTGCCCTCATACTACTTGGGAGGATGCTGGAATCAAGGGCAAAAGGAAAAACCTCCGAGGCCATAAAAAAGCTAATCGTTCTGCAAGCAAAGACGGCTAGAGTCATAAGAGGCGAAGCTGAGATAGATATCCCAATAGATGATGTGATGATCGGCGACGTTGTCATAGTCAGACCTGGAGAGAAGATCCCGGTTGACGGTAAGATCATTGCGGGGTATTCAAGCGTGGATGAATCAATGATAACCGGCGAGAGCATACCGGTCGAAAAAAATGCAGGTGATGCAGTGATAGGTGCAACCATAAACAAAACAGGAACTTTTAAGTTCGAAGCCCTTAAGGTTGGAAAGGAAACGTTACTTGCGCAGATAATTAATCTCGTTCAGGAGGCCCAGGGTTCAAAAGCTCCGATACAGAGGTTAGCTGACAAAGTGACTTCATATTTCGTGCCGGCGGTTATCTCAATAGCCGTTTTAACCTTCATCATCTGGATGATTTTTGGGCCGGTACCATCGTTCAATTTCGCTCTGCTGAGCTTTGTCTCCGTCCTGATAATTGCATGTCCTTGCGCTTTAGGTCTTGCTACACCAACCGCAATTATAGTGGGCACCGGAAAAGGCGCGGAAAACGGCGTCCTATTTAAGAACGCGGAGAGTCTTGAAATAGCACACAGGGTAAATAGTATAGTGTTAGATAAAACAGGTACGCTGACGAGGGGCCTGCCGTCAGTTACAGAAATAATTCCGCTAAATGGCTTTGATGAAGAAAGGCTGCTCGTGCTGGCTGCTTCAAGCGAGAAGGGCTCGGAGCATCCTTTAGGGGAGGCTATAATAAGAAAGGCCGAAGAGCAAAAGATAAAGTTCAAAAAGTTTTCGCACTTTAACGCAAGGCCTGGATTTGGCATTGAGACAAAGATTGAGGGTAACAGAATACTAATCGGTAACCAGAAGCTCATGGCTGAATATGATATTGACCTTTCGAAAAACAGGAACGATATAGAGTCTTTATCCAACCAGGGTAAAACCCCCATGCTGGTCACATCCAACGGTAAGCTGGCAGGAATTATTGCGGTTGCTGACACTTTAAAACCAAATTCGAAAACAGTGATCGAGGAGATGAGAAGAATGGGGCTCGAAATAATAATGCTAACTGGCGATAACAAAAAAACTGCGGAGGCAATCGCCAGCCAGCTTGGCATCTCACGGGTGCTATCCGAAGTATTGCCACAGGATAAAACCGAACAGATAAAAAAGCTTCAGGATGAGGGTAAACTTGTGGCAATGGTAGGAGATGGGATAAATGATGCCCCAGCGCTCGCGCAGGCTGATATCGGAATTGCAATAGGCACAGGAACGGACATTGCCCTTGAAGCATCTGATATCACGCTCATATCTGAAGACCTGACAGGTGTGCTCACAGCAATCAAGCTCAGCCGAAGAACAATGCGGACAATAAAACAAAATCTCTTCTGGGCGTTCGGTTATAATACCCTTGGCATACCAATTGCAGCCGGCATCATCTATCCGTTTTTTGGAATTCTTCTGAGCCCGATAATTGCCTCAGCGGCAATGGCTTTCAGCTCAATCTCGGTGGTGACGAACTCATTATTGTTAAAGCGGTTCAAGATCAGAAATCCTTCACGCAATTAAATATCAGTTAGATAGATATCTAACCCCAGCCCTGTTTCGCGAAAGCCAAAGTCTTTATATAGTGCATTAGCTTTCTCGTTATCAAACTGAGTGTGGATATTAACCCTCTGGATGCCGTCCGCCCTCATTTTATGCAAAACAGTTGCCAGCATCTGCCGCCCAATACCAAGCCCCTGAAAATCAGGTAAAACTGCAATCCTTCCAATATTACCCTCTTCCCTATTTCCGCCTCCTATGATATATCCAACATATCTTCCCTCATAAATGGCTAAGTATGCATATACTTTTCTTTTTGGATCATTGAACATTCTTTTAATGTCACTACCGGATACCTTCCAAAACTTCAAGAAACATTTATCATCTATCTTTAATATTGTGGGGAAATCTTTTTTCTTGATCTTTTTTAGTTGTACAACATTATTAAAATTGCTTATTGAAATGCACTGGCATTGAAGCATGCTTACTGAATTAAATAATTTAAAACCTGATTTCAGCAATATATCCACAATCTCAGCATGAGGATCAATTATCGCTATGCTCTTAGCATTATATGAACTTGCTTCTATTTTCAAATATTTAACCCATTTGACTATGTAATCCCGGTAGTCTAAAAGATCCCATATTGCTATTGTATCTTTCTGATCCTTCCAGAACCCGATAACAGCATTGCCCCTAATATCACCTTTATTAACATTTACAAACACAGACCTGCACTGCTTCCTGTGATAGAGTTTGAAGTTGTCAAAAGAAGTAAATATTTTATTGAGTTTTTGTGAACTATCCCAAATTTTGATGAGTTCAGCGCTGGTCGCTTCTCTAATCAAAATCGCCCTATCCTAACAGATGTCCTTTATGTTCAGATCCTCTCCACAGTTGGCACATCTTCCGTTTTTGACTTTGTAGGAGCTCACGTAAAATCCTTGTCTTCGAACAGCAACCTGCCCACAGTTGGGACATATTGTATTCTCACCCTCATTGCCCGGCACATTTCCAATATAAACGAATTTCAAACCGCTGGTCATTCCTATCTCCCTTGCCTCAACAATCTTATCAAGAGGCGTTGGGGGTAAATGCGAAAATTCCAGATATGGCATAAACCTGGTTACGTGCCATGGCGTTTCAGGACCGAGCTCGCTCACTATCCACCGTGCTATCTGTCTTAACTGTTCAGCATCGTCATTGATGGTCGGGATAATGTTTGTCACAACTTCAACATGGCAGTTCCACTTAAACTTGGCGCGCTTTGTCGCGATCAAGATAGGTGTAAAATCTTTAACTTTGGCTATCTTAAAATACGCCTCAGAGGTAAACCCTTTAATGTCAACCCTGAAGACATCAAGGTACGGACCGATCAGGTCAAGTGCCTTTTCTGTTATGTATCCGTTGGTAACAGCTACCGTATAGAGCTCATTTTCCTTACATAACTTTGCACCTTCAACAACGTACTCGAGCCAGATAGTTGGCTCGTTATACGTCCACGCCACTCCTTTACTTGAGGTCTTCTTTGCGAGCTCAATAAGCTTGAACGGCTCCACAACTTCGAGGCCTTTGCCGTCCTTGAGCGCATCGGCGTGAGCGATCTGCCAGTTCTGGCAATGCTTGCATCTAAGATTGCATCCAAGCGTACCAAGTGAGAGAACTATACTCCCGGGGCAAAAATGAAAAACGGGCTTCTTCTCTATTGGATCAGCAGCAATGGAAGAGCACAGGGAATAAATCAAAGTATATAACTTACCATCAATGTTCTGTCTGGCTTTGCAAAGACCAAGCCTGCCAGGAGCTACAACACAGTTTCTCGGACAAACCTCACAGCTTACCCGGGACTTTTCCAATTGTTTATAAAGCAGGGCTTCTTTCATTAAATCTAACTACTGGACTCCTTTACGAAAGAAAGTTTAAGATTTGCTGCAGCGGCCTTATAATTTGACAGTTCTTCTGGCTTCAGGCTTTTTTCGCATGCCTCAATCAGGGCAGAAAGACAATCTATGGCTAACTTCGCCTGGGCGATATCCTTTTTCGCAGCGTTGGTCTCCTTCGGTAATCCCAGCTTCTCATACCCGAGGCTGGAAAGAGAAACCATCATCTGAAAAACAATGTCCTTAACCGTGAGTTTTTCAAGCTCTTCCTTTAGCTGCCTGAGGATCTCTTCCTGCTTCTTTCTCTCGCCCTCATCATCAGATTTTTCTTCTTGGCTTTTTAAATTCTCTTGCTTTTTTTCTTCATCCTCAGCCAATTAAATCCCCTCTTCCTCAGAAGAAAATTCAATTAACGTAAAAATATCATAGCCCCTCAATAGCTCCCTTGGCTTTAAATATGATAGCTCTATGACAAACGCAATTCCGACAACTGTTCCGCCTTCCTGCTCGACCAGTTTCGTTTTAGCTTTTGCGGTACCACCGGTTGCGGCCAGGTCATCTATTATCAGTACTCTGTCGCCAGGCTTTATCGCGTCATAATGGATCTCCAACGCATCAACCCCATATTCAAGTCCATACTCCATGCGGCTTGTCTTGCACGGCAACTTCCCAGGCTTTCTTGCAGGTATAAACCCAATTCCCATTCTGTATGCACATGCCGCGCCGAATATAAATCCTCTGGCTTCCGCTCCAAGTATCTTATTTACCTTCTTATCATTAAAATGTTCCGCTATCTGGTCAACAGCAAATCTGAACGTCTTGCCGTCAAGTAGAAGTGGTGTTATATCCCGAAACACAATCCCCTTTTTTGGAAAATCTGGAATTGCTCTTATCCTCGATTTTAGATCCATAAATTCTCCTTCTCCTACCTTTTACTTCAAATGATATAATTTCCGAGCGCTAATTAATTATACCAAATGTAATTAATCTCCAATGAAGATAAAAATATGAGCAAAATCAAAGAACATATCATTAAACTATCAGATAAGATAGGACAGAGAACCGCAACATCCAGACAGGAGGGGCTTGCTGCGGATTACATTTTTAATTTTCTTGGCTCATTGAACTTAAATCCGGAAATGGCTAAGTTCAGCTCATTCCCGGATCAAACCATAATCTGGCTGATCCTGTTCTGCCTTTTTCTAATCTCAGGGCTTGCCTATATCAGGGAACCGTATGCCGGCTTTCTCATATCAATTGCCGCGCTTATATCTTTTGCTGCGGAGAACAGCGGAAATCCGATAATCTCGAAAATCATGAAAAGGGGTTTCAGCCAGAACGTCATTGCCTCAATAAAGGGCAGGCGTGAAAGAAAAGACGTAGTGCTGCTGGCAAACTATGACAGCCCGCGACCAAAGATCATATTTGAATCTCGTGCAAAAAAGCACTTTAGCTTAATATTCAGACTTCTGCTATTCTCATTGGTAATGGTGACCCTGCTGTATGGGTTAAGCGCATTATTAGTTTTTAGGAGGGTCTACTGGTTATACAAGCCACTTCACTGGACATCATTCATTTTTCTGGCGTATATACTCTTCACTGCTATTATTACTGCGGCGGACCTGATTCGAAAGAACCAGTCTCCTGGAGCGAACAACAACGCGTCAGGTGTAGCGGTGTTGATGGAGCTTGCCAGCTATTTCTCAAAAAAACAGCCAGAGAACCTAAACCTTACATTTTTATTCACAGGGGCCAAGGAGTGCAGTTCAGCCGGTATAATTAACTTCATCCAAAAAAATAGAGCTGAGCTTGAAGATAAAATGTATATAAATATTACTGGAGTGGGGACAGGCAGGATCGCATTTACTTCTGCAGAGGGCAACATCTTCAAATATGAGTGCTCCCAGGAACTCCAGGATATAGCATATCAAGCATCAAAATCCATCGGCTTTGACGAATTAGGACCAGCAAAATATCAGGGGCCAAATACCGATTGCATGATAGCGCTATCCAGTAATTTAAAGGGCATCAGCATAATGGGACTTGATGATAACTGTCCCGCCAATATTTTTTCCATAAAAGACTCAGTGACAAATATTAATCATGAAGTACTGCTAAGATCATTCAGCCTGATTAAAGAAATGATCATACTGCTGGATGATCAAGTTCCCTTAGAACAGAAAGACCTCATAATAAGCGCCAAAGAAGAGCAAGCCTAAAATTATGATTGCCAACAGCACATAACCAAGCGGGTGCCTGTCCCTCTTTACTTTTAGTATCTGCTCCTGCGCAAAATGCCTGCCCGCATACTCCTTACGCTTGATTAAGGAGGTCCCTGCTGTGATTGCAAAAAGCCGATAAGTTGATTCAATTGCAATCAGCATAAGTATTGTGGCTTCAATAGCCATCCCGTGACGAAGAGGTCCTGTAAAAAGAAGCAGTGAAAGCACTATACCAAGCAATGTACTGACGGCAGGGCCAACCATCAACCAGCCAAGAAAAAAAAGACAGACAACGGATACAAAGTTAGTCAGAAGCACGACCTGAAGCATACTCCAATTTGATGCAAATTCTGCTGCTGGTTTTATGCCAAAAATGCTCTGAACATATTTGTACCCCAGGATCGTATCGACACTTTGAGTCGGAGTGAAATAATAAATTATGAATCCAATCCCAAAACCCAGCACGAAAAATAGAAGATTTTTAAAAAATATTTTTACCACTTTCTTAAACATCATGACCTCTGCTCAATTTGACTTTAATTATACATTCCTAAGGCTTTTACTGAACATTCCAAATAATCCATTTAACACCATTATAAAGCCGGCAATGATAAAAATTATACTTACACTCATTCGCTGAGCAAGTGCACCGGACAATAACATGGATATCGGGAACATGATATTTGCCATGGTTAGCTGCACGCTGAAGACGCGTCCCCTGATATTATCGGGGGCATAGTCCTGCGTTATGCTGACTCCAAGCACTTTAGGAGCGGAGAAAAAGAATCCCACAATACATATTAGGAATAGAGATAGGATCAGATTTTTTGAAAGAGCGAACAACATAAACGATAATCCCATCAATATAACATTTAAATATATCAGTAGTCCTTTCCTCAGCCTTGACGCAAATCTACCAACCAGGAACGCTCCCACAAGCAACCCAAGCGAGAAAGATGACATTATAAAACCAAACCCCTTGGGTCCAGCATTAAGTACTTTCTCCGAAAAAACAGGTACAAGCACATTAAGTGGCCCTAATGCTAAATTCATGAACGCCATCATCAACGTAATTATCAGTATAACCTTATTAGTATATATGAACGACAGCGCTTCTTTCAGCCGAATGATAAACTTCTCCCTCAACTCCTTAATTGAGGACACAGCACCCGATCTCCTTGCGGCTAAAATACAAAAAGCAGACAATAGGTAAGAAACCGAATCAATAAAAAACAGATTAAATATTCCTATCGAGGCAATTAAGACTCCGGCAAGCGCAGACCCGAAAATGTTGGTTATCTGAAAAGTCGCCTGATTAAGCGAGTTCGCTTGAATTATCTCATGCTTGCTCACGATATTCGGTATGAAAGAATTAAAAGAAGCCTCGAAGATAACGGTGAGTCCCGAGATTAGAAAAGTAATTAGAAATATTATCCAGAGCTGCAACACTCCAAAAAAATATAGTAGAGGCAGAAGAAAAACTAGAAATGCGCGGAACAGATCAGTAAAGACCATGATTTTTTTTCTGTCCCATATATCTATATAGATCCCTATCAAAGTAGCAAATAAAACGGGTGGTAGATAGCTGAACGTAAGCACCAACCCCATCTTTAAAGGTGAGCCGGTTAACTGATAGACAAGCCACATAAGGGCAATGAAATGAAAATCATTGCCAAGAGTTGATACTAGTTGACTGCTCCAGATTAACGAGAAGTCACGGTTCTTAAATAATGTAAGATAGCCCCCAGCTCTATACAAAGATCCCATAAAAAGTTAAATTAAATCGAAAGATTATTCTTTCCTGCAACCTTAAGAAATGCTTTAACAACCTCTGGGTTGAACATTTTACCACTATTGTCAATAACCTCCTTAATTGCATCTTCCGGGGTCATCGCATCACGGTAAGGCCTTTTGGTCGTCATCGCATCAAAGGCATCTGCAACAGTAAGGATACTAGAAGCCAGCGGTATCTGATCGCCGCAGATACGACTTGGATAACCTCCCCCATCATATCTTTCATGATGGTACAGAATAATATCAGCAATTGATCTCGTAATTGGAATATCCCTCGCAATATCCGCAGAGATCGTCGAATGTTTTTTGATCATCTCCCAATCGGACTTGGTAAGCGGGCCCTTCTTATGCAATATACTGAGTTCAACCTGCACCTTCCCGGCATCATGCAGATAAGCTGCATTTTTCAGCTTGTCCACTTCATATTCATTCAATCCAAGCTCTCGCGCTATCCTCTCTGCATATTCAGCAACCCTCTTTGAGTGACCGGCTGTATATTCATCCTTCGCCTCCATGATCCTCACAAGGTTAATGATGTTCTCAAGTACAGATTTCCGCTCCTTTACAGAGAGCAGATATATATATTGAGCAAGGATTAATGGAAGCACGGTGAACAGCAGCGAAACCCAACTATATCTTAAGTAAAGCAATGACACGCCAACTGCAACAACCGTGACTATAAAGTGAAATGGAAGTATCCATAAAAAATTGTAAATCCAGAGGTTAATCGGCGAAACTCCCTCTGAGATTGATATGGCAATTGCCGTTAACCATGTGTTGAAAAGATAGTAAGCAAGTGATGAACAAAAGATAGCAAGTGCCATCATGAACGAAAATTTCTTAGTGATGTTCTGATCGAAGAGCCAGTAAATAAAGCCCGCAGCAGCAATTGAAACTAATAATTGACCCGCATTGAAAAAATATTTATACCACGCTTTTTTAGCTCTGATATCGGAGATATTTAAGAGCTCAAGGAGCGAAATCAGAGAAGCGGTAGTTGGACCAAAAATAAACAGACAAGCCAAAGCCAAACCATTTGCGACAGAAACTGATCCAGCCCTCGGGAGTGATACGGACATATTATTTGCAAAGATAAGAAGAAGTCCGAAAGCTACCGCTCCGCTAATCGAAATGTTGGGGTTCACCTTGTAAGAACATACGAGCATGGCCGCCCCGCCCATAAATACCAAGGCTATGTATATGAAGAGTTTTTTGCTTATATTTAACGAACCTGTAGAAGCCAATTACTTAATTCTCTTCATCCCCATAACTAATTAATGATCAAATTACCATCTTACGCCAGAAGCTATCCCTATTACTGACGCCAGAGCTAGTAATATACGAATAATATTCTTCATTTAACTCATCTCCCTTCTTTTTTGATTTTGTTTTTTGCACAAATTACCATCTTACGCCGGAAGCAATTCCAATAATGGATGCGAGCGCCAGTAGAATCCTGATGATGTTTTTCATGTGTATTCCCTCCTTTCCCATAGCTATTAACAGCTGCCGGAAGGAAAAAGATCTGGTACGGTTACCTGAAGGGTCAAAATAAAAAAAACCGACCCCTCATGGGTCGGTTTCACTCCTAGCTCCGTGAACTTCAAGTGTCCAAATAAGAAGCTCACATCATAGCTCCCCAAACAAAAAAATGCGCTTTTCTATATTGTAGAAATACTGCTGTCAATGTCAATTAAAATCTTGATAATTTTTAAAAATTTTTTAAATCAGAAGTAAAAATAACGAACAAAATTACGTCAATGTATATTGCATACCAACTTCTGGCAGTACAACATCCGGAGCCAGAGCAATGAATGCCTCTGGGTGCTCTGTGTGGATAGGGAAAACTCTTTTGGGCTTTATCGAGTCAATTGCCTCTGCAATCTCCTTTCCAGACGCATGGCCTGAGGCATGTGCCTGGAACCTCTTCAGTCTGAATAGCTCAAGCCAGCTATTCATGAGCCTGTCATCCAGCATCATCTCCTCGCTGAAAGGCTCACTCCTTGAATGGATGTAATAAGAATCCTCTGGCGGCTGAATATCAATTAACTCTTTCAAAGAATAGAAATCAAGATATACAAAAAATTTTGCGGGATCCTTGCTTAATTCTCTTGATGTTATGCTATTTTTGTGACTAAGGTAAATCCTCTCCCAGAGAAAGTAGGCGGGTTCTTCGATCTCCGGCCATCTTCTCCTTGGCACATGAACGAGCATCTCATCGTTGTTGAGTGAAGGTGAGGGGTATTCCTTTTCTCCCTCGAGCAGGTCCAAAAGATAAGCTTGCTTCATTGATATCACTAATTTCCTGCCAAGGCTATTAGCTATCCTGTAAAAAGTATTAAGCCGGTCAATATCTCTTGCGGGAAACACGGTGAAAACGGTTTTATCTTTGATCCGCTCATTACTTAAGAAATCAAGCACCTTCCTTTCGACATCCGCTTCGCTGTCCCTCTTCTCCTCATCAATATTCGTACCCTCTATGATGAGGACATCGGGCCTGGCTCGTGCTGCCACCTCAATAAACTTTCTTGTCAGCTCTGAATGCGTGCCGTGTAGCCTGATGTCACCGGTATACACAATCGAACAATCAGAAGTCTGGATAATATACCCTGCTGCCCCAGGCAAAGAATGATCTACGCCAAATATGAAAATCTTAAATGAGCCCACCGTAAATTGATCCCCGGACAGATGAGCAGTTATGTCTCTCCGTTTTTTGACATATTTCGAGGCACCCTGTTTTCGGATGGAAACTTCAAGGAACTCGGTTTCAAGGCCGGAAATTCCTGTGCTCTGGAGCGTATCCAGAACATGCTTTGTCAAACGCGTCATATGGACAGGAATATCAGGGTCGCAAAGACTTATGAAAGCGCTGTGATCAACATGACCATGCGACAACAATATCGCATCAATCGAAGACTGTCCTGAATTCAAACCGTAATCCCGGTTCTGGAGGTCTCTTCTATACAGGCCTTTTATCGATGGAATCAAACCGGTTATCAGATAGTCGCCTATGCCGTTCAGGCATCTCGGCTGCAGGAATTCATCAAAATATTTTCCTGCCTGCGTAAAACTCATGCCAAAATCCAGCAATATTCTGGTTGAACTATCTTCAAGAAGGATCTTGTTACCACCTATTTCACCAACACCGCCATAAAAAGTCAAACGAGTCATCTCTTTACCATCTTATTATCATACAAGTTCTTATCAGCTTTCCTCAGCACTCTGGCCATATCGACACTTTCATTCTGTCTTATTGAGTATCCGTAGGAGATCTTTATCTTGTTCGTATCATCATTTAACTTGTTTTCCTCAGATAGCTGCAATCCCAGCCTTTCTATGACGGACCTGATGACTAGCTTATTCACATTGGGTAATATTACCGCGAACTCATCTCCACCAATCCTTGCCAGTATCTCAGAAGCCCTGAAGATACTTGATAATATCCTTGCCGTCGCTTTCAAAAGCTCGTCACCCTTTGCATGGCCAAATGTATCATTAACGAACTTTAAACCATCAACATCAAACATAATTATCCCAAGCGGTAAAAACCTGTTATCCGAGTGCCTCAATAACTCCTCTTCAAAAAAAGCCCGGCTGTAGAGGCCAGTCAGCGAGTCGTGCGTCGCCATGTGCCTCAGATTCTTTTCTAACTCCTTCCGCTCGGTTATATCAACCCTGGAGACAAGAACTTTTGATAATGTATCTCATGTCCTGGGATCACCGAATGTATAGCAGCAATACACAAAATCCTCCCATCTAAAGTGCGATTAATTATCTCCAGTTCCACATTGATTTTGCCTTCTGCAATGGCGACGATGCCTTCTATCATCTCATTAAGCGATTCTTCTGGGTAAATTTCAGTTATCCTGCTGAGAAATTCATCTTTGCTTTTCGCATTATATAAAGAAAGCGTTTTTTGGTTTACATCAATGATCTTTATCTTATTAACAAGTTTTTTAAGCTCCTCCGGATTGTTTTCGAAATATCCCTGAAAATCTACTACTTCATATCCCTTTAAATAATCAATATAATTCTTTACTTCAGAAAGGTCTTCTTCCCAGAGGGAGATCGGTGAATCATCAAACAGAGTATGGTATCTGGCTTCGCTCTCTTGAATAAGCTTTTCTGCCTGTCTACGCTCGGTGATATCCCGCGTTATCCCCTGATAAAGTATTGCTTTACCGCTGTCATCGAAGATCACTCGTGAGTGAATCTCAACCCATATTTCAGTGCCGTCCTTCTTCCTCAGCCTTGTTGTAATTGGTTTATTCCTTTCCGAGGGTGACGGTCTCTCTGATTCTGCGAAGTAAAGGTCTTTTTTGATATTTATGGAAAGCAGATCTTCCTGACTCTCATATCCCAGCATCTTAACTAATGCAGGGTTTACATAGATGAACTTGCCTTCTGGAGTACTTATGTATACGCCATCGACCGAGTTCTCAAACAGCGTGCGATAGCGCTGTTCGCTTTCCTTAAGAGCCCTCTCAGCTAGCACTCGCTCTGTTATGTCAATACCGGTACCAATTATATATTCGGCACTGCCCTTACCATCCAAGAAGATGGTATTGGACCATTCAATGAGCCGGCGATTTCCATCTTTTGACACCCAATAGTTCACATGTTTATTTGGGGAATCCCCAGTTCTGAGCTGTTGAAAGACAGCCTTGGCTGACTCTATCTCTTCGGGGATCAGGAAGAAATCCCAAACATATCCTTCCCTTACCTCATCTAATGAGTAACCGGTAACTTTTTCACATGTCTGGTTGAAATATATTATTCTGCCCCCTAAATCCATCATCACAATCAATGCATCCACAAAATCAATAATCGCGGGGGCAAAATCATATTGTCCGTTTAACATGGCCTGGATTGATTATAATACAAAATATTAAATGTTAATATTCTCTTATTTTTAGCCGAAAATTATCTTATGAGAGTAATACCTCGTAATAGTTTTTACAGAGCATTCATATATCTGGTTCTTGTCGCTTCGATAATGTTCTCTTCAGGGTTTTCCGCTCCCCAGGACACCAAGGTTCAATCACAGGAAGCCATAAGATTCCTGAACCCATATGCATACCTGGTTGATGTACACGTTGTACTTGAGAATATAGGAGATGCAACAGCAACTTCCGGCTATGTAGACCTGCCGATACCGCAGTCAAACCCGCCTTTCTTTTTCACCAAAGACGTGATCTTCTCCCCTGAGATATCCAAAACCTTGGATGACGGATACAATAGCGTACTCGGAAGGGTGAACTTCTCAAACGTGAAAGCCGGTGAACAGTTTGAGATCATCTACTCGTATAGATATCAGACCCATAACTACATAGTTGATAGGTATGACCTGGAAGTCTACGATTATTACGTCGAAGACAAGGCTCTTAAATATTTCACGGAGCCGCAACCTCTTGTTGAAAGCAATGCCCCGGAGATAATCGAAATCGGAAAATACCTGTCAGCAAAGAGCACCAACATTTTTGACCTGACTAAAGAGATAAAAGCATATATGCGAGAAAAAATTAAATATGATAGAAGCTACAATGGTGAAAATGGAGCCCTATGGGCGTTAAAAAATGGCAAGGGTGACTGTTCGGAATTCAGTGCATTGTTCACTGCAATCATGCGTTCGCTCGGCATTCCAACCAGAATAGTCACAGGTTTCATGGCGGAGAACTATCCTCAAACCACCACCGAAATAGATTACATCGATACATTACACGCGATAGTTGAGATTTATGTTCCGGGTATTGGTTGGATTCCCAACGAGCCACAGGAACTCGATGAAATAGAGTTCTTGCCAGGAAAAGCCATAAACACACCTATGGAGAACTTAACCGATCCTAACTATCTGGTCCTAATCGAAGACCAGAACTACCAGCTCAAAGATCATGGTGGTTTCTGGTATTACTATGATGACGTAAATGTGCCTGCTGAGATACAGTTCTCAAAAGCCAGCTATGCTGTGATCACTCCAGTTGAAACATGGACAGAAGAAGAAATGCCTGAAATCTGGGTGGATAACAACCCCCCTGAAATCGAGGTCACTGGATTAAAGGATAAATATGATGCAGAAACCAACCAGGTAAATATTGAAATTTCGGTAAAGGATGAATCTGAAATATCCAAAACTGAAATTACTCTTGACGGCGGAGAAAAATGGTTTGATCTATCTAACTTCGGAGATATCTTTGGCACTGTCAGCGAATTTTCAGTTGACACCAGTTCGTCTGACGGTGGCACTCAATTCACCCTGAGCATGGAAATGTATCCAGAGACATACTATATCGCCGTCAGATCAACTGACAGCGAAGGAAACCAGACCCAGACCGAAATAAAGACCATTATCGTTGAAAGCCCAATTCCCACTTTACCAGAATTTCAGCCTGGAGACAGGGGCCCGATTATCCTGCTTGTCATTGTATGTTGTGGATCAACATGCTTAATTGTTTTCGTGATCACCTTAATAATCGTACTGGTGGCGGTAAACCGCAAAAAGACCGCTGCAAGAAAATGACTTTTATTAAGATATGTAAACTCTTAGCAGCGGGTCGATCGAGAGACTGGATAAGCCAAGCTCTCCTAAAATCTCCTCCACCTTATATTTCTGACCGTAATACCAGATCTCCCTTAACATGTCACCGACCATTTTACTCTCAAACCACGCCTCGCCGAACTTGTCCTCAAGATATGCCCGTAACTGCGCTTCAAAAACCCACGCCCTGAGGTAATTGGCGCAGTACATCGATTCATCCACATCTTTTAAATAATTCTCAGCAGGATATTCAAGAAATGCACTTCTGTATAGAACCTCTTTATATAGTTCCGCCTTTCCGTCCAGCGACGATCCGTTGTGCAATCTAATCTCATACTGAAGCTTGGTTATATACCTCCGGAGCATCATCAGATCGATTGCTTTTGAAAACGACAGATACTTGCCTGGATCATCTATGAAAAGCATTTTTCTTAGCCAGACACTATTTTTCAACAGATATTCAAACAGAAAGGCAAAACCTTCCGTCACCGAATTGTCGCCGAGATACCTGAACTCGACAGGAAGTCTGGCTGAAACATTTGCAAAATGTTCTGCATGTCCTCCTTCATGCAAAAACGCCTGGTAATCATCCTGACCGCCCGATGGCATTATGCACAGATATATCTCAGAGGGGACCCTGACTATCGAGCAGAACGCGCGCGGAGACTTCTTTCCCCTCGCTTCTATGTCCAGGGCGATGTTCTTCTGCTCGTTTAAATCTATCCCCAGACCATTCATAGTCTGGTAAAAACTTTTAACCAGTCTCTCTTTCTTAAAGTATTCATCATAACTTTTGCCCCTTATCAGATAGAGCATGTCGCTTCTCTTTGCCTCTTTGAGTGAAAAGCCAACCTCGCGTCTTAAAACCGAATCCATCGACTCCCTGTAGAGTTCATCGGTCCTATCCAGTATTTGATTCAACAGATCTGAGAGCTCCAGGTAATCTATTTCCTTAAGCATGGAAAACATCTCAAGATAATTTTTGTACCCGAGATCCTTTGCAATTTGATGGGACTTCGACCAGTAATCCACAAGAATCGGGTTTAACTCATTGGCGGTAATTTCGTTTCTTTTCCTATCGATCAATGCGCGCTTCTCTTGCTCCGGCTCATTCATCTGAAGTATGGAGGAATAACGGTAGCTGACCTTCTCTCCATCGATATCAATGGTCGCCTCTGCTTCCCTGGTACTGAAACGATCTTTCTGCTCCTTCACCTTCTCTCCAATTAAATACTCAGTACTGAAGATGAGCAGCTGGGCTAATTTTCTCTTTTCTTCCCTATCGTGCTCGGCCTCATACAATTTCTTTATTTCGGAGTTCACCTCCACCGAAAAAAGATGCTCGTACCTCCGATAAAGCGACGAAAAGTTAAGCTCCTCTTTTTGTCCGGAGTAATGCAGGTAATATTCACGATCCATTTCGCCCAGAAAGCCTTCCACATCGTTTCTGTATTTATCCAGATCCAAAATTTTCTCCTCGATCAATATTTATAAAACTCAAATACAGTTATTATTTTATAATTAATTCCATGGAAGGTAATAGCAATACTCCTTTGATGATCGCTGACGCCATGCTTGGCAAACTTGCCAGATATCTAAGAATGCTAGGCATAGATATCGTATATAAGAGCGATTACGCAGATGATGAGATCATCGAGAAAGCGCTTAGTGAAAACAGATGGGTGCTGACCAGGGACACTCTTCTTATAAAAAGAAGGGATTTCGCACAGGGCAAGATAAAATTTATCTTCATAAATGACGATTCTGTGCAGAAACAGTTGCAGCAAATCTTTCAATATTTTAAGCTAAACAAGCATCCAAACTTCTCCAGGTGCATAGTGTGTAACAGTGACCTTGCCAAAGTCGATAAAAAAGACGTTAAGGACAAAGTCCCGGAATATGTCTTTTTGACTCAAGAACATTTCTATAAATGTAATAGTTGTAATAAGATCTACTGGAGCGGAACTCACGTTGAGAACATGCAAAAATATTTCAGCGTGCTAAATATTCCTGATCACGGGCGCTCGAGTGGGAGCGGTTAGCTCAATCTCTCGCAGAATTTTCTTTACTTTCTCAGTAACCCTGAGAACAGACCTCGTCTCAAGTCTTACTATCGGATACTCGAAATCATCCTTTTTTATATAAAACCCGTTGGCAAGGTAGAATTCAAGTGGACCTGATGGGTTTTCGCTGGAATCCCTCCTAGCGATCGTCTCTATGGACCAGATCCTTTTCTTCGATACTTCACTTATGACTGACCTTAGAAGTTCTTTGCCAAGCCCCAGACCCCTGTATTCATCAACTATATAAAGACACGATATGAAGAGAGCTGACGAGTCAAGATGCTTAGAATTCCTATAAAGGGTTAAGCCCTTAAAAAAAGCCGGCAATCCGAACTGCGCATAGCCAACAGCATTGCCGTCTCTCTTCATTATCTTCCCGCAGCTGCCCCAGGAGAGTAGATAGCTTGAATACCATTCTTCTTTATAAAAGGAGACACCCTCTTGCTGGTTATTTTTAATAGGAGCCGCGCTAACTTCCCAATATTCACAGGATTTACATGGATGTGGGATATTATTCAACTCTGATAAAGAGATATTAAGAATATTCCTGTATGCCAAAATATTCCCCGATCAAAAAGCTCAGAGCTTGACTACATCGTCTATAAATACTCTTACCTCGTTGACTTTCACGGAAGACAACTTCTCGACATATTCCTTGATCTCTTTTTGGACAGACTTTGCAATCGAGGGAATGCTGCTCAAAAATTCGACAACTATATGCACATCTATATTAACCGCTCCGTTATCAAGAGGTTCAACCAATACCCCTTTACCGTACTGATGCTTGCCAAGCATATCCATTACATCATTTACTATACTGCCGTGCATTCCATAAACACCAGGCACCCTCTTTATAGCCCCGGCCACTATGGTAGCTATGACGTCACTTCCAACCTCTATCCTATCGTTGTCAGTATTTCTCAATCTTCACTCCAAAAATTTGCCTATTATATTACCACAAAAATAGTTGCATGCCCTTTAGAACTAAGGTAGTATCACTTAAATGAAAGAACTGAATTTCGATAAATGGAGAGCGCTGTTTTCTGATCGTGCAGCAGGGATGCGAGCATCGGACATCCGTGACCTGCTCGATGTTGCTACGCGACCAGATATAATTTCGTTTGCCGGCGGTTTGCCGTACCTTAAACTTCTGGATTACGATGAGCTGGAACTGATCGTCACAGATCTGATTTCAGGAAACGGCTGCCTATCATTTCAGTACGGGTCCACCTCAGGTTATCTCCCTCTGAAAAAATCAATTGTCGAGATAATGAACGCGGAGGGAATGACCGTTTCAGAAAATAACATAATAATAACTGACGGTGGCCAGCAGGCCCTGGACCTGATCGGCAAGATTTTCATAAACCCAGGCGACACGGTCCTCATGGATGCCCCCGGGTACACTGGAGCGCTCGGCGCGTTCATCTCCTACCAGGCAAAAGTCATCGGCATCGAAATGGATAAGGATGGCATGAGGATAGATGAGCTCGAATCGCGAATAGAGCAGGGCCTTAACAATGGTGAAAAGATCAAATTCATATATACAGTCCCGAACTACTCCAATCCAAGCGGGATTACCCTGAGCTTAGAAAGAAGAAAAGGCCTTCTAGGGCTGGCGAAAAAATTCAATATCCTGATAGTCGAGGATAACCCTTACGGCATGTTGAGATTTGAAGGCAAACCGATAGACAATCTTTTCAAAATAGACAACGAAAACGTCATATATGTGGGATCCATATCAAAGATATTCGCCCCAGGTCTAAGAGTTGGCTGGGTATCCTCGCACACTTCTATAATAGAAAAACTTGACCACGGAAAGCAGTCCTCTGACCTCTGCTCATCATCACTTACACAGATGATAGCGCATGAGTACTTCTCAAAAACAGACTGGCGAGCCAACGTAGCGAAATTAGTAAAAAAATATCGTGAGCACAGAAACATAATGGCAGCCACCATCGACGATCTATTTCCTTCAGAATGTATGCAATCCGCACCATGCGGGGGCTTCTACATCTGGTCCACCTTGCCAAAGTACATAAACACGACCGATCTTCTGGCAGAAGCAATCAATAATAAGGTGGCTTTCGTCCCGGGAAAGGCTTTCTACCCTGATGATAGAGGTAAAAACGAGATGCGTCTTGCGTTCTGTACTGCAGAGCCAGATGAGATCGCCGTAGGAATAAAGAGATTGGCAAATATCATAAAAGACCAGATGAAGCTGTACAGCTTATTAAATCCAAAGGACCAAAAATAAAGGCTCAAAGCACCGTTTTCAGTCAACTTCGGGAGAGGAAATCTGAATGAAGAAAAAAATTGCTGTTCTGATGGGGGGTCGTTCGCTTGAGCGTGAGGTTTCTCTCAAAAGCGGACAACGAATATCGGAAGCTCTCGTTAAAAAAGGCTACAGTGTAACTCAAATTGACCTCAGCGAAAACTTTGTTGATGATCTAATCGCTGGAAAATTCGACCTGGTCTACATCGCACTCCACGGCAAATACGGCGAGGATGGGACGATTCAGGAACTTCTTGACATCCTCGACATTCCCTACACAGGACCTAATTCATATGCCAATATATTGAGCTTTGACAAGATCCTTTCCAAAAAAATATTTCAAAATAATGGAATCCCAACTCCAAAATTTCATACCCTGAGCGCCGAGGCATTCAAGGAGATGGGTGCTGCCAGCGCGCTATCCAAAGTTGTCAAAAAAATTGGCATCCCTCTGGTCGTAAAGCCGTCACAACAGGGCTCAGCCCTCGGCATTAAAATAGTGAACAGCGAGGACGAGCTTGCAAATGCGCTGATCTCCGCACTAAGTTACGGCAAGAAGGTCCTCCTCGAGCAGTACATAAAAGGAACCGAAGTCGCTGTAAGCATAATCGGCAAGGACAGCCCAAGAGCGCTTCCGATTGTCGAGATAGCCCCAAGAAGCGGTTTTTTCGACTTCAGGTCAATGTACACACCTGGAATGACTGACTATTTCATCCCGGCAAGATTGGGCAAAAAAGTTCAGGACAGCATTGCAAAGACTGCACTTAAAGTACACAAAGTGCTTGAATGCGATAAATTATCCAGGGTTGATATCATAGTCGGCGAGGATGGTGTCCCATATGTGCTCGAGCTGAACACCAGTCCCGGCATGACCGAAACAAGCCTGCTGCCGATGGCTGCACGCGCTGAAGGTATTGAATTCAACGATCTCGTCGAGATGATCGTCAAAATGTCAATATAGTAATTCAATAAACCTTTTACTTTAGAAAGATTTGAATTATGAACAGAATCCTGGTGGTTACGGATACAGTAGCTAATATCCCTTCCGACCTTTGTAAATCATTAGGAATCGTGCTCGTATCCCTCCATATAGAAATGGAGGGAAAAAGCTACAGAGATGCAGTTGACATAGATTCCGATTCAATCTACCAACGAATGAGGGAAGGCAGTGCGCTTCCTTCCTCATCGCAGGTCAATCCCCATGATTTCCTGCTAGCATTTGAAAGCAACCTCAGCCCCGACATCAAGACAATCCTTGTCATAACCATTAGCAGTAAATTAAGCAGCACTTATCTATCAGCAATGTCCGCAAAGCAAACTTTCGAGGAAAATCATCCCCCGGTACACATTGAGGTGATTGATTCGCTCTGCGCTGCGATGAGCCAGGGATGGATCGTTATTGAGGCAGCGCGAACAGCCAATAAGGGAGCAGGTCTAGATAAAGTGCTTGACAGAATTAAAGATATCTCCCGCAAATTAAGATTTTACGTTGTCTTTGAAACACTGGAATACCTGCGCCGCGGCGGAAGGATTGGCCGCGCAGCAGCTTTATTAGGTTCGATGTTCCACATTCTACCAATAATTTCATTTTCACCGGACGGCGCCATAATCGGAGCTACCCGCGTTCGCTCAAAGAAACAGGGCTTTGACTGGATGAAAAGACGAATTAAGGAATCGCTTGCACCAGGTAGGAAACTGCACATGGCAGTTATGCATGCAGACGCAAAAGATGAAGCCAAGCAGCTCCTTAAGGACATTGAGACCGAATTCCCCTGCAGGGAGAGCTTCATTACCACTCTTACTCCTGTCATGGGCATTCATACCGGGCCCGGACTGGTTGGCGTATCCTTCTTTGCAGAATGAAAAATAGTTATCTTTGGTATAATTTTCTCAAGTCCCTGTAGCTCAGGTGGACAGAGCACAGGTTTCCTAAACCTGGTGTCGGCGGTTCGAATCCGCCCAGGGACTCCAGATATTATAAAAAATCCCCATTCACCAGGTATTCTTCTATCCTACCGAATACTACAATTATAAATAATCCCTAAAAACCACTTGAGACGACACCATGTTCAAGTAAAACTTTGATTACTTAGACAATGATAAGTTGCAAATAAGAAAATATTTAAAAAAGTAATACACCTTGGTGTTATAAAGAATGAGTTAATAGTTGATTATTATTTTTTTTAATTTATATTATTACATAAGTAATAGGAGGGTTAACGGATAATAAAAGAATTTGTTTTGAATTATTAATAAGCCTTAACAACTATAAAAGACATGACAGATCCAAAAACAATAAGCACCTTCTCATGAGAAATAAAGATATAGAATTAGATATTGATGATGATGCTTCATATTATTCTTTCAGAGATGACTTAGTCAATTTTCTAAAAACGTAAAGGGTGAAGCTAAAGAAAATTTCCTTAATGCAAATAAAACAAGAGACTTGCTTAAATTAAGTAAAACCCACTAACGATTATGTTTTTAATGTTTTTAGATGAGTCTGGAGATTTAGGAAGATATTCCACCATAAGCAAATATTATGCTCAGGGTGGGGTAATTATTGATATAAGAGACTGGTCTTATTATGAGTATCAACTGAATAGATTAAAGAAAGAATATGGCCTAAATAAAAATCAAGAAGTCAAAATGTTTCACTTGATGATGACCGATGAGAAAATAAATCGACTTGAGAATAAATATGATCACAATCCTTTAGCTAGCTACAATCAGAAAGTTAGATTAAAGTATGGTGAGGACTTATTGAGAATAATTTCAAATAATGTCCCTGCATATTTTGTATATCATGTATGTAATAAAGAAAAAATCTATCTTACTAATCCTGATTGGGAATCAGTAGATTTACATGTTTGGAGCGTGAGTATTTTAGTGGATATTTTCCAGCGTTTTCTTGAAATTCGAAGTGATTTTGGTTTAGTTATTAAAGATCAAAGGTCACAAGAAGAAGACATATTTGTTCAAGCAATTTATGACTGGAGTTTGGATTATTTAATGGAAAAAAGACGAAAGAAGGTTTTAGAAAATTTACTTATAGTTCCCTCAAGGTATAGTATAGGTATTCAGTATGCAGAATTTTGTGCAGGTGCTGTGTTCCAAAAATACGCGAGAGAGAAACCTGAATATTTTAATATCATATCTAAAAAATGTTTTGATCCAAGAGCCAGAAATAAACTTTGTAAGATTCATGCATAAAAAAAGGCCTTGCCCTCAATGGGGTAGGTCCTGAATTTAGTATAGCAACTATATCAGATATGTCAATAGTTCGAATTGTCTCATCAAAAAAGTACTTAAAAACAAATCGTTGCCTCAATAAAAAAAGTAATTGAAATAATCTTGGTATCTGGTTGTCTATTTTTAACCATATTCCTTTTAAACAAGGAGATGACCATGACGTTCACGATGAATGAAAGGAGATCGATAACTAAGGAAACAAAAGCAAAATACCAAAAAGCTTCCAAGAAACAGAAGATGGAAATTACCGCTTTAAGTTTGTTATTAATAATGCAGAACTGATTCGAAGCCCATTAATTAGATTGAAACCATTTCAAGATTTTAAAGAATGTATAAAATTATTAAGACATGTTCTGGAGCCAATTAGTGCCTTAGAGAATTTTGCTAAACATAAGAGCAATCGTAAATACATCACTATTGAGTATGACGAAAGAAAATATATTTATTTTTATACCTATATCATTGAATCTAGAAGAAACGACATTGTCGAAACAAAAATGTCTAATCATAAGCATAAAAAGAGCTTAATAAAATATGTTCTCATTAAAGACATTAATCCTTGGATTCTTCTTATTTTTCATTCAGTTGATGAAATGAAAAATATTCTTGGAACCAGCTTTATTACAGTAACTCAAATCTCCAAAAATCCCGAATTACTAAACATTTTTACTAAGGACCTATTTTTAGACCAAAGAACAGAATATCTATAGTTAGGCTCCTCAAACCTCATGTCTTCCGGACAAACAATAAATCCATATTCCCCGCTTTCCTATTGAGAGGTTCTTTCAAATAATTAACCTTACTTTCTCATATTTACTATCAATCACCAGCTATTTTAATATTATTATTAACGTATCATTTTCATTATGGGGGGGATATTAATATGAAAAACATAGAACCAAATTGGTTACGTCTTACTGAAGAAGTGAATGCAATTGATTATCTTGAGCAGATTAGTTACTTCCTTGACTTAGTAAATACAAATAATTTTGCCTGGAAATGGGTTATTTTTGCCTTTCACGGAGCATTATATTCTTTTGCAATATGTGCAATAAAGGGTACCAGTAAACATAATGTGACTTATTATGATAAAAACGGTAGAGAAAGACTCATCAGTTTCCCAACTGCAATTGAGCGATGCCAACAAGAAGAATATTTCAGATCAAGAGGAAGTCAATATTTACAACTATCAACCCAGGAAAAGGAGTCAATATCAGAACTTAGTGATTTTAGAAATGATATTGAATATTACATCCCAAAAGGATGGTCAATAAATGTAAACATGTTACCAAAAATAGCATTGGATATTCTAAGTGTTATTGGTTTCTTAGTTTTGGAAACAAAAAATTACCAAGATTATTCAGATGAACAAGAAGAAAAAATTCGAAACCTTATGAACGATATTAAACAAAAGTTAGAACATCAATAAAATCATAATTAAACTAAAATTATTTCGTAAAAAAACAATTCTATTAACATAATTACGCTTTATCGTCAAGATGATTGGAGTTATGGATAAGCCAAAAAATAATAATAAGATTGCTGTCATCATCTCCTTGAGTGTTGCTATTGTCTTTGGGGCAGTTATTTTTCTGCCATTCGCGTTAGGTGTAGATATGATGATGGGCGGGTATGCACTGGTATTTGTAAGTTCTATCATTTCTATCTCGGCACTGGTGGTCGCCGCCTTCTTCTGGTCCCGTGCAACTACTTTTAAGCGCTTTATGAATTCGGAAGACATTCTGGCACACTGGAACTATTCAGCAGAAGAATGGCAGCATTATATCGATCTTAATTTCAGGGAAGAGAAGAAAGAGAAGCGTGGGCTTTATCTGGTGATTGCCGGCTTTGCATTGTTTTTTAGTCTTATCTTTGTTATCATCAATCTTGAAGCCGGAATAATTGTCCTCATGGTGATGGCAGGATTGGTTATCATCCTGGCATTTTTTGCCTTTGCAATGCCATACCTGAACCGAGCCAGAAATCGGCGCATCACTGGTGAAGCGTATATTTCAGCATCTGCGCTTTACTTCAACAGGACGTTTTACAAATGGGGCTTCTGGGGAACAAAGCTCAAAGGTGTTCAGGTTATTCAGAAAGACAATTCACCGGCAATGTTATGTTTCAATTATTTACATTCGACAGGAAGCGCCGGAGTTCAGGAGACAACAGTGTCTATCCCAATTCCCAGGGGTCAGGAGGAAACAGCTAAAAATATTTTGAAGATCATAACAGGCAACTAATGAGAAAATACACTGCCGTATTCTCTAACTGAATAAGGTGCTATTCTATAAAAACCAGATTCATATTCTATAATTCCAATAGGTCGGCGGTTCGAATCCGCCCAGGGATTCCAATAATTGCAGAATTTGTTATATACTATTTTAATCGGAAACATATTTAGCCTAACAGAAGGGGGAATATATTATGATGGGTCCTTACATGATGGGTGGTTTCGCCGGTGGGGCAGGAATATTCTGGATGATTTTTAATCTCATCTTCTTTTTATTGATTATAACTGGAGTCGTGCTCCTCATAATCTGGTTAGTTAGAAAAACTTCTGCATCAGGTTCTGCTGAAATCAAAAAAGACAGCGCACTTGAAATACTGAAGACGCGATATGCCAGAGGGGAGATATCGAAAAAAGAATACGATGAGATGAAAAAAGATTTAAGCTGATCATCAGAGACGAGAACATGAAAAAATATTTAATCCTGTCAATTGTCTTCTTATCCATAGGCATTCTCGGTCTGGTCGTAACCGGATTTATTGCACACTACGGTTGTGGACGGGATATAGGGGCTTGTTTTGAAAGTAACTTTGGCACATCCCAGGGATATTCATTTGGGATGAATGACATGATGAACATGATGAGCTCCAGGAGGTTTTCAGATAAAAATCTGAGTTTAAAAAGCTTCAGCTTTCAGGAGATAAAAGATAGTTCTGATGCTTATCTAAGCTCTTATGGATTAAAAAATTTGAAAATAACAGAGATCATGGAATTCTCTAATAACTTTTATATAGAGGTTGTTGAGGAAGATACAGGTATTGGAGCGCTGGAGCTGCTGCAGGATAAAAGCGATGGGTCAATATTCCCCGAATATGGACCCAATATGATGTGGAATCTGAAATACGGCATGCACAGCAGAATGGAAATATCAGACAATAATTTACCTATGCCAATAGATGAGAAGAAAGCAATTGCAATAGCGGACAGATACTTAGATAAGATGAATCCGGGCGAAATAGCACAAGAAGCAGAGAGGTATTATGGGTATTACACCATCCACACTGTTACAAAAGACGGAGAAATTTCAGGTATGTTGAGCGTAAACGGATTCACCGGTCAACTCTGGTATCATAATTGGCACGGTACCTTTATCGATATGCAGGAATACTAAAACTAAACACTGGAATTTATTTAAATGAAGCTGGCACCAATCCTGAAGAGCTCATTGCGGCAGCTCACGCAGGTTGTTTCTCAATGGCTCTCTCATCCAGATTAAGCGAAATAGGCTTAACTCCAGAAAAAATCCATACGACTGTAATCATTTCCATCGAACAGCAAGATATTGGATGGACTATAACCGAGAGTCACCTGGATGTCGTAGCAGAAATCCCGGGTGCAGATGAATCAAGTTTCAAAGCTGTAGCCAATGAAGCAAAGAAGAATTGCCCGATCTCCCGGCTTCTGAATACTAAAATTACAATGCAAGCTGTACTGAAATCATAAATCGTTGAATTCCTTAAACCTGGTGTCAGCGGTTCGAATCCACCTATGTAATCCACAATAATATCGAGATTCAGTCCACGAATACGATTTCTCCGCTCCTGGCAACAAGCAGGCTCCACCACCATATTGAAGGGTCATCCAAATTCGCCAGAGTCAAGCTTGACCATTCAATCAGCCAGCTCGGTGCGCTAATTGCAATTGCAGTGCTCAGCTCCTGGGTTACTGCCAGTTTTTCCAATTCTAATATTGGGACATTCAGGCGCCTGTTAACCACATGGTTGAATTCGTGTGAATGGGTGATGGCTATCTCCTCAATTGAATTGGAAGGATCCGGATTGATCCAGACGGTCTTTCCTTCAGCCATACCGTTATAAATATTCTGGTACACTAAAGGAAGTTCAAGAATCTTCTTTACCTTCGAATACTGAGCATAAACAGCCGGATCTTTCGCTTTACCCCTGTTGTTGGTGACCGCTGTTATGCTATTGACAATGCTGCCATTTGAATCCGTGATGTCAAACCTGACTTCAACACCTTTCAGCTTTTCGCCATTTTGTGTGATCAGTGCTTTGACTTTTAATTCTTTCCCGATCTTTACGGTTGTTTTATTCAGCTCAATGCTCGCAGAAATACCAGAGTTATCCTGTGCGTCAGCTTTTGCTGGAGCTATGATGTCCGCAAATCCCAATGCCAGCGAAAAGAAACAGATGATAAGCGTTAATACAGCAACTCTTCCAAAAAGTGACATTTAGCGTTTAAACATAGAAATGAATTTTTCCACCAGATTTGGATCAAACTGAGTACCGGCGCATTTTCTTAACTCGGTCACTGCGTCATCGTGAGACATGGCTTTTCGGTAAGGTCTATCACTCGTCATCGCGTCATACGCATCCACTATAGACAAAATTCTGCAGGAAATCGGGATATCCTCCCCCTTTAAATTCAGAGAATATCCCTGACCATTCCACCACCGGTGGTGATGCAATATCAGATCCGCAACGTGTGAAAGTTCCGGGTTATACCGCGCTATCCTGTAACCTACGGTTGGGTGCTCTTCTATTCGCTTTCTCTCCCTCTTATTCAACGGACCTTTTTTGAAAAGCACATTATCAGGTATAACGACCTTCCCAAGATCGTGAATCTCGGCTAAAAGAATAAGCTGCAATATCTCTTTTCTCGTCATACCGACCTTCTCGCCCAAGGCTTTTGACATTTCCACCAAACGTGAAATATGGCCATCGCTGCTGTAATCCTTCTCTGCCATGAGTGCGCGTATGGCATTCAGAATTATTTGTGCCGATCGCTCGGTCTGCTTTGATTTCACATAGTACATGTTCATATCAGCCCTGTTGTGCGCTTCTATCAAGGATGTCTCTCTGTTCAACGACGTTGATATGCCAACCGATATGCTCAACGGTAAGTATTTATTTGATGCATTATAGACATGTGCTTCCTCCTCAAGTCTCTTGCATAACATATGGCAAGCATTTGCATCGGTATGGGGCAGGATGATCGCGAATTCATCACCGCCAATTCTTGCGATCACGTCAGATTTACGAAAGGTGGATCTGAGAATATTAGCATAAGATTTTATCAGCTCATCACCCTTGGCGTGCCCCATCGAGTCGTTGATGAGCTTCAGTCCGTCTAAATCCGTGTTTATAATGGAAATGGGATATTCCCTGCTGCCATCAAGACGGATGAGCTCATCATCGTAATATGCACGGTTGTATAAACCGGTTAAGCGATCCCGCATGCTGAGCATTTTCAATTGCTCCTCCAGCCGTTTTCTGTTGGTGATATCCCTGAACGTGGCCAGGGCATATTCCACCTCTCCGTCGGCATTAAAAATCGGAGAAACGGTAATCTCCAGCGGGATAACCCGGTCAGAATACCTGATCTCTATATCGTCAACAGTTACGCTCATGCCTCCAAGCGCTTTTTTAAGCGGACTTCGATCCTTTGGGTAAGGCTGTTCAGTCCCAGATAAATACGCATTATCAAAATTAACCAATTTCATCGATGCTGGATATTGGTTAATATCATTTCGAAGTATCTCTTTTGAGATTTTGTTTTGATATATTGGTCTCCCTTTTTTATCAACCGCAAAAACTGCCAGGGGTAATCCTTCCAGCAGTTGATTAAACATCTTCAGGCTTTCTTGCAAAGCGTTCTCAGAAAATTTGCGCTCGGAGATATCACGGGCATTTATGATAACGAACTTTTTATCCGAATCCTTTGATTTGAGTTTCCCTTTCTCCCCCATGTACTCACCTTTTTAAAAGGCTATCAATTGAATTATGCAATAAATGCCTAAAAATTCAAATATATCTGGAATAATATTTTAATCATCAATCAGTTCAAACACCGCCACCCATGTCCTTTACCATCACAAGCCATTCTCCCTGACTATCGGACATTTGTCCAACATACTCAAAGCCAGCCTTTTCATAAACATGCCTGGCACTGCTGTTCCAGGGTCTTACCTCTAATCTCACCTTTTCCGAACCCAACATCCGCAAATTTTCGAGCGCATAATTCAATATCTTCTGCCCGAACCCACGACCCCGAAACCTCTTTTTGACCCCGATGGATAGGATCCTGGCACTTACGTTGAGCTCCTTTCTCTGCGGCCGCAAAAAGCCAACTTTGTCCTTTATTGCTCTGCCTATGTTCTTTATTCCTATGCTCCGCAGCAACTTGCCATACCTGCCTTTCATCCATCGCCAGATCAGTTTGAAAACATAACCGTTAACAATAAATCCTCTCGGTATTTTAGATATATTTTGCGGCGCCATGACATACCCGACGATCTCTCCGTCAACATCACTCACCACAACCTGCCCATCAATTATGATGAATAAAAATTGATAGATGTCATCATGCAGCTCAGGACTTAATGCATCACCAAATATGGGTATGATTTCATAATCAAAAGCATCTCTAAACACTTCGGCAACCTTGCTGAATTCCTCCCTGGTCGCCAGCCTGATATTAACCTTGCCCATTTATCTCATTCCTGAAGGGTCATCATTTTTATTTTTTACTGATAAACATTATAATTCCATTATCATACATTCATTAAGATCGAGATGAATTTGCATGGTTGAGTGCATAACAACAATTCAATATTATGGACATGACCTATTTGTAGTCAAAACCTCTTCCGGTCTGCGAATCCTTACCGACCCATACAATAAGTGGGTAAAACCAAAACTTCCAGCAGTGGAAGCTGATATAATCCTGATCTCTCATGACCACGATGACCACAACAACCTGAGCATAGTTAAGAATTATAAGAAAATAATTAAGGGGTTTGGCGAATTCAAATACGAGGACGTGGTATTTAAAGGATTTAAGACGTTCCATGATGAATCAGGAGGGGCACAGCGCGGCCTCAATACCGTATTCCTCTTCACTGCAGACAGCATAACTTTCGCACATATGGGCGATCTCGGTAAAATCCCCGATGACGCCATACTGAATGAGTTAAAAGATGTGGATGTGATGTTCGTCCCGGTAGGCGGAGGACCTACCATTGATGCAGGCCAGGCCGTCAAATTGATAAGCACCCTCATGCCCAAGGTGGCAATCCCGATGCATTTCAAATTATCCGAATTTGCTGCCATCCCATTTACTTATATAGACAAGTTCCTGGATCTGGTCAAGGAATACAGGGAGTTCCGCGAGAGCGTTCAAATATCGGCTGAAACCCTGCCGTCTTCAACTCAAGTATGGTATATCAAACCGATTGATTGATGATATTTTAGATATTTAATAGCTTAAATATCCAATGGGCTGCCGGCAGATCGGTTACTCCGGGGCGTTTTCATCTATCTTTATTGAAAAGCTCTTCGATGGAGACTTAAGACCACCCATTGAGTCCACGGTATTATTTGATTTAAACAGCCTTATCTTCTCACGCACAGCTTCCTTTACCGCATCCCTGGATGGAGCTAATATCTTCCTTGGATCAGCTTCATCAGGCATATCCGCCAGCGACTTGCGCAGTGTTTTAACAAATGCCAACCTCAAGTGCGTATCAACGTTTATCTTGGAAATCCCATAATTCAGGGATTCCACAATCGACTCATCGGTTACCCCGGATGACCCGTGCAGAACGAGTGGGATATTGGCGTTCTTATTGATCTTTTTCAATCTCTCAATATCAACAGTGGCACTCTGCGTCCTCATAGCATGCACTGAACCCACAGCTGGTGCAAGCGCATCCACGCCGGTCCTTTTTACAAAATCAGCAACCTGATCGGGATTTGCCATGAACTCCTCCACCTGCTCGGGGGTATAGCCATCGGAAACTTGTACTATACGTCCGAGCTCACCCTCCACAGGTATGCCGCATACATGAGCTATCTCGACGACCCTTCGGGTTATCTCAACATTTTCCTCATACTGTCTTTTGGAGCCGTCGAACATCAATGAAGTAAAGCCCGCACGAAGGCAAGCGATATTCTGTCCAAAATCAGTACCATGATCAAGGTGCAATACAACCGGGATATCCGCCTCCTCTGCTGCTATCTTCACCATACCTGCAGCAAAATGTAGCCCCGCGTACTTTATCGCACCCTGGCTTATTTGCAGAATAACCGGAGCCCTCTCCTCCGTTGCGGCATTAACTATTGCCTGTACTATCTCCATATTGTTCGCATTAAAAGCTCCAATGGCATAGTGATTTTCATATGCTGACTTTAAAATTTCTTTACTGGTTACAAGTGACATAATTTTTCCTTTCTTCTCATAAAATTCAAACAAACAGTATATATCAAATTGTTTAATATGTTAGGTATAAATTAAATTCTCAACAGGCACGTGAGCCAAGCCTGTTGGCAAGTTCATAGAATTCCCTGTTGACCGTGCTTATTCCTTTTGACGCAGTCTCAAGCGGAACGAGCTGGATCCTACCATTATTGAAAGCCACCATCTTATCGAATTTTCCCGCATATATCGCCTCTACAGCAGCCGTGCTCATCATTACCGAAATTATCACATCCTGTTCTGCAGGCATTCCTCCCCTTTGCAGGTAGCCCAAAACCATAACTCTTGGTTTGACCGATATAGCTTTATTGATTTCATCGGCAAGCGCAAACCCAATACCACCTAACTTAATATTTCCAAAATTATCAACTTCATCATACAGTCCTTTTGCTCCCGATACTTTGATTGACTCAGATACTATGATCAGTGAATACATCTTGCCCCTTGCCCTGTTCCGCTTGATCAGGTTGCAGATATCATCAAGCTTTACCTCAAACTCAGGGACGACGACCATATCCGCACCGACCGCTAAAGCGCTGTTAACGGCAAGCCAACCCGAATCTCTTCCCATGACCTCGATGATCATCTCTACCTGATGAGATTTGTTCGAGGAAATCGCCATGTTTGTGGCTGTTACTATGTTCCTTAAAGCGGACAGGAAACCGACGCAATACTCAGTCCCGGAGATATCATTATCAATGGTCTGCGGAATGCCAATCACCTTCAGACCCTCTTTAGCCAATTTGGAGGCAACGGTCAATGTATCATTCCCACCAAATGCAATCAGACCCTCAAGACCGATCTTTTTAATGTTTTCCCTTATCTTATCGAGTGCTCCTTCAATCTTAAATGGATTTGTCCTGGATGTGCATATCAGAGTACCGCCAGTATTGGATATATCCTCCACATGACATACGTCAAGCGGAACAATATCTCCCTCTATGAGCCCCTTCCAGGCGCATCTGATGCCGACAACCTCGCCGCCGCGGTTTCTGACATCAATGACTATCGCCCTTATCCCATCATTAATAGCTGAGGAGTCTCCCCCGCCAGTCAAAACACCTATCTTCATTTCCTCTCCCGTTTTTGGCAAAATTTAACATATTTTATATCATATTGAACAGACATAAAGAGTCTATGACAACTATGGGAGCCTGCAAATTTATTATGGTTGATCCTGTTGTCTCTATTGTTATTTCATCGATACTGCTACAATCATCGCTCCAGCAAGTGAATCCCTCGGAGCTGTCATTTGGAATGGGAAGCTTAATTTAGCTCACGAAGTAAGATTTTCATTCCGGTTAATACAAGCTCATTCCTAAACGAAAGAGGAATTAGACAAAGGTAAAAAGAGTTAAGTGTAGAAGAACTAAAAGGTAATATTGAAACTGCTAACAAATACTGTTTTATTAATTTAACATTAAATATAAAATAGAAATTATGATGGAGCATAAGAAACTTTTTGAAGCATTTTTTGACAATATCGGTTGTGCTGCAGTAATCATCGAAGAAGACACAACAATTTCATTATCAAACAAAAGATTTGCCGAGCTATCCGGCTACTCAAACGATGAAATTGATGGCAAAAAAGGATTTTCTGAATTTTTCCCGCCAAGGTATTTAAAGAAAATAATAAGATACCACGAACAACGAAGGGTCAACCCGGATACCGTACCTAGAGTTTATGAATCTAAGGCAATTGATAGACATGGCAATGTAAAAGACATAATCATTACTGTTGATATGATACCGAACACTAAGAAGAGCATAGTATCCGTCCTTGATATATCGGAACAGAAGAAAGCAGTATCAATGCTTAAAAAGAGTGAGGACAATTACAGGATTCTTGCCAACAGCATCACCGATGTACTTTTTGCTTTCGATAACAAGCTGAGATATACATTCTGGAACAAGGCATCTGAAGACTTCACCTGTATTAAAGCAAAAGATGCAATTGGCAAATCTTTCACCCAATTATTTCCACAATATAAAAACACAGAACTTGAAGAGTTTTTCAAAAGTATTCTTAAAACAAAAAAAACTGGCAACTATAAACACCAATTTATACAGGACAATAAAGAATATTACTTAGACATTTATGCATATCCAACAAAAAACGGCATTACCGTATTTGCAAGAGATATCACTAATGAGGTCCTCTCAAAAATGAAATTACTTGAAAGCGAACGGCGCTATAATGAGTTATTCAATAACTCGCTTGATGGTGTATATATAAGCACACCGGAGGGGAGATTTACCTATGCCAATCCTGCCTTAGCAAAGATGCTGGGTTATAGCAGTCAGGATGAATTGCTTGGTATTAATATCCCCAGGGATTTGTATTTCTCAGAACAAGAAAGGCCAAATCATTCCAGCAGAGATAGGCCCGTGGTCAGAAGGCTTAAAAAGAAGGATGGCAGTGAAATATGGGTTGAAATACATTCGCGTGTCGTCAGGGATGAGAATGGCGAACCGATCTATTATCAGGGCGTCACAAGAGATATTACTGAAAGAAAAAAAATTGAGGATGCTCTGAACGAAAGTGAGAAAAAATATCGCAAGATAGTGGAATGTACACATGAAGGAATCTGGGCGATAGATGCAAAACAAAGAACAACATTTGTTAATAACAGGATGGCTGAGATATTGGGGTATTCACCCGAAGAGATTTTAAGTAAACCTTTACACTCGATTATCAATACAGAACTGTTTTCCCCAAATGAGCCGGCCAAAACAATGCTTATGCTCGAGACCGCCAGACATTCAGAAAAAAAAATACTAAAGAAAGATGGATCCGAGATATATGTAAATATAGAGGCATCCCCAATTGTTGACAATGAAGGCAACCATACTGGCGTGATTGCATTTTTTTCTGATATAACTGAACGCAAGAGAATGGAGGATGAATTAAAATACCAGGCGAACCATGACATACTTACCAGTGTTTACAATAGGTTTTTCTTTGAAGAGCAGATGAAATTGATTTCGAAAGAAAGAAATCTAAACGCCGGCATCATTGTACTAGACGTTGACGGATTGAAATATATAAACGATACCCTAGGTCATCATCAAGGAGATAGGCTATTAATTGAACTGACCTCTCTGCTAACCAGTACTTTCAGGCCATCAGACATCATAGCAAGAATCGGCGGGGATGAGTTCGCAATCCTTATCAGGCAAATTGAGGAAGAAACAATCAAGGGATTGGTTGAAAGACTCAAAGAAAATATTACAGACTATAACAAAAGTCTAAAAAGACATCAGAACCCTATAAGCATTTCCATTGGTTATTCCGTAAAAGATTCTGAAACCAAAACATTAGAACAAACCTTCAAACAGGCTGATGAGATGCTCTTCAGGGAAAAAATACCGAAACGTGATGATGTAAGAGCTTCAATATTGAGTGCCCTTAAGGCAACCATGCTTGAGAAGGATCAATTTACAGAAGAACATATGACAAGACTGAAAGAAATTGCTATCGGGTTTGGAGAGTCAGTTGGACTCGATCAAAATGAGATGAAAAAATTGATATTAACAACTGAGCTGCACGATATTGGGAAGGTAATCATTCCAGATCATATATTAAGTAAAGACAAAGTTCTGACACAAAAGGAATTCGATATAATTAAAAAACACACTGAAGCCGGATACCGAATTGCAATGGCAACTCCCGAAATATCAGACATTGCAAATTATATTCTTTTTTCTCACGAGAGATGGGATGGTCAAGGCTATCCAAATGGGCTTAAGGGTAAAAAAATACCTTTAAAATCAAGGATGGTTTTCATTATTGACAGCTATGATGCAATGACCAATAAAAGACCTTATAGAGAAGCAATGTCTTTGGAAGCTGCGATTTTCGAATTAGATAAAAATGCTGGTACCCAATTTGACCCATTTCTTGTTAAGATTTTCATCAACAAGGTTCTTCCAGGAATTATGATTATCCAACCAGAATCATAATTGCTCATGGAAACCCCCCGGATGGAAAGAATTGAAAGGTTTAAACAGTATTACGATTTCCAGCTTGATGATTTTCAATTAAAGGCGATCTCGAAAGTAGAAGATGGGAAATCAGTCATAGTATCCGCCCCAACATCAGCCGGCAAGACCATAATTGCTGAGTTTGCGATAGACAGAAGTCTGGAAAAAGGTGAACGCGTGATCTACACAACTCCATTAAAAGCCCTTTCCAATCAGAAATTCAGGGACTTCAAAAAAAGATTTGGTGAACGAAACATAGGCATAATGACAGGGGACATCGTTATCAATCGCGAAGCACCCGTGCTCATAATGACGACCGAGATATTCAGAAATATGCTGTACCAGGACATCTCATCCATAAATGGTGTAGGTTGTGCAGTCCTAGATGAAATTCATTATATAACTGACGAGGAGCGCGGGACGGTGTGGGAAGAAGTAATAATAAGCTGTCCGCCTGAAATTCAGCTCGTAACCCTGAGCGCATCAATAGAATCAATTGAAAGATTTGCCAGATGGGTCTCCAGCCTGAAGGGGAAGGAGATGGCGGTAATTGAGAACAGAAAAAGACCTGTTCCCCTCACGCATTACTACTTTTTCCAGGGAGAATTCTATCCGTTCCTGAAGTGGGGTGTAATCCAGCAAAACGAGACTAGAAAAATTAATAATAAGGTCGTGATGTTGCAGAGAAAAGCCCCTCGCGGTCAATTTATAAAGCGGTACGGAAACCCTAAGTTTGCTGCTCAAATTGAACTTTCGCTGTTGAGGGAGCTGCAAAGAAACGAGATGCTTCCCGCAATATTTTTCAAGTTCAGCCGTTCCGGATGCGACGCCTCAGCCGCAAGGGCAAGGAAAAGAAATTTAATACAGTTAGATGGAGATGAGAGCACAAAAATTCTCGAATTTCAGGAAAAATTTCTCAAGGAGCTCTCAGAAGATGAGTTAAGGCTCAGGCAGACCGATCAGGTATTCTATCTCTCCAGGGGAGGAGTTGGCGTTCACCACGCAGGCCTCATACCAAAGTCGAAAGAATATATAGAACTCTTATTTACAATGGGCCTGCTCAAAGTTGTATTTGCCACCGAAACACTTGCCCTCGGAATAAACATGCCAGCCAGGACCACCGTCATCACTGCCTTCTCAAAATATGGAGGCAATGAAAAGCACAGAATCCTGCTGCCAAATGAATATATTCAGCTTACTGGCCGTGCAGGCCGCCGCGGTATAGACTCCTCAGGCAACGCAGTAGTTCCATTTGAAGCATGGACGAAGCCGCTTAAAGTATTTGAGATAGCGGCAAGCCCACCAGATGAGATAACGAGCAGCTTTCGTTTGAGCTATAACACGGTCTTGAATGTGATAGAAAACCACGGTTTCGAGAATGCGCTGCCCTTTCTCAAGCAAAGTTTTGCATACTACCTGGCAAAACTCAACAGGATTAATATCGGCGAGTTTGACAAAACTTTCCATGGCATCATCAAAATCCTTAGATACTTTGGATATCTGCTCGATGGTGAGCTCACCCAGAAAGGATACGCACTTCGCTTCCTGCACGGCGCAAACGAGCTTCTGATCAGCGAACTAATTGACTCAGGGCTGCTTGACGGGCTATCGGCTCAGGAAGTCTGCGCTCTTCTCTGTACATTCGCCTATGATGGAGACAAGAAGGACAGTATGGAATACCACCTCCCAAAGTCGTTCAGGGCGAATATAAAAATTACCATTGACATGACCATGAAAAAGATTCAAAAGATTGAACGCCCTGTAAAGACCCTGACTACCGGGCCAAACTATGGGGCATCAGGCTCGATCTACCTGTGGAGCCAGGGAGTTGGTTTTGCAGAACTTGCGAACCAGAGCCAGTTAGACGAAGGAGATATTATAAGAAGCATAAGGCAGACAGTTGAGGTAATAAGACAGGTCCATAAATATATCTCCTCATCTGATGAACTACGCAAAAAATTAGAGATTGCATTGAGCCTGCTCTACCGCGACATCATCATAGTGAATATTTAGTTCCGCAATCCGGCTCCGAGCTGACCGCATGCCGCAAAGATATCCGAGCCGGCACTTTCCCTTACCGTCACGTTAACCCGCCTTTTTTGCAGCACATTTCTAAAATATTCCACTTTTGAGAGATCGGACGGTTCATAGCCACAGAATGTCCTGTTATATCTTATTAGATTGACGTGATATAGTGGATTTTCCCCGATCATGAGCGCAAGCTGGACTGCATCCTCATTAGAATCATTTACTCCCTTTATGAGGACATATTCAAAAAATAACTTTCGCCGCGTCCTTTTTATATATCTGTAACATGCGTTAAAGAGAGATCCCAGGTTATATGTCCTGTTTACGGGCATGATGCTGTCTCGCTTTTCATCCGTTGTGGCGTTCAGCGATATGGCCAGGTTAACCTGTGAGTTCTGCTCTGTGAACTTTTCAATGCCTGGCACTATGCCGCTTGTGGAAATGGAGATTCGCCTTGCCCCAAAGTTCATCCCTCCCCTGCTATTTAATAAATCTATCGCGCCAATGACATTTTCAAAATTTAAAAACGGCTCCCCCATGCCCATGAAAACGACATTCGTGATTTTTTCGTTTTCCCTTTTCAACATCAACGCAAAATAAAGAACTTGATCCAGGATCTCGTAAGCACTCAGGTTCCTGATGAATCCAAGTTGTCCTGTCTGGCAAAACAGGCAGCCCAAAGCACATCCCACCTGAGAGGATACGCATATTGAATTTCTCCCATCCAGAAAACGCATCAACACCCCTTCGATCCTATTCGAATCCCCAAGGGAAAACGCCACTTTAATAGTACTTTTATCGCTGGATCGTACGAGCTTAACTTCATGCACTGTGGTGATCGGAAGTTTTTCGGCAAGCCGATCCCTTAAATCTCTGGGCAGCTCCGTAATATCAAGAAAAGATTCCCTCAAATCCTTATACACAGCACTGAAAATCTGTTTAAATCGGTAGGGAGGTTCGCTATTTTGTGCAAGTATCGTTTTTAATTTATCTAAATCCAAACTGTTTACCTGTCGGTCATTTCGGAAACCTGAAATGCGCCAGGATGGTCCATTTTTCTAAAACATCCTGTTCCGCAGCATATCCAGGATCATAAAAGTTGTGTATCACCAGCGGATAATTCTCATTATTCAACCTATCGCTAAGTATCCCGCAGTGGTCAGCAAACTCGTCACCTGTGAATTCCCAGAATACTATATCTCCAGGTGCCCATTCCTTTACGTTGAGCTCATCATTTTCGTCAACCATAGTGGTAAGTTCCTTGCCATATCGCTTGAAGTAGACAACCATGTTTTCCGCTCGCCTGTAATCAATATTTGGATCACCAACCTTCTGCTCCCACCGCCACAGCGGATATCCATCAGGATTATTGGCAATATCGGCATTAATCAATTCTTTCAAATCATATCCCGCATTCCTGAGTGCCCTGATCACGAGATCGGTCGCGACACCACGATCATCAGGAGGATCGCCACCCGGAAAATAGAGCGTCTTATCATCCATCACGAGGATATTTTTAATACCTTTTTTGACCTCAAGCTTGGCGCCTTCCAGTATGTCGAGCTGGTCGTTTACTCCATCTATATCTTTGTCGGTCATGATATTCAGATAATCCACGTTTGCGTAAGGTATCCTTGGAAGCTGCTCAGAAAGGGAGGGACCGGTGGGTCGCGGTGGTTTTGGCTTTAAATTCGTCTGATAGGCAACTATCGCCAGTATTATCAGCAGAAGAAGAACTAGCGCGACTATCGGAGTACGATTAAACCGCGGCTTTTTAAATGAACCAGTTTCACGTTCTTCATATTTGTACTCTCTGAACTTTATCCTCAACCCCTCCTTCTCAAAATTGAGATCACCAGCCAGATGGCAAGCAGCGCCGCGGGGATAAGGACCGGAATCGCCATCAAAATAACATACCGGGGAAGAAGCCTGGCTGAAACCACAATAAAAGCTGATCCTACAACAAAGCTTGCTATAAGTATGCTTAAGGCGAGCTGGTCTATAGTCCTTCTTATTGTATATATCAGCTCATCGAAGCCACTCATATTTATATTCACACGTAATTTATCCTTCTCCGCTTTATCAAGTACAGATGAAATCTGATCAGGGATCCTTCTCAATGTCCAGGAAAGCTCTTTGACGTCCTTTACAAATTCGGGACCCCAGGTCAAAGGATTAAAAGCTTGAGTAGTTAACCTGGTTGCATACTCCTTGCCGATCTCGATTATGTTGAAGTCAGGGTCCAGCTTCTCTCCAACCCCTTCAAGCTCTATCAACGTTTTCAACAGGAGAGTGAGATCGGATGGTAATGCAAACCTGAACTTCACAACAATTTTTATGAACTCATTCAAGAGTTCCGACATTTTAAACTGCTTCAGTCTTATGTCGTAATAACGCAGCATCATATCATTTATCTCTTTTATAAACGCGCGTAAATTTGTTCCTTCGGGAAGTGCTCCCATTTCATCAAAGATTTCGGCTATAGCGCTTGCATCTCTATCAACCAGTGCCAGGAATAGATCTGATGCATGTTTTTTCATCTCCCTGGTCACTATTCCGACCATCCCAAAATCCACCAGGCCTATCGTATCTTCATCTATTGCCATCAGGTTCCCCGGGTGAGGGTCAGCGTGAAAGAACCCATCGATAAATATCATCTGCATGTACATCTCAGCCCCAACCCGGGTTATCTTTTTCGTGTCGAACCCAACCTCGCTCAACGATTCGCTATCAGAAAGTTTAATCCCCTTAATCCTCTCCATTGTGAGGATATTGCGCGTCGTATAGTCCCAGCAAACTGGTGGAATTATGACATGTTCATTTTCCGAAAAATTGTGTCTGAACCTTTCTATATTCCTGCCCTCAAAGGTATAGTCGAGCTCATTTGTGAGAACCTTTTTAAATTCAAGAACGTTCTCCAGAAGGTTATAGTTCTTCGCCCAGAAAGTATGTTCATCCAGAAACCTTGACTGGGTGACGAGAATATCAAGATCCGTCTCAACAATAGCGTCAACGCCGGGCTTTTTTACCTTCACCACAACATCGCTTCCATCCTTCAAGGTCGCGCGGTGAACCTGGCCGATCGATGCTGACGCTATCGGGATCTCATCAAATTCAAGAAAGAGCTCGTCAATTGGACTTTTCAATTCTTCTTCCACAATCTTTTTTATCTCAGCGAAATCGGCAGGGGTGACCTCATCCTGAAGTTTTTCGAGTTCAGTGACAAATGGCATTGGTATCAGGTCCGGTCTTGTACTCACAAGCTGTCCAAGCTTTATAAACGCTGGCCCGAGCTTCTCGATGCTCATCCGTAACCTGACAGTTATCGGTAATTTCTTGATCTTTCTGGGAGGGTGGAAAAAGATTCCTATGGCAGAAGAAAAGAATCGGTTCACTCCGAAATAATCAAGCAGGTTTATCAAGCCGTAGCTTGTCATTATTTTGGCAATTTCACGATAACGGCGAAAATATTTAAGAGTCTTAAGCCGATAAGTTAACGAGCCCAAATTTTCTCCTCTTTTTTCACTTGGGTGAATAAAATGGTAACATAATCGGAAATTGTGTAAAAGGAATACAGCAATAACTCACGCGCGCAAATATAGAAAAGCAAAAAGGTTTTTGGCAATATTTGGCCTGGTGATATTCTCGCTTGCGGTCATGACGTTGAACTCTGTTTCCCTAAAGTACACCAGCTCGCTTAAAGCCGCGCAAAGCGAAACCATCACCACAGAACAAACAGTAGAACAGCAGGTCAGTGGAGAGCAAAAAATCACTACATATGGGCTTGAAAATTACTCGGATAGCTATGCTTTCTATCTATTTGGATTCATAAAAAACAACAGCACAAAAAGCATGCCCCTAAATATAAAGGCATCTTGTTTTTTAAAGAACGATGAAGACGAAACTGTAGCGTTCGTCATCGATTATCCGATTATGGATTACCTGCCTCCCCTCGGCGAAGCCCCATTTGCCATCGCCATAGATAAGGTCACCGGGCAAAAATACGAAAAATACACATTAAAAATGATAGAGGACGGCTGGCAGAAGGTTGATACCAGGAACATCTACAAGGTAGAGCTTAGCGAACCAGAGCTGATCTACGAAAAAGGCATCAATAGTTTAATTGCCAGTATTGAAAATAATGAGAGTATCGGGATAGACAGAATGGCAGTTTACGCCGCCTTTCTTGATAATAACGGGAAAATAATAACCGTGGATGTAAAAATCCTGTATGAACTCAAACCAAAATCCAGCACAAGATTTTTGCTTGAGGGTAATTCCTTTCAGGTTTATCAAAAAAGGGCATCTAGCGTAAAGCTTTACGTATTCCAGGATTTAGATACGATCATCCATTAACTGCCTGGTACAAAATCTCCAGCTTAATCAGACCACTTACTGGATCATTCAAGTATTTCGGGTTGCCCAAAAAAACAAGGCCTCGATTTTTCTCCCCAAGAGGAATTAATATCTTATTTACTGTTGTCTTGGCAGGACTATTGCCAACAGTGACCACTATTTCAGTTTGTGCAATGTAGTTCAGTTCGATGAAAGACTCAGACTTTTTCAGCTCTTCAACGGTTTCAGGCTTTATATCCATTTCCTGGGTACTTAGCTTGGTCGTAAAAGAGTTCCTGATCGCCTTCATCAAGACCTTAAAGAGATCATCCTGCGGTCCCACTATCACCGTTGAGCCCTCCTTATTTTTTAAAAGCATGGAATTTGGGTCGGGAATATCAACAGTGGTTCCAGGCTTGCAGCTGCTAAATACAAAAATCCCAAGGAGTATAATCAACTGTATAACGATAATTATTCTTGATTTTTTATCGCTGATGTCTATCATATTCAGATATTTATTTTCTTGATAACATTATTCATTCTAACAGAAAATTTATCCTGAAAAAGGTTTAATTTATAAAATGAAAAACGGCAAAAACATCATTGAAGTATTCGAACTAAAGCGAAAATTTAAGGAACTCATCGCCGTCGATGGAATATCCCTGGACGTCGCTGGAGGAGAGATCTTCGGGTTCCTGGGGCCAAATGGAGCCGGGAAAACCACAACAATACAGATGTTATGCACACTTCTCCGCCCCACAAGCGGAACAGCCAGGCTTAACGGCTATGACATCATCAAAGATAAAGACAATGTGAGAAAATCGATAGGCATCGTATTCCAGGATCCCAGCATTGATGTAAAGCTCACTGCCTGGGAGAACCTTGAATTTCACCGACTTATTTATGACGTGCCCAGGGCTCATGCAATAAAAAGGATGAATGAAGTCGTAGAAATGGTCGGGTTATCGGACAGGATTAAAGACATGGTTGAGACCTATTCTGGCGGCATGCGGAGACGGCTCGAGATCGCAAGAGGACTCATACACCATCCTAAGATCCTCTTTCTGGATGAGCCGACAATAGGGCTGGACCCCCAAACAAGGAATCATATCTGGAGTTACATTCATAGACTTAAGAGCTCAGAGGAGATAACGATCTTTATGACAACCCACTACATGGACGAGGCTGAAAACTGTGACAGGATCGCGATAATAGACGCTGGCAAGATAATAGCGCTTGATACTCCGGACAACCTGAAAAAGAAAATTGGCGGCGACATAGTATCGATAAATACGCAGAATAACGCTGCCTCCAAGCTCGTCCTAGAACAAGAATTCGGATTCAGGGTCTTGGAACAGAACTCTACGCTTACGTTTGAGGTCAAGGATGGAGATAAATTTCTGCCAAAGCTTTTTAAAGAGACCTCACTTGGCATATCATCCGTGACGGTCAGAAGACCAACGCTCGAGGATGTGTTCCTTGCCCTGACCGGCAGGACGATCAGGGAAGAAGGGCCAAGTACAAGACTGAGATTCAGGATGCATTAGGAAATGAAAAGAAATCTAAAAGGCATATATGTAATATGGTTAAGAGATATTAAAAGGTTCTTCCGCGACAGGACGCGGATAATAGGAGCCATAGGACAGCCCGCCCTGTATCTCTTCGTGTTGGGCACGGGAATCTCAACCGCACTTCAGCCCATGGCGGGTTCAGGTGGATATATAGAATTTCTGTTCCCCGGGATAGTCGGAATGACCATACTGTTCACCTCAACTTTCTCCGCTCTCTCAATCATCTGGGATCGGGAGTTTGGTTTCTTAAAACAAGTCATGGTGGCGCCAATATCAAGGACTGCCATAGCACTTGGGAAAGCACTTGGAGGTACCACCCAGTCAATGATCCAGGGAACCATAATGCTCATATTCACACCGTTTCTCGGCATCAGGATGACATTCAGTTCGCTGCTCTTATTATGGATGATGATGTTCCTTACGTCCTTTGCACTGACATCATTTGGCATACTTATGGCATCAAAGATGAGATCTTTTCAGGGCTTTCAGATGATCTCAAACTTCCTATTAATGCCAATGTTTTTCCTGAGCGGATCATTCTTTCCTTTAAAAAACCTTCCCGCCTGGATGAACTGGCTTGTTAGGATAAATCCTCTTTCTTACGGGGTTGACGGCATCCGTTACGCGCTGCTGGGCGCAAAAGAGCTCCAGGCGTTCCCCCTGTACCTGGATATTCTGGTCATGATTGGGGTAGCAATAGTAATGCTGACAGGTGCAATAATCTCATTTAACATAACCGAATAATCCAATTGAATTCCAGATATTATTGCTAAGCTTTCCAAAACTTTATATAAAGAATAATGAAAATAAAGTTTTACTTGGGTAATACATATTGTATAATTCTTGCAAAAAAAGGAGCGGAAAATGGGTAAAGCAAAAGGACTGGGAGAACTTGAATTTGACGTACTTGATTGCATCTGGGAATCTAACGTGCCTCTTAATCTACGCAGGGTTTATGAAAAAATCATTTCTAACCCGAAACACAGGAATTTGAATTATCGAACCATAGCTACTGTCTTGCATCGTCTCACGAACAAGAACATGATAAACAAGAAGAAGGAGCAAGGCATCTATCATTACACCGCGATCGTACGCAAGGAAGATGTATTGAGACAGCGCGTTAGATTAATTAAGGATAACTTCTTCGCGGGCAGCGCATCTGCATTTTTATCATATCTGCTAAAAGATAAGGGTAACTACGATCTCGATGAAATAAAAGAGTTAATTGAAGAGCTTTTTAAATAGGCTGACAAATTGAACTTAGTAGAAACTCTTACCTTTAATCATATAATTCCAACGATTTCACAGAGCATTTTAATGCTGGTCATCATTTTGTTAATCGTGGCGATTTTCCCAAAAGTCCATCCACGGTATAAAATTGCCCTTTACTCGCTAATTATTGTTAAACCATTTATAAGACTCCTTTTAGGTACTCCTTATGTAACAAAAAACATCAATGATTACTCAAGTTACAAGCCACAGGGTCTGCTTATACACATTCCTGATCCGACCCAGATGTTACCATTCAGGGATCTTGTAGAACAGATAAAATTCTTCGATATTTCTTACCTTAAGAATGATATATTTATATTTTCTCTCTTAATTATCATTATCACATTTCTATTTTTAATTTACAGGTGGACATCTACATACTTCTTCTATAAACAACTCTCGAGAGAAAATGAGATTGATTACAATAAAAATAGAGAGCTTTATGAATTCATTAAAAATACTTGTGCGACATTAAAAATCAAAAAAGTCAGACTTCTAGAATCAATAAGGATAATAAGCCCCTTTACGGTTGGTATTATAAATCCAACTATAATATTTCCACGTGCCGTGCTTAAAAGCTTAAGCAAAAATGAAATCAAGCAGGTTGCGCTTCATGAAATCATGCATATAAAAAGAAGGGACTCAATTAAGAAATGGTTCTTGACTATAATTGGCGACCTTCTGTTTTTCACTCCACCTGTTTACCTTGCCCGCATTAAAATAAATGACTACATAGAACAGGACTGTGACTTTAAAACAATTGCTTTCAATAAAAATCCAAAAGACCTTGTACAGGGAATCTTTAAGATAGCAACACTTATGAAGGAAAACAGGATATTAAAAACGAAACCCATAGTAATATCGAATATGTTTCTCTTTTACGGCTCGAACCTGAAATCCAGAATCGTATCATTTACAAACAGAAAAACCTTCACAACAAAAACCTGGAGAACAATAATCTTTTTTATTCTATACGCCTTGTTTTTGATCTACCAGATATCAATAGTATTCACATTAAACGGAAAAACGATTATTTTATGAGAGGAGGTGTACAAAATGAAATCATTAAATAAAAAAGATGAGCTCTGGGCATCTAGGGGTATAATTGAGAAACCAAAAGTTGAGCCACTCTGCTGTTGGGTGTTCTGCTGGTTCTGGTAGTCGCAAACAAGTTCATCAAAAGAGTGTCTCAAACTTGCTTGAGACACTCTTAATTTTGCTATGGCTTATTTATCAAAATTTGTAACAAAATATAATAAGAACAATAATTTTATTCTGCTTAATGCTCTAAGCGGCGCTGTGGATATTGTGGACCACCACCTCTATAAAAGTATTGTTCCAGGAAAAGATTTTAATGTTAGCATCCACAAACCTGATATTATTTATGCATTAAGAGAGAGACTATATTTATTCAATTCACCTGCTGAAGAACAAATTTATTTAGACAAATATAAAAAAACATACCTTTACTTAGATAGAGCAAGTTCATCTATATTAGTTTGTCCAACTTTTAATTGTAACCTGAAATGTGAATACTGTTTTGAAGGAGAATTAACAAAGAAACACACTACGCTTTCGGAGGAGCAGACAAGAATTGCATTGCACTCCTGCGAGAAAATTATTGAAGATTTTAACCTCAAACCCAGGTTTGGCATTTTCGGCGGAGAACCGTTTCTTATCAAAAACTACAATCAGGTCAAGATTCTTATCGATTGGGCAAATTCGAATAATCTGGAAATGATTATTCCAACAAATGCAACCCAACTTAAATCCTATTTAGGATATCTACAGGGGAATTTCAAGAATGGCGTTCTGCAAATGACGCTTGATGGTGACGAAAAAGAGCACAACTCAAGAAAAGGATATGTAGGAGCAAGTGGGTTCAACCCATTCCTGATAACCACGACTAACATTGACCTTGCTCTTAAAGCGGACCTGAAGGTATTTTTGAGGATTAACCTGGATAAAAAAAATATAGGAAATCTCGATTTCCTGATTAATTTTATTAAAGACAAGAAATGGTTAAAATTTGAAAACTTTAGAGTTGGCATTACCAACATAGTTGACCACAAAAGTGAGAATAATTATACATACTATAATGAATATGAGCTTTACTCAGATGCGCAGAACATACTAAAAAAATACCCCGAATTCGACGGCTTAATCAACCTCAAGATGCTCCGAGTGCTTTCCCATATCGAGGCGATACTAAATGGGAAGAAACAGCCATCCTCCCCAAAACTCTACTATTGTGAAGCGTGCAAATCACAATTCGTCTTTGGAGCGGATGGATTAATATATCCCTGTACGGAGGTTATGGGTGATGAAAAAGATGCCATAGGCAGATTCCTACCCGAACTTGTAATTGATGATGAAAAAAAAGACTTATGGCAAAATAGAAATGTTTTTAATATTAAAGCATGCTCACAATGTGAAATATTCTCTTTTTGCGGCGGTGGGTGTGCCGTGAGTGCAAAATATATAAATGGAAATATTAGAGCCCCATCCTGTGGGAACGCAAAAGAGATATTAAAACGCTTTATTGAATATTCTTTAACTAAACAAATAAATACATAAATGAAAAACTTAAGAATTAGTGAAGATAAACAAATAATTGACTTAAGCCATAAAATAGATCTTGTTGACAAATTAAAAAAATTTCAGATCAAAGATAACTATGATTTAAATCTGTTCTTCGAAGAAGTAGCGTGCACAACTTCCAAAATCTTCGATGAATCTTTAGTTATCATTAACCTCTTTGATCCAGAAAATTTCAAAATATATTTTCACGCCACATCACGAAAAAGCATAGACCTGCTGCGGGAAATTCAAAAAATTAAAAAATTGCCAAAAGCTATTATCAATCTTATAGAAGAAAGTGATTACCCGTGTATAGTCTCTGAGGATCAGAAGCAATTTAATACCTTAAATAAATTTTTTACCTACAATGCCAAATCAAATACTCTAGTCATCCCAATAAAATTGAAATCTCTGCCGCTTGGAGTAATACTTGTTTCCGAAATAAAGCAGCTATACTGGGACTTTTTAGCAAATTCATTGTGTTCTAATATCATTACTATTATTAAAAGTTCCAGGTTATTTGAAAAAATTGAATTTAAACTCAATTTTCTTAAGAGCTTCGAAAGTAAAATTGCCTCGGACATAATTAGCAGTGCCCCGATTGGCATTCTAATCTTAAACAAAGAGTTAAATGTCATAAGAGTAAACCCGGAAATCTTCAAGATCACAAGATTAAATGAGAAATTTTTGATTGGATCAACTCTAAGTGAAATATTTCTTGGAAATTCTTTCTCGCAAATAAAATTTCTAAAAAGAATTATCGAGGATAAGCCTTTTGTTATAGATGAATTTCCATATAAAACAATCGAGACAAATGAAAATTTAATTCTTTCTATGAAAATGTCGTCAATTAAGAATGCCAATGGCGAACTGGAGAACATAATCATGCTTATCGAAGACGTGACTGAGAAACATAACCTTCAGGTTCAATTAAATGAAAACATGGTCTCAACAATAAAGATGCTTGGTTACCTTCTCGAAGCAAAGGATAAATATACAGGAGATCATTCAAAGAACATCGTAAACAGCTCATTAATAGTGGCAAAGATGATAGGTTTATCCAGTCAGGAAATCAGAGACATCGAACTGGCTGCCAGCATACATGACATAGGAAAGATAGGGGTTAAGGGAACTGTTTTAAATAAGCCAGGAAAGCTAACCGAAGAAGAATTCGAGGAAGTAAGACAACATTCAATAATCGGAGCAAATGCTCTATCGGGAAACAAAGAGCTTCAAAACGTCGCAAAAATAATAAGACACCACCACGAACATTATGACGGCACCGGATATCCTGATGGCCTGGGGGGAGAAGATATTCCAGTCGGTTCAAGAATAGTCTTTATTGCCGATACTTATGACGCCATAATAAGCGATAGACCGTATAGAAAAGCCAGATCAATCCAGGAAGCTCAAGATATATTGATCAGCGGTAAGGGAAAAGAGTTCGATCCTGTGGTGGTTGATATTTTTCTAAAAATTATCCGCTCAAAAGAACATTAATAATCGCCGTCTGTCCCAACACGCCAGAGCATCCTGTAAACGATATTAACTCTCCAGTAACCAAAGAGTCTAAATGGCTGCCGCCAGTGATAACGAAATGATTTTAGAATTCGTAAAAATATAGCCCTTTTCGAGTACACTTGACTTGAAAGCCAGTCATACCGCTTTCGCAATTCCTCAACAGTCATCGTATAAGGTTTAAAAACTACATGGGTCGTGTCATATTTTTCCCAAAAATTATGCAGAATTCTCCCCTCTTTTTCTAAAAACTCCCTTAATCTGGTGCCAGGGAATGGGGTCAGCAGGGTTAATTGGGGCATTTCTATACATGTCTTCCTTATAAAATTCAGAGTACGCTGAAAAATCCCTTCATCTTCTTCGTCAAAACCGAGCACAAAACACCCAATAATTCCGATCCTATATTTATGTAGTTTCTTGATCTGCTGTTCATATTCCTTTATTTTATTAACACCCTTCCCAACATTCTTAATCACATTATCAGATAAGGACTCAAAACCGATCAGCATACCCTGACATCCGCTCTTCTTGGCAAGCCTGACCAGCTCATCATCATTGGCCATATTAATTGAACCCTGGCTGAGCCATCTGATCTTAAGCGGTATCAGCGCCTTGAATAATCTTTTTGCATAAGCAACATTTCCAACGATATTGTTATCCGTAAAGAAGACAAATCTTGACTTCAATCTCTTAAGCTCCTCAACAACTTCTTCAACAGGCCTGTGCCTCATGCCCCTACCGAAAAATTTCGTGGTTGAGCAAAAGCTGCAATCAAACGGACATCCCCGTGAGGTTTCCACTTTGGGAATGTTAAGATACAGCTTATTTTTCAGTAGTTCTCTCTTCGGGATTGGAAGACCAGCCAAATCCGGCTTTTTTTCGCTCTTATAAACCTTCTGCAACTTCCCCTGCTCAAGGTCAGCCAGTAATTTTGGCCAGACTCCTTCTGCCTCTCCCATTAAAACAGCATCGGCATGCGGGAGCGCATCATCAGTCATCAAGGTTGGGTGAACCCCGCCTAACACCACAGGTATGCCCATCTTTCTATATTTATCAGCAATTTCGTATGCCCTTGTAGCTGTTCCAGTCATTGCGGTTATGCCGACTATATCGTATTGCCTGTCAAATTTAATCTTCTCAACATTCTCATCAAGCAAATCGACTTCATAATTATCAGGAGTGAGCGACGCAACAATTGGTAAAGTCAATGTGCTCATATAAACTTTATTACCAACTTTAACACTTGACTTATGCCGAGGCTGTATTAACAGCATCTTATATTTTTTATCACTCAACCCGCATCCTCCTTTAAAATCACTGAGTTTTCAGCTAAGTTTTGCCTTAAGTTGCCTTTTGTGAATAGAGTAGGATATCTCTATTCCTAAGAAAACAAGTGCCGCCACTATACTTGCACCGACAATGACATTTTTCTTATTAAGACGATAAAAAGCAGCTCTCTTCTTCTCAGAACAGTTCTCATAAACCAACTTCATTATCCTCCCCATAACATTTTCTGCAAAGTCCACAGGCGCCTTCATTACATATTTATCAATGGACTTCAATGCAGAAACCGTCCTTTTCAAGCCTTCATAACGTCTCTGACATTCTGCACACCCTAAAACATGACGCTTGATATCCTCTCTTGAAGCGCTAGGCAATTCTTCTTCCATGTAATAAGGGAGTCTCTCATCAATCATTAAACAATAGCTATCTTTCATCATCTTTTATCTTTGCCTCTCTTAATAGGACATTCCTCTCTTTATATAAACTATCTCTCAATATTCTCCTTGCCCTGAAAATGTTGCTTTTAATCGTTCCTAGTGGCAAGCCGACAAAATCAGAAATATCCTTATATGAATAACCACAAATATCCCGCAAGACCAGAGGTATTCTGTACTTATCCTCCAACACCACAATTTCGGAGATTATCCTGTCCTTGTTCTCGACTCTTAATAACTCTTCCTCTGGCGAAGAGATATTTGCATAGGAGCTCATATTTATGACATTCTCGTTCTCGCTGTTAATCTCAACATTCCGCGTCTGATACCGTTTACGGCTACGGATTGCATCTATACAGGTGTTGACCGTCATGCGATACAGCCACGTGCTAAAACTGGACCGCCCACCAAACTTGCCGAGAGAACCATAAAGCTTAATAAAGACTTCCTGGCTTGCATCGTGTGCATCTACGGGATTACCCATCATGAAATAAGCGGATGTGTATACTTCGTCCTTATATCTCTTTACAAGCGCTTCAAAAGCTTCCAGCTCACCATGCAAGGATCTGGCAATCAGCTTTTCATCAGATAATCTGCGCAGATTTAACTTAACTCTCATGTCAAACACTTCAGACGAAAGGCTGTATCCATGGGTTTCAACTCTGATTACTATCCGACCGGTCGCTCGATCAATTTGACTTCGAATATCTTCTCTTCATTATTCCTTATAACTGTAACCGATATCCTCTCTCCTACCTTGAACTCTCTTAGAAGTGCTATCAGATCGCCATACGTTATTACCTGCTCACCGTTCATTGCTGTGATCACATCGCCAGACGCAATACCGGCTTTTTCAGCAGGACCGCCAACGACTACGTTTACGACATAAACGCCCTGAAGATTCCCTAAGTTGAACTGCTTTGAGACCTCATCGCCAATCGTAACGCCCTCAATGCCGATGAACGGATGAGAAACCTTCCCTGTGGCTATTATCTGATCAGCAACGTTTACTGCCATATCTACAGGAATGGCGAAGCCAACACCAGCACTCGATCCTGAAGTGGAAACTATCATCATATTTATTCCGATAACTTTTCCATATTTATTACAGAGAGCACCACCGCTGTTTCCCGGATTTATTGCAGCATCAGTCTGAATTAAATCTACCATCGGGGAACCATATCCAGTTTCGATATCTATGTGGAGCGCGGATACCACGCCTGATGTAACCGAGGTTTCGAGTCCAAACGGGTGTCCTATTGCAATCGCCAGTTCTCCTATCTGTAAATTTCTTGATGTCCCAAATTCAGCAGCAGGCAGATCATCCTTATCAATTTTAACTACCGCTAAATCTGTTAAGGGGTCCCTGCCAACAATCTTAGCTTCAAACTCCTGTCCTGTGGCTAAAGTTACTATCAATTGATATGTTTCGCCCAGCTCCACTACATGGTTATTGGATATTATGTATCCATCCGGCCTATAAATCACTCCAGAACCTTCGCCTATTAATTTTCGTGCTGTCTGTTCGGTCTCCCGTTCAAATATTTTTATGCTGACGACAGATGGCTCCACTTTTCTTGCTACATAAACAACTGGCTCATCAGTAGGAGGGGGTGGAACTTCTTGAACTTTCTCCTTCGTCTCAGGGACTTCAGTTTCCGTGGTCTGCTGCTGAGAAGCTGCAGAAGGCGCCTCCCTTCTAAAAAGCTCAAAGGGCAGCACTCCTTTGGTCGCCGCCAACGCTGCTATCGTAAACACCACGCCAATTATTATCGACACAACTATGAGAAGGGCTATGCCACATCCCTTTAATACCGCCTTCCCGGTATTCTGGTTCCTTTCAAAATCATCAAACTCACTCATAAAACTCACCCTCCCGCTCTAATTCCTATTAAAAAATAAGCCATAATTATATTCTAAAAACACAACTAACTCCCAAATAGTATATTTGGTAAAAAGGAATTATCTACCTTGAGACTAATAGCTGCAATTTTGGTTCAATTAATTCTCAAAGATACAATCTGACCAGTATCGCAGAAACAAGCAGGCAAGCAGATACTGTTAAAAAGATAGCCTCAAGCATACCAAAATGATAAGGTTTAAGCCTGCCCCTTTTCTGGCCAGCCACAAAACCTCTGGCATCCATTAAATCTGCCAGACCGTCCGCCCTTCGATATGAACTTATAAATAAGGGCAGTAAAAGCGCCATCGACCCTGGTCTGCGCGCAGAACGAATGCTCTGGGCTTCGTCAATCCGCCGCTGTTCAAGTACAAAAATCGGAGCGAACTGAAGCGAAAGCGTTAAAGCCATGATAAATTCCCTTGCGGGAATCCCAATTCTTGAAAGCGGATCTATTAAAAAACCAAGCCCATCAGCAGCGTCCACCCTATTTGTTGTAGATATAAAAGAATAGACAATCGCAATCATCATGCTGACCCTTGCATAAATGAGGAGGGCATGTATGAAAGCTTCCCTGGTGACCCTAAGAAAACCAAACGAAAACAGCCTGACAGAGTCCGGCTCCCTGGATGAAAACAGAACATAAATGACAAGATAGAACATCAGGATAGCAGACGAGAAAAGATAAAATTTAGCAAAGCCTTTGTAGTTTGGCCAGCAAAACATCAAAAACAAGATTGGCATTACCATTGCCAGAGCAAAGCCCACTGCATTATTCGCAACAAAAATCACAGCGAACCCGACTGCAAAACTCAATATTTTTATTCTTACATCCAGACTGCTTAACTTAATTCCCTGCATTGAAATTTCAACCTGGTCCCACTTAACATCAGCTCACGATAAAATCTGGCTATAAAGGGAAGTCTCAGTCCTGTCACAGCTTCAAAATCTTCCCTGACTACTAAATCAGTGGGAGCACAATCGCATACTATCCTGCCCCTTTTTAGCACGACTACTCTGCTGAAGTACTTTAAAACGATCTCAAAATCATGCGTTATCAATATCAGTGAATTATTATTGGATCTATACCGCTCAAATATTCTGGCGAGTATTAAATTCTTTAACGCCAGATCTAAGCTTGCCGCGGGCTCATCCAGGATAAGAAGTTCGGGATCATAGACTAGATTCGAAGCAATCCCTACTCTTCTCAATTCACCCTCGGAAAGGCTGAATGGATTGATATTCCCGTAATAGCTTAGGTCGATGTCAACAATTTTGCACGACTCATCCGCCATCTTCCAATATGAATCAGAAGGGATGGGCCTGAATTTCAAAGCGTAAGCAACTTCTCTATAAACCGAGGTATTAAAAACCTGTTCTTCGGGCTTCTGGGACAGATAACCTACCTGTTTATCTAGATTAAACTTTTGATTCCTGCCATACATCAACAATGAGCCAAACCTTTGAACAGCACCGCGATCAGGCTTTAAAAGCCCTGCAGCAACCTTCGCAAAAGTAGTCTTGCCCGAACCAATCTCGCCTATCATGGCAACATGTTCCCCCTTTCTCAGTTCAAAAAGGTTAATATCAAGCGCAGGGATATCAGGATTATCTGGATATGTTTTGGTTACATCAATTAAACTGAGAACGGACATGGTGTAATTCATACCTATTCATAACAAAAGACCCTCAAGCTCATTGCCGAAGATATCGCGGTATAATCTGCAATAAACTCCTGGATCATCATCAATCTTAAGATCGTGCGGCATCGCATTAACCGATTTCAATTTTTGTATTATCAAATTGAACAAGCGGAACTTCGAGGGCATCTCCAACCTGTTCTTCGCCCAGAGCTCCGGTGAGGACACAAAATCCTCGGGCTTGCCATCAAATGTCAATTCGCCTTCACATAGCACAAGCAGCCTATCAAATTTGCTAATCTCCTCCAGGTAATGGGTTATATAAATAATCGAGTTTTCAAGATCCTCGCAAATATTAAAGAGCCTGGACAGCAGCATCTCTTTGTTCAGTACATCGAGCATCACTGCCGGTTCATCCATGAATAAGTATCGGGGTTCTGAGGCAAGAGCAGCTGCAACGGAGGCTAACTGGCCCTGTCCACCTGAAAGCTTAAGTGGATTCCGCATCCTCAGTGCATCGATTCCAACTACGTTAATGGCGCTATCCACCAGCTCCCTTATCTTCCATGAGTCATGGTAGTAATTTGATGGACCAAAAGCGACATCTTCCTGTACGGTTGAGCCAAAATAATGCATATAAGAATCCTGAAAAATTATCCCCAGCTTTTTTCTCGCTGACTGAAGATCCTTCCTGTCGCTCAAATCCAGACCGTCAACAAGAACCTTGCCTGAGGTTGGAGAAAGCAGACCCAGGCATAACCTGATAAGCGTAGTCTTCCCGGAGCCATTATGTCCGATCAGCGCAATTTTTTCGCTGCTTTCAATTTGAAAACTGATGTCTTTAATGATGGGCTGAAATACATCCTCATGCTTATATCCGAAAGATACATCCAGAAGCTCTAACAAGATACGCTGCCCTTTACCTTCTTCTGTTCCTGTAGGCGTTGACTGCATAGACAACAGGTATTGTAATTAAGACTGCCAGGACTGCTTCTGTTACACCGCTGGTGGCAGCAGTGAAATACGCAAGCTCTACCGGAATATAGACACGGAGTACAAGTGCCGTCAGCACAAGTGACGTATTTGTCGCAGTACCAAAAATCGCACCTATTGATGAAGAAATAAAAGATAGCTTCTCCCTTCTTTTGCCCAGCGCCTTACTAACAAGAAAGTAAGACAGGAAGGCTACCGGACCGATGAAAATTCTTGGAAGAATTGCCACCATAGGATCGGCAAAAAACGGATTCTGTAAAATCCCCCACATCCAGCTGAAAAGACCAAACAACAAGCTTAAGAAAAGGCCAACTACAGGACCTTCAAGCACAGCGCCCAGGATTACCGGGATATGCATTAGCGTGGCATCCCCTACCGGGGTAGGTATTGGTATAAAACCCCATCTGGTTGCGCCAAGCAATATTGTTATTCCACCAAAAAGACCGGATATTACTATGTCCCTGGTGCGAATCTTCAAAGCGTATTTCCTTTCCATATATCGGGTTTAATATATCGAAGTTATTTGACTTTTAAACCAGAAGATAAGTTTAAGAATTACTTCCCTATTATCATATATATGGAGAGTGCAAGCAAAAAAACGCCAAATAACCTCCTCAGCAGAAGATCGGAAATCGGCTGGATAAAGTGTGCTCCAAGCATCACTCCACCAACAAAGCCGAGCGCAATAAATGCTGCTGCCTTAATGTCCACATTCCCGTGTCTGTAATATTCCACTACACCAAGGATTCCGATTGGCAAAAGCAGTGCTGCCAGTGACGTCCCCTGTGCTTTGTGCTGAGAAAATTTAAGCATATAAACAAGCGCAGGTACGATGAGAACGCCTCCGCCAATTCCAAACATACCGCTTAATATCCCGCCGCCAAGACCAACGACAATAAGTAAAATTATTTGTATCAAGACGCTCTCCCCTGTAATTCAATACTATGAAGCTTTATCTGAAATCTGAACCTTATTATCAGCAACCCTCACATCAAATACTTCGGCATTTTTTATGGCAAAAGAAGCTAACTTTGCTGCTATTTTCGACATTTTCGTCACGTATTCAACGACCTTACCGCTGGATACATCAAACTTAGTCCCATGACAGGGACAAGTTACGACTAATCCTTCAAGCGTCCCATTTGTCAATAAACAGCCCCTATGCGTACATTTGTTGTTGATTGCATAAAATTTACCATCCACCCTGGCTACCAGAACTGATTTATCATAAATTTTATACTCCCGCATCTGACCGTCTATTATTTCGCTTTCATCAATAGTTAACACCCAAACCCCTCCTCTCATAAAATCAAGTAATGCTGTCTTAAACAACACACTCCATGTTAATAAAAGACCTTGTTTTCCAAACTATCCCATTCCTTCAAGAGACTCGCACATTCATCCAGGAGGAACCCGTGTACTACCCTGACATCACTCTTCCCAATATCCTTCATTTTTTCATTTGAGATAGCCAATTCGTTAAAACCCAACTTATTTACATCAGCAATGGTCGTGCCATGGACAATCGTATCAATCCTCGCCCAATGAATAGCACAAAAACACATGGGGCACGGCTCGGTGGTCGAATAAATAATACAACCAGAAAGATCAAAACTCTTTATCTTACGCGAGGCTGCCCTTATTGCATTTATCTCAGCATGGCTGGTCGCATCTCTCACTAAGACCAGATTGCGTGCTACTGACAATATCTCATTGCCTTTTACTATGCACGCACCAAAGGGCCCGCCATCAAGGCTCTTAATATTCTTTCTTGCCTGCTTAATGGCTAACCTCATATATTCCTCATTTAATTTTTCAATCATAATATTTCCTCATCTTCGGGCCTCCAGGCTGGATCCACAATGCATAAAAACATGTGACTCCAGCAGTTGACCGTTTCTGCGTTATTGTATCATGATCAGGCAGTATGTCCTCCGCGTTGCGCACACCCGGGAAAAGATATCCGCATATACCTTACTTATAGCCTGTGGCAAATAATTATATTACGTCGATGCATAGCTGCTGCTAAACTTAAGGCGCAAATCAAAGTTTATATAAAGAATTAGCTAAATAGGCAGCGCAGATGACAAAAAACGTAAATGGTTTAAGAATCCGTTAGTTTTGACATCGATTGGATTAATCGGGGGAGCCATATTGGGCTTTCTTGCTTCGTACTACTTCACCATAAATACCCTGTGGGTTCGCATTTACTACTGCTGTCTGTTCAATTGTTCTTGTCTTAATAATTTTGCACCTTTCGACACAATCAACTGTTAATAAGCAATGAAGTTAACTGATTCTGCAATATCTTTTATGTGGGTTTTATCAGCCCACAACATAAAATAATCGTATTTATGATCATCTACTACAACACGCTGTGGGTACTTGATTATAAAACACGCTTGATTTCCCATCTCACCAGGCTGATCTTTGGATGGAAATATATAAACTGAATACCATTCACTTCAATCCATTGCTAATAACAACTTTATACTATAATTGTATCAGCGACCTTAGTTAAAGGAGGCTATATGACCGAAAGCGACAATAAAGAAAAAAAAGATGTATTTGAGAGTTTTCGCCAGATGATGGAAGAATTCGGCAATGCAGTGGGCGAAGTGTTCAGGGATCCCGATTTAAAGCAAAAAGCCAAGGATTTCGGCGAGAGTGCAAAGGAGTCAGCAAAAGCTTTTGCCGACAGGTTCAAAGATGAAGACGTAAAGAATCAGTTCAAGGAAGTCGGAAAAGCCGCCAAAAAATTTGGTAAAAGCTTAGAAGATTACTTCAAAAAATAAGTTAAATCCCAGAACTTCTATTGAAAAATGTACTCCTATTTGAGTACAATTGTACTCAAATAGGAGTGCATATTGTTAGAAAATTTTTATATAACAAGATCAAAAATCAGACAGGATATACTTGCCCTTTTTTTCGTTAACCCATCTCAAAAATATTACCTAAGAGAATTACAGAGAATTTTGGGCCATTCGGCTGGAAGTATACGCAGAGAGCTTTTGAAATTTCAAAAAGATAACTTATTTATAACAGAGAGAGTTGGGAATCTCTTATACTACTCTCTTAACATAAAACACCCATTATTTAAGGAAATCAAAAACATCGTTTCCAAGACAATTGGAATTGAAAAAATTCTAAAAAAAGCTTTATATTCTATAAAAAACATAGATTCGGCATTCATTTATGGGTCATTTGCTACTAAGCACGAGAAACCAACAAGCGATATAGACTTAATGATAATAGGAAACCCTAATGTATATTCTCTAAACGAAAAAATCGCTGAAATAGAAAAAAAACTTAAAAGAGAAATTAATTTAACAATATATTCCAAAGACGAATACAAAGTCAAAAAAGAGAATAATAGCAGTTTTATTATAGACCTATTAAAAAGACCAAAAATAATGATAATCGGTAATGAAGATGATTTATAAAGACACCATTGCGACTCTTCTACGTGAAGGCGTTATCAAGAAGTGCCCTCTCGATTACAGAACCATTGATAATTTGCTAAAAAGAGCTCAAATAGATCCGGTTACTGCTATAAGGAACACCAGCGAGGACGAACAGAACGTTTTATGATTTCAAAGAAGCAGGAATTGTAATTGATTACGTTGGAATTTTAAAAGAATTCAAGAAAGCCCTTGAGATGTATAGCGAATCTGACATTACCGGTGCGCTTCATAGCTACGACAGCATAAGGGAAGAGTTCGCCACACTGATAAAGGAAATCCTTGAAATATTTAAGGAAATACCAAGAGATTATGAAAAAGATACCTTGCTTAAGACTGTGGAGATCCTTACTACTATCAACGAAAAGGGTGAAGAATTTATTGAGAAATACAGAAGTTTAAGAAAAAGCTTTGAGCTCCTTGGGCCCGATGAAATAAAACTGGAATACTTTGAAGATTACAAGTGGCTCTCCGCTATTTATACCTACTACATGAAGGTTGTAATCCAGAAGCCTGACTACGATAGTTATGTCCAGAGGTATTACGAAAAAACGATAAAATTTGTTCACAAAGCTACTGAAGTGGAAAGGCTGGAAAAAGAGCTTCCAGCGATTGCCTTTGATGAGAATTATCTCAGAAGGCTCGAGGAAAAAGTTAAGGATAAGAAAGAAAAAGCTGCAAATATTCTTTTTGCCCTTAACAGATTTGTCCTTGTAGATAGGCACAGAAGTCCAATTTATGAGTCCCTGGTAGAAAGAGTCGAAAGACTTTTAGAACTCTGGAAAGAAAAGTGGTGTGCACCCCTATAACCGTACAAAAAGTTAAGACTAATTGATAGTTACCAGATCTCTCTCGAACTCTGCTGGTGACAGATATCCAAGAGATGAGTGAAGCCTCTTTGTATTGTACACATCTTCA